>Ga0129336_10001573_pt1 | contig 13877 bp, 17 predicted proteins | sample CPB6_02_DNA_FD_96878 | JGI IMG/M metagenome (GOLD analysis project Ga0129336, IMG submission 96878) | Freshwater to marine salinity gradient microbial communities from Chesapeake Bay, USA - CPBay_Sum_0.6_0.2_DNA | ecosystem: Environmental > Aquatic > Marine > Coastal | place: USA: Chesapeake...
CCCGACAATCTATCAAACAACTTTCACCAATCCTTGAAACATCGACACGCTGGGCGTACGCAACTGCTGCGAGCGGCGAGGTTTCCGCCGTCACGTCGGCGTCGTTGACGGCGTTTGCTCGACGCGCCGAGGCTGACGGCTACGACGGTGCGGTGGTCGAGTCGTTCGCCGCCACGCTGCCAGCGGGGGTGGTGCTGTACCCGTACTGGGTGCCGGTGCTCGCCGACGTCATCGCCCGCAGGGAGCCAGCCCGCGTGATCAGCTTCTCGGTGCCGCGCAGCCACGGGAAGACGCTCCTGGCCGCCCTGCTGGCCGGATGGGTGCTGAGAGACCCCGACGCCGACAAACTCGTCGTAAGCGCCGCTACGGCCCTTGCGCAGGCCCGTCTGTCGGTCGAGTCGTTGGCAACGATCCACCATCCGGCGGACGGCAAGGCATCGCCCTGGCGTGCCCGCCTGTCCAACACTCAGCCGGTGCTGCGGCATGGCAAAGGGCGCTTCCTGCCGGTGGCCCGCGACCCGCGGCGAGCGGACGGCATCACCCCGGCGCTCGTCCTGGCCGACGAGGCGGCCCGGCTCGAGGGCGAGTACCTAAGCCGGTTGATGACGGCGGCGACCAAGACGGCCGAAGGGCGCCTGCTGATGACCACTACCGCCGACGATGACCTGAGCCTGCCATGGGCGGGCTGGCGGCAGGAAGCGGAGCAGCAGCTGCTCGGCGGCCGTCTGCGGGAAGACTGGTGCGTCCACCACTGGGCTTCCGACGCCGGTGCTGACATCCATGACCCGCGCCAGTGGCGCAAGGCCAACCCGCAGCTGTGGATCGAGGGCGGGCACATCACCGAGGCGTCCATCCGGTCGGAACTGGCGTTCCTCGGCTCGAGGGCGTCGGGCGTCGAGGAGTTCCGCACCCAGCGGCTGAACCTGCCGGGCGGGAGCCTTGCGGCGGTCGGCATCGACCCGGTTGTGCTCGAGCGGGCCCGGTTTGACTGGGAACTCGAGAGCGTGCGCGGGCGGCGGGCGTGGGTGTTCATCGACTTCAGCCTGGGCAGCGTGGTGGGCGCTCGAGCGGACCTGACGAGCGTGGGGGTTGTCGTGGACGGCGGCGAGTGGGGGCTGCTGCGCACCTGGTCGTTCACATGCGGCGACCTCGAGTCGATGAAGCAGAACAGGCCATGGCTGCACGACATGGTGCAGCGGGGGGAGGTTCACTGGAACGACGGCCAGTTAGTTGACTTCCACGCCGTCGAGGCGCTCCTCGAGACGCTGGCCAAGACGTTGCAGCTCGAGGTGGTCGGCGTCGACGAAGTCGGCTGGACGCAGAATTGGGTGCGCTCGGTGCTGGTGGAGCGGCTCAACTTGCCCGTCGAGGCCCGCAGCCAGGCGCTCAAAGAGCAGGCGCCAGCATGGTCGACGTTCGTGGCGCTCCTGCGGCAGCGGGCGCTCCGCTTCCACGATGACCCAGTGCTGCTGCACCAGCTACGCCATGCCGAAACCAAGACCTACGACGGTGGCCTGACCAAGCTCTACAAGCGGGACGGGCAGAACATCGACGCTCTTGTTGCAGCGTGTAACGCAGCCCGCCTGTACGAGCTGCGCGGTCGGTCCAACCAGTGGGTGGCTAGCAGCGGCATCATGACGATCTGACCGCCACCTAGCGGACGCGGCGACTATTTGGGGAATGTGACAAGAAATGTCACGTTTGCCTATTGACAGAAAAAGCGCGTAGCCAAACTGGGGGAGGCGTGAGCCTGCTTTCACGCCTGCGGCGCTACTTCATTGGTGGCTTTGACGCCTCCATGCTCGTCGACTCCTCGAGTGTCGGCGACGTCGAGGCGCTGCCCGGCGTGCAGAGAGCGGTCGAGGGCGTGGCGAGCATGCTCGCCAGCGTCACCATCTGCGTCTACGACTCGCAGGACCAAGAGGTCCAACCGGCTGCCCTGAGCCTGCTGACTGGCCGGGCGACCGAAATGGTCAACGGTTGGGACTTGCGCCGGTGGCTGGTCACTGAATCGATCAGCCAGGGCAACGCCTACGCCTACCTCGCCCGGACCTACAGCGGCGAAGTCGCCGAGATCATCCCGCTTGACCGCGGCCGCGTGACCATCAACTGGTCGAGCGATCCCTACCAGTACCTGCTGGACGGTCAGGCCGTGAACTCGGCCGACCTGATCCACATCAAGAGCGGCTACAGCCGCTGGGCATTCATCGGCGAAAGCCCGCTGGACAAGTGCCGCACTCAGCTCGAACTAATCGCCAACCTTGACCAGTGGGCAGCGACGATGGCTGCAACCGGCACGACGCGCCGGTTGGCGTTCAGGTTCCCCACGCCGATCAGCGAGCAGGCCAAGCAGTCGATCCTGTTGGCGTGGAAGGCCAAGCACTCGAGGGCGAACGGGTCAGGCGAACCGCTCATCATCGACGGCGGCGGCAGCATCGAGGGCGTCAGCGGCTCCGATGACCTGTCGGCACTCACGACCGCACGAACGGCGGCCATGGGCGAGATCGCCCGCGCACTGAACATCCCGCTCTCGTTCCTCGCTGCGACAGAAAGTGGCACACAGGTGACGCTGGAGGCGCAGCGGGCGCTCGTCGATCAGACGCTGCGCCCCTGGGCGCGGCGGATTGAGTCGGAACTCATGGCCAAGCTGCTGCCCGGCTACCGGGTCGAGCACGACCTGCAGGAACTGCTGCGCGGCACGATGAAGGACACGGCCAAGGAGCTTTCCAAGCTCGTCATGGCCGGAGTTCTCACGCCCAACGACGCACGGTGGTTCATTGGCATGCAGCCTGTCAAGGACCCCATGGCTGACGAGCTGATGCAGCGCCTGGATACGGCCGCCGGCCAGGCCGAGGTCAACGGCGACCGCGAGGACGAGGAAAGCGAGTCACCTGATGCAGATTGACCGACGCAGCATCGAATGCCGCGCCGAAGTCGACGGCAACACCGTTAGCGGCCTCGCCATTCCCTACGGGACCGACAGCCAGCCGCTGCCGTTCATCGAGACGATTGAGCGCGGTGCGTTCGCCGAGGACATCGGCAAGCGAAACGTCGCGATGTTGGTTGAGCATGACGGTGGGCGTGTGCTCGCCGACACGCGCAGCGGCACGCTCGTGCTCGAGGAGGGCGAGCGCGGCGTGTCGTTCCGTGCGCAGCTGCCCGACACACGCGACGGGCAGGACATGCGCGTCCTCCTGCGCGACGGCATCTACCAGCACATGTCGTTTGGGTTTGTGGCGGACAAGGACAAGTGGACGGGCAACCGTCGCAGCGTCCTGTCGGCCCGCCTGTACGAGGTCAGTCTTGTTCACACGCCCGCCTATGAGGCGACCGCGGCCGCGGTACGGGCGTTCTCACACCACACCGGCCTCGTTGGTCGGTTCTTGCGGCTGCGGCTAGGAGAACTGAAGAAATGAACCGTGAAGCACTGCTCGAAAAGCGTGCGCAGCTCGTCGCTGCGTGCGAGGAACACGCCACCGTCGCCACGCCGGACGCCGTCCGTGCGTTCGACCTGGCGGAAGAAGAAATCCGTGGCATTGATGCGCAGCTCGAGGGCATGGCCGTGCGCGGCCGCCTCGACGCCATCAAGTCCAAGGCCAACCAGGTCGTGGCCCGTCCCGAGAACCGCGGCGGCGGCGTCGACGCGGACATGGCCCGTTTCTTTGCCACCCGTGGCCGCGAGGGCAGCGGCAACATGGAATTGCGTACCACCCTGACCGCTGGTACGGCTGCAACTGCTGGCAACACCGTGCCGCAGTCGGTCATGACTGGCGAATTCGTGAAGTGGCTCGACTGGGGCGATCCGATCCGCCAGCTCGCCACGGTGCAGACCGTTCCTGCCAACCTGCGACTGCCGATCATCGATTCGCGCACTGTCGTGACTGCGACGGCGGAAAACGTCGACTACACCGAAAGCAACTTCACCACGATTCTGAAGACCTTCGGCGCGTTCAAGGCAACGGCAACGACTCCGGTGACCGAAGAACTGCTGTTCGATGCAAGCATCGACGTGGCTGCTGAAATCATCGCCGACCACGGCCGAGCCCACAGCAAGTACCGTGCTGAAAAGCACGCTGTTGGCGCTGGTACTACCGAGGAACGCGGGATTTTCTACAACGCTGCTGACTGGCAGTACAACGTCAAGACGGGCGCGATCAACGCAAACGTCGATTTCGATGACATCATCGAGCTGTACACGAGCATGCCAACGGCCTACAGCACCAACGGCGCTTGGATCATGAACCAGGCTATCTGGTCGACTCTGCTGAAGATCAAGGACGGCGCGAAGTACGTCTACGACGGCATGCAGGGCATGATGATCCAGCAGGGCGCGGCAGGAACCCTGATGGGTCGCCCGGTCTACATCAGCGAGTTTGGCAGCACCTACAACCCGGCCAGCACCCGTGCCCTGGTCTGGTTCGGCGACCTTGCCCGCGGGTACCGCATCGTGGACCGCAAGGAAGTCACTTTCATGGTCGACCCGTACACCAACTCGATCAAGGGCGTGACCAATTACCGCAGCTCGATGCGCTCCGATGCCCAGATCGTGGACAAGCGCGCCGGTGGCGTCATTACCAACGCGGCCTGACATCAGCCAGTGACCCCGGGCGGGTAGGGGGGAAACCTCCTACCCGCCTTTCCCATGCCAGCACTCACGACGAGCGACGTCAAGACGCATCTGCGCGTGTTTCACGAGCAGGACGACTCCTACATTGGCACGATTCTGCTCCCGGCGGCACGCGAGACCGTCGAGCGCACCACGGGCCTGTCGGTGCAGGCGCTCGAGCGCACATACACCGTGTCCGAGGAGGGCGACGTGTGGGTGGTGCTGCCCATTCAGCCGGTGAACACGGCTGGAACGTTGCAGATGGTCTACACCGACGACAACGCCGTCGTGCAGACCGTCACGCCTGAAAAACACTGGGACGGCGAGCGCTTGGCCGTCCTGGTCGACGAGGAATACAACCGGCCGGTGGTCATCAACTGGACCACGCTGGTCGGCGACCACTACATCAACATGCTCGTCCTCCAGCTGTGCGCCCGCCTGTACGCCGACCGGGGCGACAGCACGGGAGCCATCGAGGGCAAGGCCCAGCAGATGCTGACGGCCATGCTCAAGGAGCGTGCAGTGTCATGACGCCGCGTGGCATGTTCCGCCACGAGATGGCGGTGCAGAACTACACCACGACCGTAGACTCCTACGGTCAGGGGACCAAGACTTGGTCGACGCTGGCCACGGTGCTCGGCTACATCGAGAACGCGGACGGCCGCAGCATCGAATCGGTCGACGTGACCAGGGGCCAAAGCGCCTACCGCATCGTCATCCCGTGGCTGGACTCCGTGACCATCAAGAGCAGGATTTTGCTGCGCGAGACTGGCAAGACTGACCGGACGCTGGAACTGACGGGCGTGGTCGATCCCGATTTGCGGCGCATGGAACTGCACATCGAGGCGCTCGAGGTGACGGCATGAGCTTCCGACGCGGCCCCACGTTCAACAGCCCTGAGCATTATGCGAACTCGCTGGCGTTTGCTCGTCGCCAACGGAACGCAGCATTCGCTTTTGAGCAGATGCGCGGCAAGGGCAGTTCGAGGGCTGACGAGCAACTCCTGCGGGCTGAACGTGTGTTCTTGGTTCTGCCTGACCGAGTCAGTCGCAACCTTGCCAAGCAGCTTCTCCGGCGCAGTCTGACACGACTGCGGAAGATGTACCAAAACAACTGGCGCAGCCATGGTGCCACGCACCGCAGCTACGGCGCGCAAATGAGCCTGCGGAAAGCGGCATCATCGGTCATTCAATCAAACGCCGACACTCGAGGCGATAAAACGACGGCGCGAGCTGGTATGCGCTACAAGCGCAAACCGAGGAGCTACATCGCACCAATCGTTGACTCGAAGCCCGGCTGGGGCATCAGGAAAGCGACCCAAGACCAGTTCCCGCCTCGCGTGGCACTGGAAGACCTCGCCATCGTCATCGAACAGCAGTTCGACGACCTGGTGCGCAAGGCACGGCTGAAAGCGAGGAAGTCGTGAGCATCGAAACCGCGGTGCGCAGGCGACTGTCCGACGATGCCGCCGTTGTGGCGCTCGTCAGCACTCGCATCAGCCCGGAGTGGCGGCGCGAGGGCACGGCGCTGCCTGCCATCGTCTACAGCGTCGACAACCGTGCACCGGTGCGCACGCTGACCGGGACGACGTCCCTGGCTGAGTTTTCGGTGTCCATCGACTGCATCGCGGCGACGATGTCAGGCGCTCGAGCGCTGGCAGTAGTCGTGTCGGACGTTCTCAACGACAACACCAGCTATGGCGTGGTCGATGGCACGCAGATTCGCTGGTCGAGCACTGACGGCGAGGACGTCGAGCGCATGGACGATCAAGAGGGGACGGATGACGGCCCGCGTGTGGTCCGTCAGACGTACCGCATTTGGGCAACAGGAGGCTAAGTCATGGCAGTAATCAGCAACGGGACATCGATTTCGATCGGCGGCGGAGGGGCCGTCGACGCAACCGACATCAGCATCACGGCATCCAGCACCGCTGTTGACGCGACCCCACTGAACAGCGCTGTATCGGTGGCAATCCAAGGTAGACCGGTTGTGACTGGTTCTGCCACAATCCACATGGACAACGCTGCTGCCTTGACCTTGGCGCAAAAATTTGCAGGTGCTGCGCCGGTCACGACGTCGATTTCAATTTCCATCGCGGCCGCCGGCGGCGGATCTGGAGGAGTTGACTTCAGCGGTCAAGCGATCATCACGGGCTACAACCCATCGTGGTCGAACGATGCCATCCAAACCGCCACGGTTTCGTGGCAGTACACGGGTGACATCACAGTGGCTCGGGCCTGACATGTGGCGGCAGTTCACTGATCCGGCGGTAGCGTCTTTCCCTGGCCGTCTCGAGGTCCGGCCGCTCACCGTCGGCGAGTGGCGCAAGGTCGAGCAGCTCGACGAGGCTGACAAGCAGGCTTTCGTGCTCGAGTCGTGCACTCGAGTCGACGGCGTGCCTGGTCACGTTGGATTGGATGTTCATTTGGCTTCTGCTCTCGTCAGAGGTGTCATGGCAAACCCTTGGAATGGACCGCAGCAGACCGAATAGAACGCCTGCTGACGGTCCTCGCGTACGGGCTGACACGGCAGCCCGAATCGGTAGTAGAGCCCTGGCGCAAGCCGCGCCAGGCTGACTGGATGGCGACTCTTGAAAGGATTGCGGTATGGCAAAAGTCGGACTCGGAGTAGGAATCGACTTCGATATCGGCGGGCTGCGCAAGGGCGTCCAGACCGCGACTAGCGAGCTTGAGCGCCTGCGCAAGTCGAGCAATCAAATCGGCAGCGCGATTAGTGCTGCCATGGCGCTTCCTATCGTCAATTTCGCCAGCAGCGTCATGGAAGCACATGCTGAGGCGCGCAAAATTCGAGCCGATTTGATGGGCCCGTTCAGCGGCAAAATGATGACGGCGCAGATTCAGGCAGACATGATGAAGATGCAAGTCGGCCAACGAATGGTCGGCGCTGGGCTCGATGAGCCAGAGGCCCGCAGGATTAGGATGGAAGCGGAAAAGGAAGTCATGAGCGGTTTGATGGCTCAGCAGAAGGGATCGACGCTTGGTCGATCGTTGGAAAACTTCTTTGAGGGGCCAGGGCAGTACATTTCCAACATCGTCAAGGGGTTGGAGGGTGGAGCCTCCTATTTGGGCGCTGTCGGTTCCGAGACGCTCAGCGGCAATCTCGGCCCACTATCCAGCCTCATGACAGGGGAACAAGTCGGACGTTTTGAAGATCCGACGAACCGAGCGAGAGCGGAACTAGGCCTAACTCGCATGCAGGCTGGTGGCGCTTTGGCAAGCGGTCAAACCGAGCAGTTCGAAGGACTGCGCATGCAGCTCGAGCGACAAACTTACATCCTCGCCGAAATCGAACGCAATTCAAAGGGGAGTCGCTAATGGCTTGGATTGTCACAAAGAAACACGCGAGCCAAAGCCTGTCGGCTGGCGTGGAGCCGCAGGAAACTCGGTTGCGCACTACGTTTTTAGTTCACAACGACAATCCGTCGTACAACGGTACTAGCGAAGACGTTTACAACCTTTTGCAATCGATCAAGGACGCACAGGCGCCGTTCAATGTCATCAAAGGCATTGGTACCCGTATAGAACTTAAGGCGAACAGTCAGACCAAGGCGCAGCTGATTGTCACTGATCTGCAAATCGACGTTGAACCGACCCGCGCTAACTCATATGTGGTGACACAGACCGCTAGCGCGCCAATCGTCGGACTGAGTCCATATCGCGGAATCAAAGTTAGTTCGCAAACGCAGAATCGCGTGGTAGCGCAATACATTCGCCCGGGCGCAGCGTCTTTTCCACCGGACGGCGACGTGTCATGGCCAGCAGTTTCCCTGATTGGCAATGGAACTATCACCAACGTGATGGGCAATCCGATACAGTTTGCGGTCAATCAGGAGGTGATCAGGATTGAATTCCTGGTCCACGACCCAGAGATCGTGGGCTACACCAATTGGCCTGCAAATCCTGCGCAGTACGTCAACAGAAGGAATTCGGCGGTGTTTCTCGGTTTGGGGATAGGTCAGGTTCTGTTCGCAGCATACGAACGGCGTTTCGTGACAGACCAAACGTCGATGGAGTGTTACACCTTCATCAGCGACCCTTGGTACCACCTCGAACAGATGCCCCTGCGCAACCCGGTCGACGGATCGATTTGGAACGATTCAACGCAAACTATCGCCAGCCAAACGGTGAAAGTTTCTACTAAAGCCGTGTGGTTCCAGCCCTATCAAGACAAGGTCGACTTCCTCGGCACCGGATTGGTTCTGCCGAGTGAAATCATCAATCTGTTGACGACACCACTCCCGGCGTACTCATGAGCAGCGGATTTCTACAGCCTGTGGTTTATGGCGCGGCGGGATTCAGCGCCGAGCAGTTGAACGTCATCGTTCGTTCGTCGCAATTCATCAGCGACAACCTTGGCCAGCTGCAAAGCCTGTTGACCGCGCCTGGTGTCACGCGGCAGTGGCATGCCATGCGTGTAGTTGGTTCGTCATCAATTGCGGCGAACCGATGGGAATACGTGCTCCGGAAGGTGCAGCCCGCGTCGACTCCGACAACAATTGTCAATTCAGGTCTGACCGAACTAACTGAGGTGACGGCCTACAACCTTGCTGAATACGGCAACACTGCGGCGGTAGCGGGTGGCGGCGTCAATGCCACACGCGCAAACGCAAACGGGTTCTCGCTGCTTAAGGTGCCGGACGACGCTTTCGTGCATGCGTTCGTGATGTATCGGGCTGACGGCCAGTCGGTAGCGCTGTTTGAGCGCATGAACGCATGGGATGGTGAGTGCATTGCTGCGTTGATCAACACCATCGACGGGGGAATCTACTGATGCCTGACCTGATTTTGCTCAAGCGATCGACAGCGACCGGAGCGGTGCCCACAACTGCTCAGTTAGTGTCCGGTGAACCAGCCATCAACACCACCGATGGCAAACTGTTTGCCGAGAACACCGCTGGTTCGACGGTTTTTTCGTGGTCGAACGACGCAGCTGCTGCCATCACCGGCGGCACGATCAACGGCGCGACGGTGGGGGCGACCACGGCAGCTAGCGGCCGGTTCACGACCGTCACGGGCACCGACACGACCGCCAGCACGTCGAGCACCACCGGAGCTCTGATCGTGGCTGGCGGCGCTGGCATTGCCAAGGATTCCTACATCAACGGCCTGCTCGTTGGAATCGGCGGTACGGGCGCTGGGATCAGTACGACCAACACGGCTGTCGGCGCGGGGGCGCTCTCTGGCAACACCAACACAAGCTGCACAGGGGTTGGTGTCGATGCCCTGAAGAACAATACGCGCCTTAACTGCACGGCCCTCGGCCACAGTGCTGGCCTATCGAACACCGGGCAGGGCATCGTCGCGCTCGGGGTCGATGCTGCCCGCAGTAACACGGCTAATGCCGTGATGGCAATCGGCGGAAGCGCGTGCTTCTCGAACACGGGCAGCAGCGCGACGGCGATTGGCCTTGATGCGCTCTATAGCAACGATGGGAACTTCTGCGTGGCGATTGGCTACGCGGCACTGGGCTACGCCACGGGCGGCAACAGCGGCGCGAACAATACGGCCGTCGGATACCAAGCGGGCAACGTCAACGGCAGCGGGACGGGGAATACCTACATCGGCCAGAACGCGGGACTGCTCGTTTCGACAGGCAGCAACAATACATTCATCGGCAGGACGGCTGGCGACGTCTGCACGACCGGTACACAAAACACCATCGTCGGCAGCCTGTCCGACCTGTCGGCCAACAGCAACACCAACAGCACGGTCGTGGGCTACAACATTACCGGCGACGGATCGAATACCACCGTCATCGGTAATACGAGCGTCACCCAAACCAAGCTGAACGGGACCGCTACGAGCGTGGCGATCATGCAAGGCGACCGCGTGCGGATCGTCAACGCCAAGACCCCGGCGAGCTCTACCGACATGGGAACTGCTGGCGACATCTGCTGGGACACGTCGTATCTGTATGTCTGCACCGCCACCAACACTTGGAAAAGGATCGCCCTTGCCTGGTAGTCAACGAATCGAGGAACTGCGAGCAACGCCGGAGTATCAAGCTGCGCAATTGCAGGCCATGCGGGATACCGTCGATGCTGTCGCTGCCTCGAGCGGCGAGGAGGCGGATGGTCATCGGCGGTGGATCAACAACGCCCTGGCGGAAAACTGGCTGCAAACTCTGACAACTGCCGAGGAGGTGGCAACGTGGGAAGCCGCTGGTTCCTCGTCCTAGCGCTTTTGGGCAGCTGCGCAGGCCCGTCTGAGCGCATTGCCCACAACACGACCGAGGTGCGGCGGCTGGCGCACTCGAGCGGGCAGCGCTTCGAGCGCATCGCCGTCGAGGCTGACGCTCCCGCGCCAAGTCTGCCGGTCATCAAGACCGAGGCCGTCGCTGGCCAGGGCGAGCAGGCGCGTATCCTCGACGCCGTGGACCTGATCTACATGGCGTTGACAGGCGTGGAGGACCAGGTGCCCTGGTGGGTGGCCCCCCTCGTCTGGGTTTGCGTCGCCCTGGCTGTGCTCGGCGTCGTGTTCCTGGTTTGGCACACGGGCGTCGGCAGGTTCATCAAGGGCTGGCTGGGCATTGTCACCCCAACTGAGCGCAAGGCGGCCGAGCTGACGGCAAGCCTCATCGACCTGACCCCGGACCAAGCATTGGCGGCTGTCGCCGAGCTGCGCCGGGCCGATCCAACCTTCGACGCGGCATTTCGGCGGGCCGCGCCGATTCGCACTCCTAGCCGACCAAGAAAGAAGAAACGGTAATGGCATCATTCCTCGGTAGCGTTTGGTTTGGCCTCATGCTGGGCATGCTCGGCGTCGGCGTCGGCGTGTGGCTTTGCAAGAAGCGGAAGGTATGACCCGCGTTTGCTGCTGCAACAGCGACGGTGGTGGCGGGCAGGATAATTGCGAGTGTGTTTACGGAACATTCGCTCCTGCACAGCCATCAGTGCCGTTTCAGTATCGAATTGAGTTCCCCGGCTATGACGGTCGCGTCAGGATTCAGCAGGATGTCACTAACGCGGAAGTGCGTCTTAAGGCGTTGCCTGGAACTGGGGCATCGGGGCTAAACGACTTTGGCGGTTTGTACTGCACCAGCGGTCAACTGCGCACCAATTGTTTTCCCTGCCAGACGTTGTTTACGTTTTGCACGGAGGGTCTGAATGCAAACCAAGAACCACCGCTATCAGCAGGACCGCTATCGGTCATAGAAGAAATCGGCATTGAGACGACCAGTTATCCATGCGGAGTCGAACTGACTGAGTCGTCGGGGGTTCATGTTGGGTGCTATCTGTTTCCCGTTCCGCAAACGTGTTACGACCAATACGTTTCGAAGGTTTGCGTTAACAACGACTGCATCCCGCTCGGTGGATGCGCAAACGGTTGTAATTGCTGGCCGACAGCGTGGGACGTTCAAGAGAACGAATGCATTACCCCAACCTTTTGGGTCAAGGGAAGCGAACAGAGCTGTTGGCCGTGGTTCGTGTATGCAACGCAAATCACGCCTGGTCTAAGTGTCACCCCGCCGGATTCCACCACGGCCATAATGACCATGAATTGGAATGGGGCAACGCTGTCAGACTTCACCTATGCGTCGGACAACCCTCGCGTAACAGTTGACAGCTACAGGCACCGTGTTGCAACAACTGAGGCATGCAGAGATGGTGGACAATGTACAACCTTCTCACTAAATGGCACTCAGCGCATTTATTCAAACTGCGACACCGACGTAGGTTGCTGTTGCATGTCGGAGGTGACGATTCGCGTATCGATCCTTCAAACGTATAGGGCGCGCAAGTTTGTAAACATGGCGCAACTGGGCGTCACTGGCCCAACAAACACGGTGCAGAACATTCTGTACGCCACATACCGCGGATGCGAGGACTCAAAGCTCTACGACAACTCTGCTGGCGGTTTGGCAACACGAATTTTCCGACTGCACAAGGTGCGACTGACCTACCTTCCCGGCATCCTTCCCACCTACCTGTACAACGGGGAATGGACTCGCATGAACAATTACATCCCACAGCCGGAATGCGAGTTGACACTAAACCCACTGAACGCCCAAGGGTTCGGTTCATTAGCTGCGTGGAAGCAGGAGACATATTCAAACGTGCAAGAACCAACCACGTGCCGTTGTGATTTCGGCGCGCAAGGCATTGAGGTGCCCGCCGAAGTCGGAGAGGAATGGGGTTTCCCAATTAGCATTTTCGTTGACAGGGTGACACCAGCATGATCACAAGATGGAGCAAGGGGCAGTCGCATTCGATTGCAGACGTTGTCAAGGGCGCCGTCGGTGTAGCTAAGGCAGCGGCTGGGTTCGGCGCAGCCAGCCCCGAGGACTATCAAGCGCGGTGGGCCATCTGCATGGCCTGCGATCAGCATGATGCCGGACGCTGTCGAACGTGCGGCTGCTTCACGGGCGCGAAGGTGCGCGTCGCCCAGGAATCGTGCCCAACCGGCAAGTGGGTCGCAGTTGAGGCCGTCACGACCGCCGGTCAGTCGTGCTGCGGAAAGCGCAGAAATTCGGATAATCCGGTGTCGGACCTGTAGACAGATCCACAAACTGTCGATATCAAGAGATAACCAGCGTCCACACCGTTGGTAACTAGGGTCACTGCCACCGTCCAAAAGCCGCGTTTTTGGGCTAATACGACGTCCGAGAATATGTGTTAAGTTTTGCGATAACAAGGGGTTACGTTAGTTATCGCAGAAAGCGGACGTAGAAAAGGGACGTTGGTTTTGACTCCTGCAGGCGGTTTTACGGGCCGTCTGCAACCTCTCCGTCGTGTGGTTTGGAGTCACTGACATGGAACGTCCTGAAACGTCCGAACTGGCCGACGATGGCCTGCCGCTGTCCGACATCGACCCGCAAACTGGCTGGATGTACGGGGAGGTGGGGGCGTGAACACCAGCACCAGCATCGGGGCCATTGCCAAGGCGCTCGCAGCTGCGCAGCGCGAAATCGGCGTGGCCGTCAAGGACGCCACCAATCCGCACTTCAGGAGCAAGTACGCCGACCTGCAAGCCGTTGACGAGGCATGCCGTCCGGCGCTCTCGAAGCACGGCATCGCCATCACCCAGGGCACCGGCTACGCGGACGGGTTCGTGTTCGTCACCACCCGTCTGCTGCACGCCGACACCGGCGAGTACATCGAGTCGACCCTGCACATCGCACCCGGCAAGCACGACGCCCAGGGCGTCGGCAGCGCGATCACCTACGCCCGTCGTTTCGGCCTGTCTGCTTTGGCCGCCGTTCCGGCTGGTGTCGACGACGACGGAGAAGCGGCGGTAGGGCGGGGGGCTCC
>Ga0129336_10001574_pt1 | contig 13875 bp, 14 predicted proteins | sample CPB6_02_DNA_FD_96878 | JGI IMG/M metagenome (GOLD analysis project Ga0129336, IMG submission 96878) | Freshwater to marine salinity gradient microbial communities from Chesapeake Bay, USA - CPBay_Sum_0.6_0.2_DNA | ecosystem: Environmental > Aquatic > Marine > Coastal | place: USA: Chesapeake...
CCTGCCTGAACTGATGTCTACTCCTGTGACTGTTTCCGAGCCGGCTTTGCGAAGCACTGTGTTCCGGAGATCGAGTGAATGCTCCCCATAGTGCTTCGAGCCCACTTCCAGCACTTGGCCCTTAATTAAATCTCGATTCTTTAGTAACCAATGCGCAACATTGGGAGTAGTCATTCGCAAAGCCTAGTCAGTATTAGTTGAAATTAGGAACTCCTGAACCTGATAAGTAAGACTATTCATGGATTCGACAAACGGTGATCGACAAACGAACAACTTTCGTAGAGCGAAGTGTTCTTCTGGTGAATCTATAAAACAAAGAGCTAAGCCAACACCTAATACAAAGTCTGCTGATGTCGGCATTCGTAATCTTGCGCTTAAGACGGCGGACATTCCTAGCGGTTGAGAGTGATTCGTCTTCAAAACGAATTCAGGTTCGTTTGGAAGGCAACGTAATACCAATCCCACTTGCAGATTATCACACCAGTTTTCGATTAGGATTTCGCATCTGACTTCAACGACCTCGGCTGCCTCAAGCACGTAGGCTCCTGCTGTGCCGACCTCACTTGTAATAATCCGCCCATCAGCAACGCTGCTGACGTAACAACTTTTGACCAGAACGCTTGGACTCGGATTCCTTAACCTAGAGACCGCTGGGAAAGGGTTGCTCTCTAATGACAAGAAACTTGGAGTTACTTCGCCTGCTGAACTTTTATCAATCAATTCCAACTCGTCTGTCGAATCACCTGACGCAACATGGTCAACTGAGACAGACGGCTCAAATTTTTGAATCTTTTCGACACCAAATTCTCTCGATAGAACTTGTGCGACTGAATTGCTTCGTGTAATTAGAAAAATCGCACGATCAAGCGAGTATTGCTTGATCCATGAAAACACGGCCGCTTGGTAATCAGTTTCTACTTCATCAACATCAACGATGATGGAATTCCAGTTTGAAAGAAGGCCAAGATACAAGCACATCCTTTTAAATTGCTGAAAATCGTGTTGTCCGAGCGAATCCGACAAGTTGCCAAAGGGGAGATTTTCAAACTCCAAAACTTTTTGAAGGCATGCTTCAAAACCGAGAGAATAGCCAACAATAACTGAGTTAACGTCAAATATCAGTTTTAAATTGCTCCGAAGTGACAACCATTCGCGGGATCCGCGCCATCTGTAGGACGACTCAAGAACTCGATAGCGTTGTCCGGATGGACCATTGGAACACGCTGTTTGGGACAAGATGTAAGAAAGTAATCGTGCAGATTCGCGAGAGTTGGTTAAGAAAATGTGAATGGGTGATTCTTGGCAGGGATCCATTCGCGGCACTGTTATTTGTTCAAATGAACGAAGTTCAAGAGCTCTATTTCTGCTGATCCGGTAAAGAGCAAGAAAAAGTGAATATGGAGTTATGCGTATACTGGGACGCGGTCTGACGATGTAGTTCACTAGTGAAGTTGTAGTCGTAGTTACTTTCAAAAAATCTCCAAAATTCTACAAATAGCTCGTGACAACAATCGAAGCCACTCGACGTTGCAGCCATGAAAATCCAAGGCATAAGAGAATCCAAATCGTGCTTTGTATTGCGATAGCTCCAATAACCCAATCTGGAATTAGAGCGGAATGAGATGTGGTGACAATTGAAATCAACGAGACTGGGCTAAGAAGCGCTTCAACACTCGACGAGATTGCGAGGGAATTGGCGGTTGGGCTGGCAATGGTTAGTAGAAGTGGAAGAAATTGGGCCGAATAGCGAAGATCAAGAAATAGAAGACTTGGATAAGTGATAAGGAAGCTCAGAGCTAATCCTGCAAGAAAGAACGGCACCAGGATGAAGCTAAAGCGGACAAGAGTCCCAGAAATAGCTTCTCTTCCAGAAGACGACATTGAGAGCAATACACAGAAAAGTAGAACTTTTGAAATGAATTGGACTGTTGCGCTAAGGGCACCGGCTAGGTTGAAAATTAGGGTATTAGCACCAAGCATCGGCAGTAGAGCGCGGTTACGCCGTGCTAGGCGCGCTGACTCAAAACCAATATCTGTGAGGAATTGAAGGATGCAGATATACAGAGTTATCTGAACAAAATTCAAAATTCCAGAGCCATTTGCGGTAAGGCTGCCCGGAGCACCCGCCAGTGCTATCGCAGTCAACAGCGGTATGACGTACCAAAACAAGCCTAAGAAAGTAGGGCGAAATCGACGATCTAAGTCAGAACTGAAGATGGCAAAGATTAATTTTGCGACTGCGTGTATGCGATCCAAGTTCATGCAGACAACTTTTAACCCTTGCGATTGTCGCAAAAATACCTTTGTGCGATTCTGGCCAACTTCCGAATGTAGACTGAAGTTGAATACAACAACAACAAGATTGATTTTCGAATAGTCTTAGTTCTACTTCGGATCAAACGACGGTATCTCTCAAAGACAATTTTTCGGCCTCGAATACTAAAATTGGTAGTTGACCTTGCGGTTTGTAATTCCTTGGGAATTGGTACTTTCGCGCCCAATTTCTTCTCAATTTTGCGGATTCTTTGAGCTCTCTCGTAGTCTTCAAGTCGCAGGTAAGTTTCTGAGCTTTCACGTTCTGCAAATCTCTCTTTCGAAATTGTGTAAGCGTTATGAGGGGGTAAAGAGTCAAAAAAGAAGTTCGGGCGGTTGGGATTGAGTCTTGCGGTCTCAATATCCGCGAGGATTCGATGTTGAAATAGCCCAAGTTGCGTGTAAGCCGAGATAGTGGCTCTGTGAACGGGATCTTCTTGAATTGTGGAAGCCAATGTTCTTACCCAAAGTGCGTAATGCTGGTGATTTGATGATGACCAAGGCGGTGTTAAGTAGCGATTTAGCTGGAACCAGTTATCCCAAGTTGAGCTGATTGTGCCAAACGACTCCGAAATAACTTCTGGAACGTTCGGCACCTCAGTAATTGATCGGCAAACACTGGGCTGCAGAGCAGTGATGTATAGAAAGCCCTCGTCTACTTTTCGGAGATTTTTCAACAAGTAACAACACTCGTCGAAGCCACTCTTTGAAACGGCTGAAAGTTGAATCGCGAGCAACCAAGTAGAGGGTGCTATCGAAGACCATTTTTCAATTGAAAGGCTCAAACTGGACATCATCGAACATGGAATTGTCGGTTGACGTGGCCACGCCAAATTTCAAAACGCAACCGCGAGCGGGAAACGTATCCCTCTTTAACCGCACGGACCAGCCATTCATTCCACCAGTCGGAAAGCTCATGCGAAGGGTTCATCCAGGGCTGCGACCGAACATGGCTGAAGTGAACAAGATTGGTGTCATCCCTCACTATATTAAAATGGTTCCAAGTTGGAGGGATTGAAAAGATTCGCGACTGGTCAAACCACTTGAGAGCCATAAAATCCCTATAATGAATCTGCCCTGATTGTAGCTCTTCGCGGTTAGGTACAACATTTGAAAAGAGCTTTGGGACTTTCCAGTCAGCGAGATCTGAACAGTTAAGCACCATGACACTTGTCTGGTTGCCCGCGGGGATATTGTTCCCGTTGAATGTTCCTTCCGGATTCGTTACGAGCCCTATTGAGAACTGCTCAGGTACAAGATCAAACAAATTCCGTATGTCCTCAAGCACCACCTGGTCTGCATCGATGTATACGGCCTTACCAGAAAACCGGTTAAGTGATGGAACTTGAAAACGTACGAACCCAAAGTTGGTTCCCCCTACGCGCTCTGACTTCTGCCGAACTGGAATAGTCTTGACGCGCCCATCCGAATGACAGTCAATTGAGAACTGTAAAACGCGTTGTGCAACGAACTGACTTGATTCGGTACCGATGTATACGGGGTACTCCAAGATCCGACCCGTCACAATCCGTTATTGATGCTTCCGGGGCGTTCTCTAAAAGTGCGTATCACATCAAGTTGTAACTCTAAATTGTGATATCCAATGAGCCCCGACAGATTTAGTACAGGAATACTCTTCTTTTCAAGAAATCGAAGTATCTCTAGAGTGCCATCGACGTAACTATCGTAGTTTCTAATTTCATTTCGTTTAAGTACTTCATCGTCCCTGAAACCATTTTTGTCGAAATTTGCGTAGTGCTTTCCCCCAAGAGTGGTGCCGTCACAGCCAACAACAAAGATGCGTCGAGCTCCTAGGATCCACGCAAGCTGCAGGCCAGCGTGCAGCGCAGATCCCCCTGGAGTATAAAAAAGAGTATCGGTAAGTTTGGTTTGAGTCGGCAATTCTTCCATGTTGTGACTCCACTTGTATGTATAAAAGAGCACATCATCGGCTGGGATGATTGGGTCTCCATCTCTTCCGGACTCTTTCACAACTGGAAAAGTGACGAAGCGGAAGTTGTCGTGGAATCGATCCAACGTTGAATTCCCATTTCGCGAATAGAGATGATGGTGCATAAGAGCTACTGGACCAACTGCAGGGTGTAATTTGAACGCGTCATTCAGACCAATACAAACTTGATCGTATAGAACTTCAAAAGGGAAGACAGACGCACTTGGTCCGGTCCCGACGACATAAATATCGCGCCCTTCAAAGATATTTGTTAGATCTGAGAGTCTCATCGAACACCGACTATTCGCATGTCCCGAGGATCTTTCTTCTTGAACTTTGCGGGTTCTTGGCGAACGCTGCGGAATTTACATTCAGATAGGAGTTGAATCAAAGCTGAAGGCGTATACCCCCACTTATGGCACATAAGGGGGTCTTCCCATCCGGGGTCACCGTACAGGGGCCACATAACCAGTTGACCACGCTTTCCTGTGATGTCAGACGCAAGCGACTCATCATTGATCAACTCATGTGCTGCAGTCAGAATGTTGGGACATTCGATGACGATGACTCCACCTGGCTTCAACAAGTCACGCCAGTGCGCAATAAGTTGCCGAGCCTCCCAAAGATAAAAGTGCTCAATAACGTGCACGGCCAATACTTCATCTGCTGTTCCAGGGTCTAATGGAATATTTCGCAGATCTGCAATTAGATCAGGTGTGACGCCCTTTCGAGATTGCACCACATCAACATTTACATAACCTTCTAAAATTTTATCTCCACAACCAAGGTTTAGTCTAAGCCCTGGTTTGATCTTACTTGGGAAGAGGTTTTTCATCAGTTGCTAGAACTCCGTGGGAACTTATGGTACCAGCCAACGACTGACTCAAAAAACAGTTCAAACTCCGTGGAGATCACCGCTAGTGAGAACCGCTGCCTCATCTGGCTCATCAATCTTGAATTGGACGTCTGAAAATCCGAATCATAGAGTGCTCGTTCTAACTGTCGACGTAGACTCTGCTCATCTGAAAAGAATAGAAATGAACCAGGATCTATTTCATGCGCTGAACGTTCAAAATCGTGGCATACAAACGGCTTAAGGGCGCCAATAGCGTTTGCTGCTTTTACATTTGACTTATAGTTACAATTCAAGTACGTCTGAAATTTTGTAGACCTCGCACTGACAATAACGTCGGCATTCAAGAGAGTGTCCGGATTGACAACGAAGGAGGCACCCTGTTGAACAGCGATTTGCTGGAAAACATCGTGCCATTCACCAAGATAATTCCCTCCTTCATACGCAATTATCAATTGAGGCTGAGGAATACGTTCAAGAATGTCATCGAATTCGGGTCTAAAGTGATGGTAGATGTAGGTACTTGGAATCGCGGGAAAGAACTTGTGAAAATCAATCCACATTGCCCGATTTGGAAAAATCAGTCCATCAGGTTGAATTTTGTTGATCTCATCGATAACAACTTGTTTGCTCTCTGCGGAAACCAGAAATGTAGTTTCGCTATGTGGTTGCGGCCAGAAGTCAACAATGTCAAGTACGATAATTTTGTTTAGTTCTCGACATTTTTCAATCAAAGCTCTGTTTGTCTTTTTGACAACACAAACTATGTCACTATCGACAATCTCACTGGTAGTTGGCTCGTTACTCGCAATCCATCTCGAACAAGTTGATGCAACTTGACATCCGCGGATCTTCCATGCACCGGATGAAGATTTACTAGTAAAGAGTACGCGCATGCGAGTTTCCTACCACTAAAGGAATTGACTTGCAAGATATTATGAACTATGTATGGTACATGTACATCAATATACATGTGAGTAGGTCATAGGATACTTGTAGCAAAAGCTCCTCGATGGGTAGAAGGATCGGGAATGGATCAAAAAGGTCAGATTTTCGTAAAACAAAAGTTGTCTGGCACGGACTTTTCTCGAGCAGAACTTAAGTGGGCGAAATTCGGTAAATCGGATTTAAGGGGCTGCAACTTTGATGGTGCGAATTGTCGACGAGCAGACTTTCGTGGGGCTGACCTAACAGGGGCGTCGTTTAGAGACGCTCGACTGCAGAAAGCGAATTTTCAAGGCGCAGTTCTTAGAGATGTGAAGTTTGACGGCGCTCGGCTTGATGGTGCCGAATTTGATGAAGATGTAAGCGCGTGGCTACTTATGCATGGCTACATTTCGAATCATCGCGAACAGAACGACCCCGATATCGCGTTGTAACATAAACCCCGACTTGAGACTTAGAAATCAGTCGCCATAGACCAACTCTCGCTACCAGCTATCAAATTTTGTTATGCAGTACCAGTAAATCGCTGTCAGTTGAATCCTGGAGACAAGTAACTTAATTCATGCGAGTATTTTCAACTTGAGAGTCTGAGACGATTAATGAAGTTTCGCTCAAGAATTAACCAAAAGTAAGTAAAGAAGCCTGACAGCCCCATCGTTGGGAGAAAATTTAGGTATAAATCAACGTAGGGAAAGAGTGAAGATTGGCGACTGAGGAATGTCGCCCATGAGTCCCAACTCCCGAGAAACAAGTGGATTATGGGCCAGTGGAAAAGATAAAGAGGATAGGTCCAAGTTCCCATCGACTTTGAAATTGATGACTCCGTGTGATCCCAAACGCCTAGTACTGCTATCACTGCGTAGATAAGACTCAAATTGAGTAAGGATGAGAATCCGTCAAGTTGGTTGAAAAGATCATTTCTTTTGCTGAATGGAATCAAAATTAGAAATGGAATCGGGCTAATAACAATCAAAGACAGATTCACTGCGAATTTAGTAACGATGGGAAGTCGGAGATTTCTCTACCGATAGGTTTTCAACTTATAAATGATGGCGCCGAGCGCGAAAATTACACTCGCTTGCACCGAAGCAGTACCGGACTAGGCACCCATGCCAAGTGGCTCCACAAGGTCCTTTAGAGCTGTAATTTCAAAATTAGTCTTTAAAGCAGTGTACAAAGTTAATACACCCACTATTGCTCGAATCTCCATTAGCAGAACAAACGGAGCAAACGCAAAATAGAAAAGCTCAAACGGAAGTGTCCACGCAGGAGCGACTACTCGTCCCGCGTTGTAAAGTCCGAGAAAAAGTGTGCCCAGAACAGCGCCAGAAGTTTGCTTGTTAAAGTAATTGTGATCAAATATAAAAACAAAGAGCACGACAATCCAATAAAGAGGAAAAATTCTAACAATTCGGTTTACGTAGTATTTTGAAACGCCAGCACCTTCAAACTGACGATAATTGACATTTAGGGTTAGTTGCATTAGGTATCCAGAGATCAAAAAGAACAAAGACACCGTGATTCGTGAATATGCATCAGATGCTAAGCCACAGTGCGCCGCGGTAACCCCCAGAGCCAAAGCGAAGCGTAAGCGTCCCATGTACCCATTATGGCAACAGTTGCCAAATGTTGTAATGAAAACTTCTCGAACGGCGAATTGATATTTAGACTGAAATAGGTTGAAGTAAATTCCTAGAATGTATGTCAACTACACCAAATTCAAATCTCACGGTAGGGACTCAAGCTTCGGCTTTCGAACCCAACACTGCCACAAATTGTGTTTGAGTTTTTATGCTCACACTTAACTGTGGATCCATCTGGAAAAGTTGCCTCGATCAGGCCGAAGCAAGTCCATGCTTGTTCACCATGGGATCTTCACCTAAACTTGAACTCACTGGCGAGCTCGTAGGAGTTACAAAACTGAATTCAAATTATGTTATTCAATTAGGGCTAATAGGAATCGCTCTTCAATCCACCTAGACTAGAAATCTGCGCTCGTAGCTCAATGGATAGAGCATTTGACTACGGATCAAAAGGTTGTAGGTTCGACTCCTGCCGAGCGCGCGCGTCAGTCTGTTCTGACTCTGTCGGAAGCAGACCATCTCATGAAATACGAACAGTCAATCTCTCGAATAGGCGACAGACCGGGATCTGGTCTTCAGCAGTGGCTTGCGAGACGTACGGTCAGTCGATTTCTGGCGGATGTGAAGACCGCAACTGTTCTCGAGATCGGCACTGGAGTTGGTCGAATCGCAGACGAGATTTCGCGTCGAGGGTTCACTTACGTTGGAGTAGAACCAACGGGAAGTCTGCGAATCGCTACACAACAGCGCCTCGCTCAAATCAATTCAGAGAACTTGGTGATTGATTCATCTCTTCCAAAACTCGACGGCCTAGAAGACAACTTCTTTAGCCATGCACTCGCAGTTCACGTTCTTGAACATGCGGATTCCGCCGACACCGCATTTGAGTGGCTTAACGGAATGGCGCGAAAAGTTAGGGTCGGAGGTCGCATCCTCATCGTCTGCCCTAATTTCCTTGATCTAAGAGGTCACTTTTTTGACACGGATTGGACTCATCAGTGGGTATCAACAACTTCGCGAATCGCGGTTCTTGGAGAGGAACTAGGACTGAAAGTTGTAGAAGAATTTGATCTTCGTTGCACATTCAAGAACATTTTCGCCCGCTTTGCCCTTTCACTCCTTAGTGCATTGTTCCCCACTCAACTTATGAACAGTTTGTTCCAGAGAGCCTTTAACTTGAGAAACTTTGGCTCTGGGATCCAAACAGCTCTTTTCTGGCGAATGTCGTGGGTTGAATTCGAAAGAATCTAAGTCGTTGCTTGCTGTTCATTCCGAACTTGGAGGGCGAAACACTCTCGCCAGTTCGTTAACTAATCCTTTAGTTGATTGATGAAGATGACTGTGGAATGACACCAGTCCTACTAGTCACACTTTTTAAATAGATACCTCCGAGCCGCGAGGTTGCTCATGCGAGTAGGCGTCGGTTAGTTGTTCATCGTGTGACCGAACTGCCTTGCTGAGAGTTGAAAAGGCAAGGACGGAAAAAGCTACTGAACCCACAAACCAAACTGTCATCGGTGACGGAATCGACTTGAGCGTCCACCACCACTCGGTGCCACGGTCAAGATCGAAGAGACCAAATTCCTCGATCCCAATGACGTGTCGAAGGATGATGAGCCGGAGAACTATGAGGTGGGCGAGCGACAGGCAACTGGCGATGAATCGAGACTGACCACGACCCAACCTGAATCGAAGAGGGCTCTGAAATACAGAGAATCCAACGAATAGTACGAAGAGTGGGAAGAAGTATCGAGGAAGAAGTTCTTCGCCCAATAAGAGCTTGTTGCTCTGAAGCATTATCAATGGAATAACAAGCGCAGTGAGGAGGATCAACAGAAGAATGATTTGTGAGCGCTTAGTTGCTTTACGCAAAGATTCGTACAGAACGATGGCGAGAGCGATTGACATCAGAATGCCCACTGTTCCGGGGAATGTAAAGTCTGCAGCTCTCAACACTCCGATTGAACTGATGAGCCAGTAGTAAAGAAGTGGAATTGATTGAAGATTGTGGAGAAGTACCCAAGAATCTGGACGAGCGATTGGTGTGTCGTCTCGAACATACCCAAACGCATCGGTGAAAAAGACCCACAATTCAGTGGAGTAGAAAATGTACCCAAGGACAGCAAAGCCGGCAATGACAAGTCGAACGAGACGAATATTTTGGACCATCCAATCCCGAGAATGAAATCGAAGTCCGAGAAATGTCGCAAACTGAACGAGAAGAAAAGGGGCCGACTCGGAGCGTGAGCCCAAAGAAAGGAGGACCGAGAGCAGTAAACCAACAATTGCAAAAGACTTCTGCGTCCTTTGTGGACCGATCAAGAGCGAGTCTAGGAAAAACCAAGCAAACGCAGCGCCTAAGAAGGTCCAAGACGAACTGCTATTTGACGTAACGGTCCAGAAAAAGACAGGAATTGATATCGAGAGCAGCACAACTCTCAGTCGAACGTTGGCCTCCACAGAGCGTGATCTTGCCGCAAGAATGAGAAGGCCGAGGAGAATGACGCTATTGAGAAAACGCATCACCAGGATTGAAAGTTCAAAGTTCGCGGATACAAGAAAGCCATTGACCCAATAGAAGAGACTTTGCTGACCACTAATGATTCCATCTGCAGCGAAGCGATTCGTAGGAGTCATTTGAGGTCCGGGCCCGAGGAGTTCAAGATTTGTACAAAGTGCACTCTTTTCTCCGTCACCGAGATAACACGTTCCTGCATTAGCAATCGGAGTTGGTAGACGCCTGTAACCACTGAGTACAGATTCTTCACATACTCCTTGCCGGAGACCGTGGGAGCACCAAGTACTTGCGAGGTGAAAGTTGTCGTCGCTCGCCGAACCGATTGGTGAAGCAAGAGACCACGACATTCCGCACAAGAGAAGCGCGAATACAATCAAAATTTCGCGCTTTTTCATACCAGTAAAAGTACTCTCCCACTGCGTCACTTAAGTTCTTACTAGCCCAATAACCTAAATTCTGTCTGAAGGTCTATGAACTCTTTAAATTCCCATACAGAACTTGGATTTGACGACCAGTCGCTAGTTTGAAAGTTAGTGAAACGTCAGATCGATGCAGATGTCACGAATCCCCATTGGAAAACCTTCGATTCTTTAGAAAGGTTCTCATGCACCCAGGTCTCACTTGAGATTGACGAGTTCGTGAGCGATTTGGTTATTGAATTGTCGGTAGCCCTAAACGAGGTGAATCAAGCGAAGTACTCAGTTCGATTTTGGGATCGGTACATCCGAAGTTGGCTTCTGTCGTTTGTTGACACGGTTTTCGTTGAATGGCTTGATTATGCGGTTGGTAGGAGCTCGGGACAGCAAATGCCGTTGACGAAGGCCCTAGAAGATGTCCCACGAAGAGCAAGTCGCTCGATGAATGGCGCACTTGCCATCTCACAGGATCAGAGGTGGAGGGGCCAGCTCAAACAAGACATACAGAGCTTCCTGGGAGGATCAAGCCATAATTTCCTAGAAGCTACACATCTACGTGACGCGGCCCAAACATCTCGGCGATTCAGGTCAGCTTTGTCGAGATTTCTTTCGATGATTAGTTCAATCACCGGACAACGTCCGATTGTTTTGGCAGCAAATCATTTTCCATGGCATGCGAGACTTGCACTGAGTTTGTCGTTTTTCACGCTTCCGACACGCAGCTTTGAACCGAATGTAGGAAGTGCCGATTATTCAATCGATAGTCGCCTGCACATTTCAGAACACCTTAAGAAGGTCAGCGGTCAGGGCTTTGAAGCACTTGTTCGAGCGCTCCTACCTGCATACCTACCCATGTCAACAGTTGAACTCTTTTCAGTTTTGGTTCAATCCTGTGGAGTACAGCAACGCAAGAAACCTCGGGTCATCTTTTCTGATAATCAGCACTTTTCTTCTGAGTCGTTCGCTCTTTGGATTGCACTTCAAGGAGAAAGGGGAACTCAACTTGCAATTAGTCAGCATGGCGGCCTGAATGGCCAAGGCTTGTTCCAGACGAGAGACGAACAAATTGAGATTCGAATCGCGGACGCCTATTTGCATTGGGGGTGGTCGGTAGCTCCAAATGCAGTCAGAGTTCCAACGTTGATCAACACTCTGACCCCTCGAAAACTTGCGCGTCGGAGTCGATCTGTGATCATGCTTGTGACGGATACAACGTTCCGGTATCGGCGAAAGTACTGGAGCGACAGTGATGTGTATAAAAGACTTGTACTCCGAACATTCCGAGGTATGCCCGAGCACCTCAAAGAAATGACAACCGTGCGCCTCCATCGGGATCATGATAAGTACGACGAGAGCCACAAGATTTTTTGGAATCGAGAATTTCCAGACGCCAAGCTTGATGACGGGTTCATTCCAATGCGACAATTACTCCGCCATGCGCGACTCGTTATTTGTACGACGTTTGGAACTACCGAGATCGAGTGTTTCCTTCGGAATATCCCTGTCGTGCTTTCACTGGATCCAAAACTTCATCGGCCAAGACCCGAGTTTGCTGGGTTGGTAGACCTGTTTGAATCAGTTGGCCTTATTCACTATTCCGAAGAGTCATTACATAACTTCTTACAAGAACAGTATGTCTCGCTAGAAGTGTGGTGGAGAAGCGATGATGTTCAAACGGCGATCGCAAAGTATTTAGACCAGTTTGGTCATCGGTCTCATCAATCGATTAGGGACTACCGCAAGGTATTAAAGGAACTCGCAAAGAAGCAACATTGATTATTGCTGAAGGTCCGACACTACGTTGCTGCGCGAAGTTGTTCATCCGTTGGTCTCCTGAACAGCAACAGCATCGCGGTTCCAGAGAGCAGAATAACAAACGACGTCAGTCGCCATGCAGTGTGAAAGCCACCGAGATAGTCGTTCTGTGCAAGTGCCGAGACCAGAATTGAACTGACGAGAGCCACGCCCAACGCCGCTCCAATTTGGCGCGCCGTATTGTTGAGTGCAGATCCCATTGCGAACTTCGGCTGCGGAAGGAACGCCGTTGCAGAACTTGAAATGGTCGAGATGCACAGCCCCACGCCGATACCCGTGTACACCATCACAGGGAGATAGTGAGTCAAGTAGTTCGGTGTCTCGGTAATCCAGTAACTGAGAAACAGGTTTCCGCTACATAGGATCACTGCACCAGTTGCCACAACTTTTCCGTGACCAATTCGCTGTGCAAGTCGACCAGCGGGAGCCGCGACGATTGCTGCCATAACTGGGCCGGGTATGCCTGCGAGACCTGAGCGTGATGGGCTATAGTTCCACACCGTTTGAAGCCATTGGGTGTTGACGAAGATGAGCGAAAAGAACCCCATCGTGAATCCAAATCCACTGATCGCAGCAGCACTGACGAAGGGGAGCTTGAGCAATTTCAAGTCGAGAACAGGGTGCGCAGCTACGCGGCAGCGCATCACGAAGGCTATGAGGAACGCGAGTGCGAGAACGAGTACAAAAAGCGCACGTTGGGTGACCCAACCCCACTCGTCGCTTTGCACGATCATGAGCGTGAGGAGACCCACGCCGAATACTGCGAGGACCGCACCGAAGTAATCGACGGTGCGAGGGGCAGTTTCGTCGCGGGACTCTTTCAGCAACTTCGCACCGACGGCAATTGCGAGAATGCAGAGAGGAATGTTGATCAGGAAGACTGCGTGCCACGTAAAGGTGTCAACGAGGAATCCTCCGACGGTTGGACCACTAGCGGCGGCAACTGCCCCGACAGCACCCCAAACCCCAATGGCAGCGGAGCGCTTTTCGACAGGGAACTCTGGAAGGACGAGGGCGAGAGAGGAGGGTGTCAGGACCGCTCCACCAATTGCCTGCACGGCACGGGCTGCAACGAGCATCAGAGCCGACGGCGCGAATGCACAGAGCAACGACCCGACCATGAAGATGGACAGCCCTGTGAGGAATGCGCGTTTCCGGCCGAAGGCATCGGCGAGACGTCCAGCGGTCAGCAGACCAGCTGCATAGGCGATGTTGTAGGCCGAAAACACCCAGGTGAGGGTTCGTCGGCTCTCAGGGAAGTCTTTGGCAATTGCACCGAAGGCAACGTTCACGATGGAGATGTCGAGGGAGACGAGGGTGACACCGATGGACGTGAGCGCGAGCACTCTGGCTCCCCTCGACCACTTTCCGATCATGCGTCCCAGCCTTTCGCTCGAATGTCGTCACCATCAGCGTCAAGGTCGCGACCTTCCCATCGTAGGACTCCAGGGGTGGCTGAGAGCGAAGCGATGAGTCCCTGC
>Ga0129336_10001575_pt1 | contig 13874 bp, 25 predicted proteins | sample CPB6_02_DNA_FD_96878 | JGI IMG/M metagenome (GOLD analysis project Ga0129336, IMG submission 96878) | Freshwater to marine salinity gradient microbial communities from Chesapeake Bay, USA - CPBay_Sum_0.6_0.2_DNA | ecosystem: Environmental > Aquatic > Marine > Coastal | place: USA: Chesapeake...
ATATGGGATCGATGCTGAAAATATTGGATACCATTCATGACCTACAGCAATAGCATGGAATCCGCTATCAACTGCAACTCTATAAGATTGATTTTGTGTTTTATTAACCATTTCCTCATAGAAATTTGAATCAGCATTTGATTCCCAAAGCTTTGGCGCCACATCTCTAGTCGTCATGTACTTCCAAAACTCAGTGTCTCTTCTTGAGCTTAGTGTGTAATGATATTCAATAAATGTAGCAAACGATTCGAAATGCTTTCTGGTAATTCCGTTATAAAAGTCCCTGTCTATAGAATTATAATATCCACGTGATAAAAATCTTGATAACATCATTGCTGATTCGTGAATAAAAAATAGTCCATTAGATTCTAGTGGCTCTAGAAATGCTGCAGACAATCCAATTCCTGCGACATTTTTTACCCACGTTCTTTCATAACATCCAGCCTTAAAGAAAATTTCTCTAAATGCTGAATCTTCTGGAACACGATGAGCACCAATTCTATCTGCCAAATATTGCTTAAATTCTACAAGTGCTTCTTCTTTTGTTGTCCATCTATCTGAGTATACATACCCAGTTCCAATTCTTGAATAAAGTGGAGCATTCCAAACCCAGCCGTGACCAAGCGCTGTGCAGTCTGTATATAAATCAATTTCTTCATTTGGATTCTCATACTGAATTTGAACTGCCCATGCTTTGTTTACTGGAAGTCTGTCTTTTAGATCATAGAAAGGCTCATTCATTGCTCCGCCCAACAATAAACTCTTGAACCCAGTACAGTCTACAAACAGATCTGCATAAATTTCTGTTCCATCTTCTAATACAAGCTTTTCTACACCGTCATCGTTTGTAATGATTTGAGAAACGTTTGCCTCTATATGCTTTACTCCTCTTGGTTTTGCAAAGTGCTCTGATAACCACTCTGCAAATTTAATGGCGTCAAAATGTAAAGCAAAATCTCTATCCATGGTAAATCTTCCTAATTCGCCATTCTTAGGATTTTTTAGTTTTCTAGAATTTAATAGTACTGATTGTGGGAATAAAGAGTCAACATAGCTTTGTGTTGTAGTTGTTTCAGGCAGGTAGTGCTTCATAACATGCCAGTCATTTGCACCTGGCAATTCACAATTTTCTAATGTAGGATGACCAAAAGGATAATGGAATCCTCCGTCACCAATTCTGTGGAAATTATTAAACTTAATACTTAGTTTATATGATGCATCAGTAAAATGCATAAATTCTTCATGGTCTACTCCAATGGCATTTAGCCATGCTGGAAGACCAGCAAGAGTACTTTCCCCTACTCCAATACTTGGGACGTAAGGACTTTCAATCAGTGTTATATCTGGATCTTTTAGTTGTGAAACAAGGCTACATGCTGTCATCCATCCAGCGGAGCCACCACCTACAATTACAATTTTCAATTTATTCTCTCTCTAATAAAGATTGGGGATATCATATATATTATACAATATCCCCAATCGGTTTGTAAATAGATTATATTTACTTCTTAAGAGTTACCTTAAGCTTAGGGAACTTAGCGTTCCACTTTTTAGCAAGAGCGTTATACTCTGCTACGTATGTAGCACGAGCAACATCTGCTGCTGCCTTGTCAACGATAGCCTTAGCCTTTAGAGCGTCAACTTCCGCCTTTGCTGCTGCAAGGGCTGTCTTTGTTGTTGCAAGTTCTGCCTCTGCTGCTGCCTTAGCAGTATTTGCTGCTGCAAGTTGTGTTGTGAGTGCTGCAACATCTCCAGCCAAATCACGTACTGCGATAATCTTTACAGATGATGCAGATGGTGTGCTGAATCCTGTTACTGCTGCTGCCATATCGGCTGCTGCTGCGTAGAACACAATTGTTACTGGACCAGTTGCTGGGGCAACAAACTTAACGTCTGCTGATCCAAAATTGGTTAGTGTTGCACCTGTTGTTACAGTTACTGTATCAAGAGTTGCACCGTTAGCAATTGCATTGAGGGTCTTTCCAGAAATCTTATTTCCAAAAACGTCCTGTGCTGTTGCTGTTACTGTTACTGATGTTCCTGCTGGAGCAGAATCTACACCTGTTACGGCAATCTTATCGATCAAAGTAGATGTACCCTGTAGGTAATATACTGCTGTTGTGCCCTGATTTGCAATTGATACAGAGCTTACTGCTGTCGTTTTAGTATATACATAAAACGTTGCTTGTGTTCCTGTTCCAACATTCTTTGTCCATGTTGCTGAACCAGATGATGCTGTTACTGGCGCTGTTGTTGTTGCAAATGCATCTACTACGACTGCATTTGTTGCTGTTACAGTTACTGCTGTACCTGTATCAACTGTTACTACGAACTCAACTACATCAAGCGAATCAACAGAATTATCTGTTGGAACTGGGATTGTAATTGGTGTTGTTGCTGCAGTTCCTGCAGTTTGTGCTGTCCATGTTGGGGACGCTACGGTACCAGTGTTCTTCTTTACAGAAGTGATAACCATAGGCGCAGCACTTGCAGATGTTGCAACAAGGGTGCTCATAGTCATGGCTGCAACCACGGCTAGGGCGATTTTCTTGAATGACTTCATTCTTTTTTTCTCCTTAGTTTATCTACCTCGATTTGAGCGTAGAGTTTTAAATGTGTTCTGCTAGTTCTTTTAGCAAAACATGTTTTGGTTTTGCTCCAGTAATACGAATTACTGGTTGTCCTTCTTTAAAAAGAATCATGGTTGGTATAGAAACCACGCCATAATCTTTGGGCTTAATAACATTTTCATCAACGTTAATTTTTGCCACTAGTAGATCTTTTTCTTGAGAAATCTCATCCAAAATTGGCGCAACCTTTTTACAAGGACCACACCATTCAGCCCAAAAATCTACTAAAACTATTTTATTTTGAGCAACAGTCTCATCAAAGTTACTGTCTGTTAGCAACATTAATCTGTCTCCTGTGCTCTTTGGTATTGTTCAAGTTGATTTTGAACGTCCCAAAATTCTTCCATAACCCTGTCGTATCTGTCAAGTATTGCTTGAGGGATATCGACGAGCTCTGTATCAAAAGAACTGTCAGGTTCAATGATATCATATATTGCAGAATTTACCAAAGCGATTCTAGGCATTTTCCTTAGATTGCTCTTCTTCCTGCTTGATTTTGGCAGCAGCCTCATTAAATTTGTCCATAAATCTTTGGACAACAAAATATGTTACGTCTGAGGCATTCTTTCCTAAAGTAGCAATTGACTCTTCGTTCTTTTGCTGATCTTCTGGAAGCTGATTAAACCATCTTTGATATACTTCTACAACAATGTCTGAGACAATGCCTTCCAGCATGCTCTGTTGCTTTTCGATCATAGGATCTTTTTCCATTACTTAGTTGCCTTTTCTATGTTAATTAAAGAACCGCCCTTTACTTTGCCGTTCTCTACAATTGTAGCAGTTGATTTGAGAAGTAGATAAAGTTCATCGTATGTTAACGTTGGCTTAACCATTCTTACTGTAGCCCACTGCATTGCTGCTACTTGATTTGCTGCAGAAGTTCCAACAACAGTTGTAATTTCTCCTCCAGGACTTACTGCATCTTGATGATGACCAAGAGCATAGAAATCTACTGATGTGGGTGTTCCATTACTGTATGTGGCAATGATATTTCTTTTGTCCACAGCACCAACAGTAATTGCTTGAGGAATACAACTTGGATAGTCAACCTGATTTAAATCTCCGTCATTTCCTGCAGGAAAAAATACTCCAATGTTTAATTGTTTAAGCTTATCTACATAAGGAGTAATTGTGTTTGTTGGGCACAAAGCCTTTAGAGTTTTTGCGTCATGAGTGCTTTGACTCATTGCTACTGCTGCAATATTATATTTATCTTTATTTGCAATAACCCAGTCTAGCGCCTTAGTTACAGAGACAGCCGTTGGATTGTATCTATATCCATTTCCATAACCAACAATTCTAACAAACACTAGGTTTACTGCAGAATTTGTTTTTACTGAAATAGAAGCCATTTGTGTGCCATGTCTAAATCCAGCAGACTTTAAAATGCTTAGGGCAAGGCTAGATGCTGATCCAGGGCCTTCCTGGAACATTGATTGGTTAGAGCATACTGGCCATTCTAATGTACAAACTTCTTGTACTAATCTTCCTTTAAAAATTGGAAGTGAGGCATCAATTGATGTATCTAAAATTACAACTGATGGCTTAATTGGCTCAGCTTGAGCCTTTAGTGCAGAACATCCTGCTATAGTAATAAGTATAAGTATTGTGGTCAATGCGACCTTTGTTATTTTATTCATTGCTCTATTCTATTAAATGTATATAAGTTTGTCAATAGGTTATAGTTCTATATAATGATATGGTGGGCATACGCCTACTGAAAATTGTGACGCCGCCGCAAGTGCTAGTTCCATACGCTTGTATGGATCCCTCATGTTTTGGGTAGAATGCAATGAGCCTAAAGCAAAGTCCATTCCTATCCCCTCTGCATAATACGGAATAATGTTTTCTCCAACCTGAAAGTCATCATCTACGTAAAATAGCCTTCCAGTGCCTCTTACAGCCACTAAAAAGATTCCGCCCTGATCTCCATCTTCAACGTTAGGGCCAAAGTTACCGTATCCTCCGCCTTTAAAAGCGTCTTTAACAGAATCAATAAACTTTGTTCTCATAAACTTATCTAAAGCTTTTGGGGTTCCAGTAAATCTTGGTGGCACCCATTCGTATTGGAGTATCTGACCCATTCTAAAACTATCTACAAAAGCTATGCCATACTGTCCCACAGTAAAAACCTTTGGGCTTTTTTGTGCAAAAATGTGACCGCCTTTTTCATCTACGGCTGCGGAGTCAGACCCCATGTAAACTTTACCGCTTTTGATAAGTCCGACTACACATGTCATTTTTTAAGGATTCTTTCTTAACTTTGCTCTTGATGCTTTGTTGTTTAGAAGTTGAATTAAATTTTCTACTTTTTGCTCTTGAAGATATTGGTTAATTCTAATTTTTAGAACTAACAGAAGTATGATTGGAACAAGCAGGTCTTGACCAGACTTCCATCTGTGATACATAAACCATGCGATTGCTACGTTGCTTGCTAGGGTAAGGCCTATGCCATACCACTTCAGTTTTGTTTCTGATATCATGATATTATTGTATAATATATAAAATTAGATGTCCAGCTCTATTTAATATTAAGTCTGGCCATTACCTGACTTAATTCATAATTTACTTTAGCAAGCTTTTCTAGGGTTTCATAATATTTTGCCTGCCAAATTAATAACTCATTTTCAGAAACTAACAGAGCATTCTTTAACTTTTCCAACTCTAATTTAAGCTCAGTTTTACTATGATCTATTTCTTCATTATAAGCTTTTCTTTTTTGTCTTTTTCCCCACGCCTCAATTAATTTTGCACCAGAACCACCCAATATGGCCATTAATAGCATAAGGATAGTTTCTGTCGTGGTCATGTTAAACATTCTAAACCAATTATATCAAGAAATGAATTTTAAACTAAGAGCTCATCTGCTAAAATTGGTTGACCAATATATCTTTTCTTTATGATATGATCTTTTACATGATCTGGGCCAAACTGCCTGCCAGCCAAAATTACGACCCAGCGTGGCTCAAACTTTGACAAAATGCATGTCTCACACATTAACAAATTAATTGTTAAAAGAGATGACTTTTTTGTGTTTAATTTATTCTTACTCTTGTTACAAGAGTAACATAAGATTTTTTCCATTAATCTTCCTCTACATGCGAAATTACAAATTCATCCATAATAGTAAAATCGCTATTTTCAATTAGTTCTTCATAATCTATTCCGTCTTTAGTATATTTAACTATAGACGCATATGTTCCAAGAGACTCTACGTCTCCGTATACCTGATCTTCGTGTAAAAAAACAATAAGATACTTATCGTAATACTCTTTCACCTTTGGCTCCCTCCAGCTCAACACGAACCCCGTAAGATTCCAACACACGCTTTACCATTTCAATGTAGTCAATAATTCTCATTCTTTCAGAATCACCATACTGCATGAAATTTCCTTCATATAACCTTATGGCTAAAAATTCAGGAAACTTAACAATGTCCATTTGTAATCCATGAACAGGCTGTTTTATTTCTCTAACCTTTTGCGCCATTTCTTTTGTGTAGAATACTGGCTTATTTATTTCGCCTGTCCATTGATTAATGTCCATGCTTAACCTTTAACCTATTCCACACTTCTTCTGTTTTATGAATATTACGTGCTTTGTCTGTTGAACCAGAGCTTAAATATATTCCGCCCCAAACTCCGTATTCATTATTAGTGTTGCCTGCCCTTAAACATTCTTTTGCTACTGGGCAACTAAGACAACATTCATCAATACTTTTTGCTATATTAAAATCAGCTTCATACTTATCGTAAAATAAGTTTGTGTCCATCCCATTGCATACCGCAAGATGCCACCATTCAAAATCATCTGGGTCTACACCTAGATCATTTAATATATTTGACATATCTGTCAGGGATTTCCCATGTCCCATTGTCTTTCATAGGAAACTTATTGACAAGACCCCATGTATCATTTCTAAACATACCTCTTTTATTTGAATATCCAGAGGCATCTCTCTTCCACACAACTAGTGTGTATCCGTTCCAAAAAGCTTCTTGATAATCTGTTTTAAAGTTTTTAATAAGTTGATTGATCTTGTTTTCTTTTACAAACATTCTATCTCTTTTCTGTTGCTGGTCCACCTGGACTCGAACCAGGGACCTAGAAGTTAACAGCTTCCCGCTCTGCCGACTGAGCTATGGACCAAAGGGAAAGCCCCGTGGTATCTATTATACTGTTTCCCACAGGGCCTTGTCAATCGAATTTAATTAATTTTTGTAACTTTTTTTATATTTACAGATTTTATTTCTTGATCGGTACCAATAATATCTTTTACATAGTCTACGGCATCATCTGGCGAAAAAGCCTCTATTTGTAGTTCCGCTTCTATTTTAACCTTATATTGGTCCATAGATATATTATACTACTTTTGCTCTTTTTTATCTACTTTAGGATATTTTTCAAGACGGGCTTTTATTGTGCCGTCTTTTCTCATTCTTACAATCCAGCCATCTTTTATTTGTGTGCTATTAAATCCATGGTGTGGTTTATATTGTCCAGAACTCATATTAGTCTTCCTTTCTTAACGGAATAGTTGCTAACCAAATTACTGTAGCAATTACTGTTGCTACGCCAACTACCTGCTGTGCAGTACCAGTCAAGGTGAGCCAGGCTATAAAAAAGCCTAAAAGAGTAAAAATTTGAGCAATACTCTCTTTAATTACTTCCCACGCATAATTTAGGATTCCTTTAATTATTTTCATCCTATCCTCCTTGTCATGGCTGCTGCCACGATATTTGACGCAATGATTACTGGAACAACAACTTCTTGAGCTTTTTCCCTCTGATCATCTGTCATGTCCTTACCCCATTCTGATGGGCTAAGTAATTTTTCAAAATCTATATCTGTTAAAACAGCAAGCGGGTCTGATAAAAGAGCTTCCACCTTAATCTCTGTAGTAGCATCTGCCAAAGTGTAAGGCATTGGAGCATCTTTGTTCTCTTTAATTCTATCACCAAATTCATTTAAAGCCTTTGCAATAGATTCATCTGATGCTGCAAGCGCTACTACTTTTGCTAATTCAGATGACTTGATTCCAAGCCCTTGTGCAACTGCAGCTTTTTGTTCTGGGCTTAGTTTAGTTAACGTATCTTTGCTTGTTAGATCTGCAATTAGGTTTGCTGTCTCTTCTGTGATAGTATTATGTTGTGTTGGTTCTTCAGAAGGTTCAGCGGGAGTTGGCTCTGGTTCAGGGGTTGGCTCTTGATCTATATCCGTTGGCTGAGGTGAAGGCTCTTGTTCTGGCTCTGGAGAAGTCTCAGGCTCAGGGGTTGGCTCTGGTGTCGCCTCATCTGTGGTTTCAGGCGTTGGCTCTGGAGTGGGATCGTCTGGTTGAGTTTGCTCAGGCGATGGCTCAGGAGAAGGTTCAGGCGTAGGATCAACTGTTGCATCTGGTGTTGGCTGTGGTTGATTTGCCATAGCCGCAGCAATTGCGGCAGCAACTCGTTGTTGTTCTTCAAATAAATAAGTTTCATTATACAAATCCCAAGCATCATCTATTGCATTATTCATATCAATAATTGATTGATCATATGCTGCAATTGCGCTATTTTTATTTAATAATGCTGTTGTTAGGTTTGATTGGGCGGTTGTGAGGTTTTGCTCTTTTGTTGTGAGGTTTTGATTGGCAGTTGTTAGGTTTTGAACCTCTTGATTATATATAGATAATTTATCATTACGTACTGCCAATTTAGTATTATAAGTTTGTTGTGCTGTAGATTGTGCTTGTTGTGCAGCAGTTAAATTATCTAATTGCTGTTGTGTTGCACCAGACCCATAAGAAAATGTATTTAAGTTACAACTAAATCCTACTCCCCATCCACCAGTATAGGCACATCCTGCACCAGTCCATCCACCTGGAATTGACCATCCAAGGTAATAGGATCCTGGGCCTCCGCCGTTGTACCACCATATTTCTACGTCTAAAGTCTTATCCTGGCTTACATCATATATTGGAGAGTATGCACTCCATCTAACTCCTTGTTCAACCCAGTTATTAATTGCAAGGTTGCCATCCACGTACATTTTAAATCCGTCGTCTGTATATCCTGCAAAGTAGACACTTGTCCAGTCTGATGGGACTGTAATTTTACCAGTAAATTTAACAACAATATTTTCGTAGTATCCGCAAACTGGCAGATTCATAGAGTTTGAATTCCATACACCAGTACATATAACAGAGTCTGGAACTGCTATGCTAGGCCACACTCTTGCCAAATGATATACTGTGTACTGAAGTCCTGCTGAGCCAGCATTATTTACTGCTGATTGAGCTGTTTGAAGATTTAAATTTGCTGTATTTAAATTTATAAGAGCAACATCTAGTTCATCTTGAGCATTATTTTTATTTGTAAGTGCTGTAGCAACTGTTGCAGTTTGACCATCTACTGTATTTTGTGCTGCTGTTTTTTCAGATAAGGCTGTAGCCTCTGCTGCAACTGCTGCATCATATTGTTCATATGCAGTATCTCTTGTTGCCTTGGCGGCAACGGCTGCATCGTATTTATCTTCTGCTATATCTATTAGGGCTCTAGTTTCAGCCTCTTCTGTAAGATTTACGACCTTTTCGTTTAGTTCCGCTATTTCTTGGGCGGCAACTGAAAGTGGATCATCGCTATAAGCAGGTGTTAAAAATAGCCAACCAAACCCTAAAATGGCGGTTAATGACAATCTCCATAATTTAGTCCTAGTCAACTACAATCTCCTAAACAAACATTAAGTTTGTTTATTTAATTATATCATTTAACTACTTAGCGTTATCTGTCTTGTAAAACCCAGAACCTTTAAACTGTATACCAAAAGATCCATACTGTTTAACCATCGCAGCACCACATTTTTCACAAAGCTCTGTCATTGTTGCTTCGTTAATTGGTTTAGTTATTTCTTTGGTGTGTTCGCATATAATGCATTTATATTCATAAACTGGCACAATTACCTACTTTAACATTGGAAGTTTATTTTTAAGGGCCCACTCCATTTTTGTCCAAAAAATAGACCAGGTGTATCTAATGCCTTCTTCAATCATTTTTACTCCATGAAGATGATTTTCATCTCCTTTAAAACAAATTAACATTCCTGGCTCTGGTTTGATTTCCCAATTCCATTGAGGCATATACAGCTCTCCGCCAACATAATCTGTATTAAAATACACTAAAGATGAATAATGTTTATCATTAAAATCTTTTTCAAATTCTTCTAATGCAGCTTTTGGTAGATTATATTTTTCTAACATCTCAAAATCATGATCTTCTGAAGAGTCATAATAGTCTATGTGTGGTTGCTGTTCTCTTCCAGGCCTCCATCTATGGAGCCCAGACAACTGTAATATCAGAGGGTCTTTGAACCTTTTTTCTACCAATTTTTTAATTTCAAATTCTTTTTGAATTAAAAATTCATGAGGAAGTTCTGTAAAAATATTTTTAGAATTTACTCTAGATGTTAAATCTAAAGTCATTCCATACCAATGTTTTTTGTCGCCTTCACGAGATTTATTTGATTTATAATCTTTATTTTGTTTTTCTTTAGATGATATTTCCCATGTGTCTTCATCATAAGACTTTAAAATATTTAAAATTTTTTGAACTTCTTCTTCATTTAAAAAATTTTTAACAATTAAAACATCTGGCTCTTTTAGATCAATTACTTCCATTGTTCTCCAATATTAAATGGGCAGTTTACTTGGCCGTGCCCAGGGCCCTTATGCCCGCCATATGCGGTGCACATAATAAGTATACCTTATTTAATTCAAGGTGTCTACTGTTATTTTATTTTTATTGATTTTGGCTTTTTGTCTTCAGGAACAATACGCTCTAATGAAATTTTGAGCATACCATTTTCTGCAACTGCACCAGTTACCTCAATGAATTCACCTAGGGCAAATTCACGGACAAACTTACGTGCTGCGATGCCACGGTGGGCATACTTTGTTTCTTCTTTGGACTCTTTGATCTCTCCCTTTACTGTAAGGACTTGTTCCTTTACTGAGACATCAAGATCTTCCTTAGAAAATCCAGCAACCGCAAGCTCGATAAAGAATTTATCTTCATCGTCTGTTGTGATTACATTATATGGGGGGTAGTTTGTTCCTGTTGCGTGGGTATGGATTCTTGACAACTTGTCAAAATCACGATTGAACCCTATAAAAAATGGATCATTAAAAAAATCCATTGCAAATTGTGTTACCATTTTATTCCTCCTTTTAAGCGAATAAGTTAATATATGGGCCCCTAACGGCGACCCATATATTATTATATCAAATGATTAGATTACTTGCCACAAGTTGGGCATTTGCCATCTGCAGTTGCAGCAGGCTTTGGAGCAGAAGATGCTTTAAATTTAGGGCGACCAAACCCTACAATAGAAACCATTACTCCTGCCTTATTCTTTTTGTATGCACGAAGTTGCTTACAGCATTCTCCACCGTTACGTTGGCTTCCCTTTTTGTTTGAAGAAGTATTTCCTTCAATACACCATACGGTCCCGTCTTCATTATCCTCAATAACAATTCCGACATGAGAAATGCGGTCAACGCCATCAGAGGGGAAATCAAAATAGGCAATATCTCCTGGCTCAGGATCAGCAATATCTCCGTCAATCCAAGCGTTTGCTTTCTTGAATGCTGCTGCTCCTCCAGGTGTATACACTGTATTTGGGATCTTGACTCCTGCTTCGTTTGCACACCAATTTACAAAACTTCCACACCAAGGTTGGAAATTTGCCTTGGTGTACGCTCCGTATTTTGTCTCGTTGTCTTTTGGTCCCTCGATATATCCTACCTGAGACTTAGCAACTTGAATTAAACGAGCAGCGGTTCCTGCTGGAGCCTTTGCTGTTTCTGCTGGTACTGGAAAATCTGTCATATTAATCCTTATCCCAATCTGTATCAACTGGTTGTTCTGCTGGCATTGCGCCATCTGGTTTGGCAGCAAGACGTGCTCTGACTGAATCTGCTTCTACGTCTGCTTTCAATTCATTAATTGATAATTCTGATTCAAGCTTTTTATCTGCTTGCGTATTCTTTGCATCCATCTCTTTGTTATCAAGTTGAGCCTTCATGATATCTTTAGCTCCTGATTGCCCAATCAATAAACCTGCTAGTGTTCCTGTAATAAATGTCGCAACTGATCCAAGAACGTTGAAAAACATCTTATCATTTTCTGATTGTGCTCCGATTGGTTGTGATACAAAAAGCAATCCGTATAAAATTCCTACTGATGTTAAAAACAAAATTGAACCTAGTGTTAATCCTAGGATAAACTTTAATCTTGCATCAAGATCTGCTGGTGTTAATTTTTCTTTAGCCATTTTTTACCTTACTATTCTGATATTCGTTCCATATTTCTTCGCCAACAATATCTCTGCTGCATGTTCCAGTTGTTTCACAAATAGGAGGATTGCACTCTGCTTTATCCCAATTTGCTTGATCTTGACATGGATAGCGGAAACTACCCTGATATCCGCATGATGTTAGCGCCAAGGCTAACAATACGGCTGATACTGAGGCTATAGTCTTTTTCATATTACTATTATAGCATTTGCGCCCCTGAAAGGAATCGAACCTCTGACGCAGGCCTTAGAAGAGCCTCGCTCTATCCGCTGAGCTACAAGGGCAATAGGCAAGGGCTAACCGAAGTCAGCCCTTGCGTAACCATAATCATCCCAAGGTAGCGAGCCCGAATGCGTAGGGGGGTTAGCTCCTACAGGATAATTATATTACAAATTTATTAACAATTAATTATTTAAAAACTTTTTTGCTTTTAACACAATTTGGTACTTTTTTACCATTCTGTGTTTTCCAGCCAATCATTTCATACCCGTCCCAACATGGGTTAGCTTTTTCCGTAACGTTAGCATATAGGGCTTTCATATGGGCTGTTGCTGCAGTTTTAGTTGGATGGCAACCAATTAACTCGCCAGTATTTTCTTGTATTACAGCGTAACCTTTGCATCCAGCAGCACCTTGTTCTATTTTCCAGGGCATATTTCCTCCTAATTATTTGGGATATCTTTTTGAACATCCATAGGAAGTAGGCCATGCTGTTTAGCAACCTCAAAACCCTCTTTGCTCAAAGAAAATACCGCTTCTAAATTTTCATCATACTCTACTTGCATTAATCCAGACTTATACAAACTCAACAAAGTTTCGTCTATATGGTTCATATGAGCTTTCCACAACTCTGGTGCAAGTTCTTTTGCTGCATCAGTAATCGACAAAATGAATTCTCCGTTTTCGTCAACGCCAACTACATCAATGGCGCCTATCTCTATGTAACGATCTATGTCTGGCATTTCGTCTTCCATTTCTTCTCCTTGTGTGGCAGATAGGACTTGAACCTATGATTGCCGAATTATGAGTTCGGGGCTTTAACCAACTAAGCTACTGCCACGTTGGTATATTATAGTCCTTCACCATCTGCATTGTCAATAGATGACTCTACAACTTGTTGTACATATTCAGAAAAATGTTTTCTGATGTTTCCAGCTGGCCTAGAGCCAATCTGCTTCCATATCCTAGTATACTCCAATACGTTTGCATATGTAGTTGGACACATCATTGTCCCATTAAACTCACGTAAAACAGTTGGTAGAGGCACATGTTTTCCACAGCATTTACACTCTTTAGCTCTTTCTTGATATAAGTTTGTCATAGCATCATCATTCTTCCTATTGCGTCTTGTAAATCATTTGGCATTGCTTTTGGAGCTTTAATAAGGTTAAAAGATTCTTCTGCCTTATCTCCAAAATCCGCCTTATAACTCATTGACTCATAAGTGTGTATTTCAACCTCTTCATTATTGTCAAACCTGCTTCTACTTATTGTATTAAATATAGAGCCACAAACAGCATCCGCCAAGTCTTTAGATCCTTTTCGTGGGTGGTCTACCTTGTCTCTCATAATTTTTAACTGCAATAATTCGTCTATTAAAAGCGGAATATGTGGCCCACTTAATCTTTCTTCTAAAACAACCATTGCCATATCATCATAATGTTTTTTAGCAACTGATAAAATTTCAGTATTAATGCCGTAAGTTTTTAGTTGCTGCATCATGTCATGAGAATTCCATCTGTCAAAGGTGCAAATTCTAATTTTAAACCCTCTTGTTTTTAGTGCAAGTATGTAATCTTTTACCTCTGTAAAATCAACAGACTTGTCTGGAGTTGGAGTCCAATATCTAATAGCATCAACTTCTACAACTGGTGCTGGCTGAGAATATGTGTCAGTAACCTTTACGTTTACCCAT
>Ga0129336_10001577_pt1 | contig 13862 bp, 19 predicted proteins | sample CPB6_02_DNA_FD_96878 | JGI IMG/M metagenome (GOLD analysis project Ga0129336, IMG submission 96878) | Freshwater to marine salinity gradient microbial communities from Chesapeake Bay, USA - CPBay_Sum_0.6_0.2_DNA | ecosystem: Environmental > Aquatic > Marine > Coastal | place: USA: Chesapeake...
AGTAATGTTATTACAAATGATTTCATACAGGTACATTAATAGTATTTGCTAATACGGTGTATCCTACATTCTGTGTATTACGTTCTATGATTTTCCACGGTGTAATTCCAGCAGTAAAGTTAACAGCAGTTTGATACAACGCATCATTAACTTTCCCATGTAGAATCGAAGTGTCGTGAAGAATGATAAACTTCATTACATAAGGCGAATGCAGCTTCAGTTCTTTTATTAAATGACTAGGATGATGATAAGAGTCAATCAACAACAAATCACTTCTACTCGTAGTTTTTTGGTCAGTCGAATTCATCTCTCTCGTCTTTAACTTTATGTTATTCTCTTTACAAAAAGATTCAAACAGATGCCTCGACTTAGAAAATTTTTCGAGACTGAGATCAACAAGTTCTACTGATACGGGCTTTTCAAGACAAGCAGCAGCAGCCGTTCCACCTTGATGAGTTCCTAGCTCTTTGTAATACTCACAACCCATTCTCAAATACTTTCGAATAGCGTGATGCTGTGCGCAGTAATATGCGCCGTGAGCTTCTTCTTGTTGTCTACAAATTTCATCGTAGAATTCTTCAAGGGTTTTGCAGTGATCGACTTTTGAATTAATCATAAAAAAAACCTATTACGCAATTTCTTTGTAATCATTTTCCATTGTGAGTATGTGCGTAAAATTATATGTTTTCCACCATGTTGGAAATTCATGAGGATTATATTTTACAATTTCACTTCTGCTTGGTATCTCATATTTGTAAATAGCTTCATCATTAAACTTTCTTTTATGATAATGTATATAGTGAATGCCATATACGATGTTCATATGCTCAAAAGATGAAGTCATTGTGTTCCAAATTCTACCAAGATTTATATATGAATCTCTTGTGCTCTTTACCATCTCATTCAAACAGCATTGATCTTGATGCGACTTATTGTTCCATTTAGACATCATTTCATTTATCGAATTTTCATTCCACAAATCAAGCCAAGATCTTTTGAATCCTAATAAACCAGCATTAAAGTATCCAGTATATTTTCTTGCGGGAATGTGTTCATAATCTATTGATGCAAAAACGTCTTGTTCGTATCTGTTCATAATGTTAAAAAGATCTGGCGCATATTTTGTAAGCACCAAATCGCAGTCAAGATACATTATATTATCATACTGTTTAAACTCATCGGTGAACAAAACAAATCTTTGCCATGTAGGACTGTACCTTGGAAATTTTTGATTTGTTTCAATACAAACAAAATCTGCATTATATTTTAACGCATATTCACGTGATTTTTCAATAGAAAACTTAGTCAGTTTACTATGAGATTCGTCAGATTTTGCAATCGCGACTGTAAGAACCAAATTTTTCACAGCTTTCTAAAAACCATTCCATTTCTTCGTATGTGCCATCCGTATCCATCGACACATAAAGATCTCACAGTTTTTGAATCTTCTTCTAACAATTCATATCCATATCTACGAAATTGTTCGATCCAATATTCACTAGTTTGACAATTTACATGATGATAGCCATGTTGGTTAGGTCTAGCATGAGTCATCAGAACATACTTACCGAGAGCCATCGTTGACATAAGATTGTCAACATATTCGCTTGCGATATGTTCTACAACCTCAATACAGACAACAAGATCTACATTTTCATGTTCAAGTTTTCCTAATGTTAAATCATGCAGAATTGCATTAGGTACAACTGAGTTAGCAACGTTTTCTTCTAATCCATCAACATTGACGCAAGAGACACCTTGCTCTTGCATCCATTGAGCACAAAATCCATAACCGCCGCCGAGATCGATTGCAGTTTTTATTTCAAATTTATCAATAAGATATTTCCATGCTTTTGGTGCAAAAGAAGACTTATCACAATATGGATAATTACCTCCTAAATGTGGTTTATTTTTATCAACAACAAAGCCTTCATTATTAATCATTTTAGTATTTAAACCTCCATTTCTCTTGTGGCAAATTCACAATTTGATAAAGCCCTTCTTCGTTCCAATTCATACCTGACATTTGAACATGAACAAATTTAGTTTCTGCCGTTCTTTCGTCATTGACTTTTCCGTATGCGGCAGTTAATGGTCCTCTTACATAATGTATTTGACTATTCCATGTATTAGGCATTTCTACATATTTTAATGTCTTATCTGTGCATAACATCGCATGTAAATAATTTTGATCTACCCAATAAAATCTTCCAAATCCATGTGTTCTTATATAATTTATATACTGTTGAAATGGTATCCATTTTTTAGCTTTCAATATTCCTTCACGAGAAAACACTACGACACCAGCGTTATATATTTTCAAGTGCCCTTGATTATCTCTAGGAAAATTCGCAGACCATTTTTCGTTGACAACTCGTGCCCATCGTTCATCATTTTCTTTATTAATACATCCTGCGACTGTAGTAGTTGCTCTTGATATTCCTTGAAATTTCTCGGCGCACACTCCAATATCACCAATATCTTGATCAAAAATACTTTCAGTCAATCCTTCAACAGGAAAAACGTCAAGATCAACTGAAAGTATTTTGTCGTATTTTAAAAATCTGTCGTCAAGAATTGGATTTAACCATTCAAAATATTTCGGTACGTCGCAAATTTTGCTAGCTATGTTTGGATCAATGTCGAGAATATATTCTGCGTCTATTCTAGAAGCATACTCTTGCATTAATCGACTACTTACTCTACATTCTTCAGTAAGAGTTCCAGACCATACTTGATAAATTAAATTGCTCATATAATGCCTTGATCAACTAATTGTTTGTAATTCTCAATCTTTTCTCTCTTAGGACCAGTAGGTGTCACTTTAGTTCTAATGTGAATAAATCCAGCTTTTTCCGGATTAGGAAGAAAACTACATTGACACCATTTTTGATCTAGATATGCGCCTTCTGGTTTTATACCTGCTCGATTTGCCAAAACGTGCATGATACCTTCGTCTTCAAAATGATAAAGTTGATTGAAATTGTTCATCCACAAATCACTGCCTGTATTTACGGATCGTAGTTTGACACGCATCTCTCTATTAAGCTTGTAAATTGCTCCACCCCAATACGGCGCATTTTTACTAGCTATCAACGGATATGTTTCGGCAATTTTTTGATGTAGTCTTTTCTGCACATCGGCATACAAGCCAACACCTGTCTGCTCAAAAATATTTTCTTTCATGTTCTTAGGAACAAACATGTCAATATCGAGCATAAGCGCATTGTCCCACTCATCAAACTTTTCATGAAGTATGATAACTTTTTGACAAGGGCTTGTCAATCTAGGATTAAATGGTTTTCCTCTCACTAATTCATAATCAGCGCCAACAAACTTAGCATAGTTTTGTATATTTTCTATAGAGAGTTTATCAAGAGGTCTCAATTCGCCATCAAAATGCTGTAATATAATATTTTTACTCATTTATCAAGTCCTGTTAAGTTGACCAATGATTCAACCAATCACCAGACGTGTTTAACGACAATCTTTCTATATCTGTCCAACCTTTGTTTTCTTTAGGACTAGCTAAAAAATCAAATCCAAACCAATCACTTAAAAAAGTATCATTTGCGCAAGGCATATAACTTATTTCATTAATTCTTTCTAATACTATTTTTGCCGCCCATGATTTTACATAATACGCAGTATTACCTCCAGACAAAGTAATCGTGTTAGTAAGATCTGGAAAATTGACATCCGATCTGTCTGGATAATAAAAAAAGTTTGTTCTTTTAGGATTCATTCCAGCATACCATAAACTAACAATTCCATAAGGACTGCGTTGTATCATATCAATATCATTGTCTGTCAATTTTCGTATTAATTCAGCGTCATGTTCTAAAATTATCAAATCTTCTGTTTGTGCCATATCCCAAAGTCTTATGTGACTCATAGCGCAAGCAGCCTTAGAAAGATTTGAAGTTTTCACGGATTTAAGTGCATCAAATGGCAAATTGCGCGTACTATGATGCCCTACAGGATTCCAAAATAATTTGTACTTATCATAATGTTCATTGCAATCAAGTGGAGTCGTAGCTTTAAATTTAACAATTGGTATACTGCTATTTTTCTCCCAAGATTTGATAACTTCATCTGACGCTTTATTAGAAGCAGGATGATTTTCAATTGTTATAACATAAGCTGTTAACATATTATGATCTCTTTATTTTAATTATTCAGAAATTTCTTCTTTAGGCATAAATTTTTCTAAATGAACCCAGCCGCTCCAATTCACATTATTATTTCCAAAGGACTCGCTTAAAAGTTGATGCCATCCATACTCAGAAGGCCTAAGAGTTTTAGTTTGATGTAAATGAAAAACCATTTTAGGATCTATCATGTCTCTAGGATATATTATCAAATAATCAAGAACTCTAAACTGAGTTCTAGGCTCTTGTTTTTGTGTGACTAAGTTTAATTTTTTAAAATCGTAAAATGTATTAAATCCATGTGCTCTATGATTTATATGCGAATCTATTATGTGTTTTTCAAAATTAGCTTCATCACTTTCCAAAATAACTGTGTCGAATCTAGCTCTTACAATAATGTCATATCTATCATCTAATTTTTCAATTAGATGAGCATGAGAAAGATGCTGTTTTGTAGAATTATAAGACCATGCTATTCTTTCTTGACTTCTTCTGACGCTTTGTTTTGAACTTATAAAGTATTTTCTATATGTAGGGTTATCTGGTATTTTTCTTGCATTATATGGATGATAGTGTATCACAGGTTCTTCAAAAAAGAAAACTTTTTCGTTTGGAAATGTCTTTTGAAAATTTTCAGTTTCACTAAGCCATGATCCATAATAAAAATCAGCATCAGGAAATTTACGTTTCATTATCTCATTATTTCTTACACAGTGCTCTGTCAAAAGACCTGATATACAAACGGCTACTTTCATATTAACTTTCGTCTATAACGTATGAATCTATTTCTTCTTTTGTTAATCCATATACATTTAAAAACAAATCTGAATAATTATATTTTTTTAATAATCTAATGTGAGCAATATTTATTTCACTGTCAATATCTTCGTCAACGACAAAAGAGTTGTTTAGATATTCTGTTATATAAGGAATCCAAAATTGATGATCATTTGGTTTTAAATTTTTAGAAAAAGAATTATATAAATTTAATCCAAAATTTAAAGCATTTTCATAATTCATACGAAAATAAAAATCGCCAGATCGTGTTTTTATGTTTCTTTGTATAGCCCACTCAACATGTTTCGTTTCATTATTGCAGTAAATTTTATTTTGATGACATTTAGATAAAACCATATCTTTCATTAATAATATATCATATCTATAAAAAATGACAATATCGTATTTTTGATTATACGCTTTTAATAATTCTGAGACTCTTTTCATTGAGAGAGTCCATGAAACTTGTCCATATCTTTGTTTAGAAGAGCCGCATGATTTTACTTTTTTAATAATATCATTCTTGTATAATTCATTATCTTCAAATAAGTAAGAAACAGGATTATACAATTCTACTAAATTTTGTTCTAAATTTAAATTCCATCCATGTAAAAAGAAATCGAAAGTGCAGTCTGGATTGGCGTTTATGATATGGTTTTGAATTCCTATTTTAGTCGCATGATAGTTAATATATGGACCTTCGTTAATTCTTGTAGTATTGTCAGGATATCTTAGTCTACCATAAGACAGCGAAACTGCACCACACATCAAAATTGCAACTTTCATTCTATTTCAACCTTGTCGATTCGTTTATATGATTTTCTGCGGTGTATGAATTTACTTCTTCTTCAGTTAGTCCATATTCAGCCAAAAAAGATTTAGATAAATTAATTTTTTTTAATAATCTAATTACAGCAAGGTCTTTCATGTTGTCAATGTCATCTTCAGCGGCTTCTTTTTTCATACACTGTGTAATGTAAGGAATCATAAACTGATGATCATTTGGTTTAATTTTTTCGGACAATGAATCGTATAAATTTAATCCAAAATTTAAAGCATTTTCATAATTCATGATAAAATAAAAATCTCCACCATATGATATATGCGGGTTTTTTATTCTCCACGGTATTAATTTAGAGTCTTTATTGAACCAAACTTTTGATAAATCGTATTGATTCAAAATCATATCTTTCATTAATAATATATCATATCTATAAAAGATAACTACATCATAACTTTTATTATAAGTTTGAAATAATTCTGTAACTTTTTTTATTGAAAGAGTTTTAGAATAATGATTATATCTTTTTTTATCTACACCTCTTGTTTTTTTTATTCTCGAAAAAATCATATCTCTGTATGACTCATTATTTTCAAATAATGAAACGATTGGATTATATAATTCTGTTAACTCTTTTTCAATTGGAAAACTCCAACTATGAAGGAAAAAATCAAAACTGCACGTAGGATTAACGTCTATAATATGTTTTTGAATTCCTATTTTAGTTGCACGGTAATTGACATAAGAGTTTATGCCCAAATATTCTAATTTTTCAGTGATTATTCTTCCTGATGGAGGCGAAACAGCCCCATGCATAAGAAAAGCAACTTTCATTTTAAATATTTTCTTTAAAATTTTCTAAATAATATTGTAAATCTTCAGGAGTGCCTAAACACCATACTTTATCTGCTTCTCGTATTTTAATTTTTTTGTTATCTGATATAGCTTCGTTATAAACTGGACATATGTAAAATTCATTATTCACACGAAGATTTTTTTGTATCATTTGTTCCGCATATTTAACAAAATCTTTACCATGTTTCCAATAATAAAATCCTACCGTCGCGTTATCACTTATAGGTTTTTTTTCAGCTACTTCTATCACAAGTCCATTTTCATCAACTTTTGCAAAACTAGATTTAGGATGAGTATCTTTAAAAGTCAATATTCCACCATCTGCATTACTTTCTTGCATTTCATACATAAATTCAACTGGATTCCATTCAACATACTGATCACTATTTGCAAAAAATACTGGATTATCATTATTAATATACTCTTTAGCAAGAAGTGCTGTACAAGCAGCACCTTCCGTTAATCCTTCTGTAACAACAATTTTGCAATTAGGAGAAATAATTTTAAGCATTGCATCGACATTGTAACGTTCAACATGATCCTTTTGAACAACAAAAATATAATTTGCGTCAAGTCCTAGATTATCAACCGCTACTTGTATCATTGGTTTTCCATTAACTTGAATTAATGGTTTTGGAAAAGTAAAACCTGCTTTTACAAAGCGCGATCCTGCACCTGCCATCGGAATTAAAACATTTAGTTTATCTGATTTCCATTTATTCTGAATAAATGGTTTATTTAATAAATTAGACATTATTTTCTCTCTTGTCAAATCATAAGGACTATCTACTCTTATATAATGTGCTCTAGAACGTTCAGCAGCCAAAAGTCCTATTGGCGAATCTTCTATTATAAGAGTTTCTTCTGGAAGACATTTCATCATCGACATTGCTTTCCAGTAAATTTCAGGATGAGGTTTTGGATTAGCAATATCATCATTAGTTAATATAAGACTACAATGCTCTATGAGATCTGCTCTTGCAAGTGCTATCAAAGCAGTTTGTCTCATTGAGTTTGTGCATACGCCTATTGTATATCCTTTAGCTTCTAGTTCTTTAAACAATAATTTTATTTCATCGATAGGTTCTAAAAGAACGAACATCTCTTTTGTAAATTGTTGTTTCTTCGTGAAAATTTCATCGTGTAAAGATATTGGAAGATTCTTTTTTTCTGATAAAATCTTTAATTTATCTTTTGTTTTTTTGCCGTCATAAAAGTTTCGATGATCTTCTTCTGATATACTGTAATCTTCACCTAGAGCAATATTCAAGGCTTTAAAGTGAATGTCTTTTGTGTCAACTAAAACTCCATCTAAATCAAATAGGATTAATTTTATCATTCTTGATCCTCTAACACACTTGATTATTCTATCCACTTGTCTACATAATCCGAACAAATGCCAGAAAAATTTCCTACAAGCTGATTTGTTTTTTCGGGCATCACGCAAATTGAAGTTGGACCACTTATGACAGACTCACCTGGATATGCCCATATCCAACCTTTACTCGTCAATGTGTATGCATCGCTTTCATGCCAAAAATAATGAAAATCAAGTCCGTCATAGAGTCTAATTTCTCGGATCAAATCATTAGCAAAATAACACAATGCTTCCATGTTTTTACAGTGAATAATCAACTTCTTTTTTCTGTTCTCAAAGAAGTAAAAGTCAACGGGTTCTTTTTCTTTAGGATAATCGTGCGACAAGAAAAAATTATTTTCTATTTTCCACACATCTACTTCACAGAGAAACGATTTACGAATAGCATTGTCAATATAATCTGGAGTATTTTCTAACTCTGGATTAGGTCCGTTTATGTTACCACGATGGGATATTAAAATCATATTTTTCTCAATAAATGTTAGTTAACAAAGTGTTTGTCGCCAGGTAAAGATGGAAATTTAACAACTATAAACTCGCAATCTTCAAGAAAAATTGGATCTGCAATTTCGCTAGGATATAACACAAACAAGTCCCCCGCATTCAGTTCAACATCTTGAATATTATTTTCATAGTTTACATTTTTAAGAATCATCTTACCGCGTATGAGATAATTTACTTCTGTGCCTATTGCATGATAATGTGCTTTCCAATACTCTTCTTTTTTGTGTAAAAGATATCCTACTTCAAAATCTTTTGTTCTATACATAGAAGGTTCAAAATCACCAATAAACCAACCTCGAAACATTTCATTTATTTTTCTTACTACCATTTTAAATCTTCACTGCAATCCCAGAATAAACACCTTCACTGTTATATAGACTATACAAATTCAAGTTGAATGTAATATACCCTCTCATATTAAAGAAATTTTTCCATTCATCTTTTGTCCAACGAATAACATGCGTGGGATCATTTCTAGAAACTTCTAGCACATAATCTTCGCCTTTATTTTTGCATACAGGTATTCTGAAAACGATTGCGTCAGTTTTTATCTTCAGGAAAAATTCTCTAAGTTTATCTACTGGCATGTGTTCAAAAACGTCAAGTGCGAATACTATACTATGATGTAAATCCCATCTCACTTCTTTAGCTACAGGTAAATCTTGCTCTCTAGCATATTCAACAGCCCAATCAGAAATATCAACTCCGTATACGCGAGTAACGTTTCTCTTGATTAAAGCATTCAATAAATGCCCAACGGCACAACCAAAATCTAAAGCATATTTATTTTTGTCAAATAAATCTATCTTATCAAAAAACTCTAACAACTCTTGCGCAGTCTTATCGTATCTATCGCCTCTAGAAAGATAATCGACATAATTGACTGATTGAAAATATTCTTTATCAAATTTTTTCATCATGCAAAATTCTTATCTGTCATTTCCTGTGCTACTGTATGTAGCAGTTTATTATTGTTGTAGTAGAAACAACCATTGCAAGCAGTGCACCAATCTTTGCCTTTGTTGTTTCGAATTTCGTATGGATATCCGTCAACTTGATATTTCTTATTGGCTTTCATCCAAATGTCAACAACATTATCAATGCTGCCTAACGAAAACTCTAGCTTGTATGTTCTGTCTTCAAGAACGTGACTGGTGCAGACATAGACTTGATAATCGCCTCCGTCTGGATGAGGCGCAATGTACGGCCGTACCATTCCAACATAGCAACCGGAATCAAATGGTCTATCATTATCCCAAATCTCCTTAATGAAAAACTTATCGTTTTTGTCAAGCGCTTTAATAACATCGCCAAATTTTTCTCTGGCGATAATTTGATGCCCATCGATCAAGGCATTTCCAGCGATTCGACAAAATTTTAATTCAGGATTTAGTTCAATAACTTTTGCAATTTTCTCAATGCTTTCTTTTGTAGTTCCTGCATACGGTTTTTGTGTTCTAGAACAAGCATCAGGAACACCATTAGTGCTTTCGTAGATGATATAACTTAAACCCATCTTATTGCGCGGAAAAGAACCAAAGTCATATTCTTCTGGATTCTTTCCTTCGTCAACTTTGATCATACTGACTCTAATCCAATTGATGTAGTTATAAACTCTTGGATCAAGATGTCGTTCAAGTTTTTCAGTGTTGGTGATTATTCCTATATCAAATCCCAACTTACCCGCATACTCAATAACGTCGTTGATATCTTTCTTTGCTTCTTTATCTCGATACAACAGGGGATTACCACCGCCTGTAATCTCAACGCTTTTAGCTCCTAGTGCTCTGAAATCCATAAGAAGTTTCTGTACTTTATTCCACGGTATAAAACTCTTTAGCGGTCTTTTTGCAACAGAACAAAATGGACAATCGCTGTCGCACGTCTCTGTAGGCGCCAGTTGAACTGTAATAGGCTTGAATCTTCTATCAACTTGAATCGAATGTAGGACATCAGCATGTTGAAGAAGTTTATCGCCCCAAGTGCTGTACTTCTGAGTTTTTTCTTCGTAGTTCATTGAATTTGTTCCATTAGTTGTTCAACGTTCTCGCCTTGAGCAGGAAGTTTGTCTTTCAAAAAGAAATGAACAAAGTGACATTCATTTATCTTTGTGTTCGCAGTAAACAATCCGTTCCATTTCCAATGCATATGCTGAGTAGGAATTTTATATTTCTTAATGAAGTAGTTCAAAAGAGTCTGATCAGTGCTCCATTTCCAATTGCCAATTCCGTCAACGAACTGTGCAAATTCATCTCTGCGTATAAATTCAGCAGGAGATTCATCTTTTAGATATGGTAAAAAAGATTCACTGTTCATCAACATCATGCCCATGTTGAAAAATTCATAACCAAACTTGTTTGGCTTGAAGTCAATCTTTTGCTTTTTCATATGCAGCAATTCGTATTGCATTCGAGAATAGTTCATGATCTTTTGCGTGTATTGTTCAGTGATAGGCATTTCTCTTTCGCACACTGCGCCGAAAGCATACTCTGTCTTGAATTCATCGAACACATTAGGAGCGTCGTGTCGAATGTAAATATCAGCATCAATCACTGCGACTTGATCGTATTTTTGCAATTCACGAAATGCATTTTCTTTCTCATAGATTGGAAGAAATCCGCCATACTTTTCATATGATTCGCGACTTCGATTTGAAAGAAATATGTCAGGTCTTATCTTGAGAATTGGTTGCGTTTGAACAAAGTGGTCGATATTATGTCTTTCACAGTATTCAGAAACAGAAGTAATGCAATGACTGTAAAGATTAGAGGATTTTGCGACATTAACTTGATATATTAATCTTTTCATTTATTATGCTCAACAGTCACGCCAATTTTATCATCTTTTATTTGTACAGAAGTCAAATCAAACCACTGTCCATATTTATCGCAGTTTTCATGAATCCAAGAATCAGAGTTGTATGTGATAGTTTTTTCATGTCTAGCTCTAAGCAACTGCCGTGCACCCTTTGGTGTTATATGATAAGCACCACCTGCAAGCTTTGCAGTTCTCTTAGCTGATCTTTTCACATGAGACAGACACGCAATGTTTTTGCTGTATACTTCTTCGGGTAAATCTTTTAACAATTGAATATCATGTTCAACTACAATGATTGGTTTTTGCATATCCCAACATAGTTTCCAAGTCATATAGTGACTGTACCAAACAGCTTTTTCTGTTTCTGTAAACTCTATCTTATTTCTTTTCTTAGTAAATTTTAGTAAATCATATTCATGAAGATTCTTCGGCGTAATCGCTTCGAAGTGATTTACTACAAATCCTCTGTCAGTCCAGCTTGACAACACTTCATTTTTGTAATACATCGAGATAGGATTATCACTAATCGCTATCATCCAGCATTCTGGTTTATCGATATTCATTCAAGCTGAACTTAGTGCCGTACATATGATGCAAGTCACGATTGTGATTTGTATACACAAGAACATTTGAATCATCAATCAAAAAGTCACAGTTCTTGCAGAAATCAGGATAGTTGCCTGTTCTATGCTGTTCTCTCAGAGTTTCGTAGGCTTCGCCGTACCAGATCTCCTCGATGGTTTGCTCACTTGTATGTCCGAGAACTGCTTCTTCATCTCTTCCAAGGACTTGGCAACACGGCGCAACCGCGCCAGTGCGACCATCGAGACCACCTGCACGTATAACAATGTCAGGACTGAAAGGACGACCACAAGTTCTAGTCCCACCTTGTCGATGATATTCTGGATCATAAACTCCACTCCAATTATGCATTTTCCAAATTTCAGTCTTCACACCGAGATCTTCGACAAGCGCTTTGTATTCTGCTAGCTCTTGTTCAAGATTGTCGTTGTCTGTAATCAAATGATATGTTGCAATCTCACACTTGCTTCCAGTCTTGTCAACATACTCTTTCATCGCGCGAATGTTAGCAACAGTTCTTTCGAAATGACCACCAACATAGTTGTTCATCCATTGCTGATACTTCTGCGGATTCGAACCGATCATAGAGAATCGAAAGAAGTCTAATCCTGCATCAACACATTCTTGCATGAATTTACCTTCCATTCGATAACCGTTTGAAAAGATTACCGCAAGTGCGTTATAACGTTTGACAATTTTAATGTATTCTGGAAGATTGCGATTCAATGTCGCTTCGCCAGATCCGTCAAGATTGATTACTCTAACATCGTGCTTCGCACACTCCATGACATTGGCTTCAAACTCAATCAAAGACATTTTGCGAAGAAAGCCTTTGTGTCTTCCTCCTGTTCGTGCATCTTGAGGGCACATTGTGCAAGAATAGTTACAACCACCATTAACTTCAATTACTGCGCGGTCTATCTTCAACATTTAGTTCACCTAATATAAATTTTCTGTATTTGTTTGCACGTCGATCCATGTGTTCTAAGTTTCTATGTATAGATTTTATATATTTGAATATAGAATCTATATGCTCATCAGGTTTATAAAATCTAACAGCATGAGGATTATGAACGTCAATAATAGAACTGTTTCCTAATGCTATAGACGGCTTACATAAATTTTTAGCTATGTATTGCCACATTCCATCATAGTAAATGCAAAACCGTGCTGTATTTATGTGATAGAAAGCTTCTCTGACTGGTGTTCGATACGTTATCTCAACAGGATTAAATCCTCTGCGTTGAAGAATTCCTATCATTCTCTCCCAATCTGCATTGCTAAATGCTCTTTTCCATGCCGCTGCTTTTTCAGCATTGAACAACGGTCTCCAAAATACAAACTTGTTCTCAACTGGATTGTCACACCAAGCATCACGTCTGAACATCCAACAAGGAATACCGTCTAACACCGCAGTCGGACCAGCCACTCTTCTAAAACCACGATGACGAATTTCTTCTATCTCATCATCATCTGTATTGAATAGATGAACAATCTTTACAGCATCTTTATCGTGATAGAAATTATTTAGATAGTTAGCACGTTCAATAATTGTTTCTGGATCTTCATAGTGATGTAGATAATTTTCATCATGACGCCAGTAAAAATTCATAGTAGTAAAAGGTATCTCTCGTCTCTTTCGAGCGAGATGCACTAACATATGAACAGCATTCAGTCCAAATAGAACATCACCCATACCTGGAGTGCCTCTCCAATCTACTACATTGTCAGTAGTGTAAAGAAAAGAATTTTTTCTCCAGGGATCATAATATTTTTCTAATGGCATTATAGATTATATTTTTTATAGACGTAATCCAAATCTGGATCGCGTTCATCCTCATCAAATGATGTAAACGACTTGCGTTTTGAATCAACTTTAGGATATTTTTCCAGATATTGATTCTTTTGCTTATTCTTCTTTTTGTTGCGTGGATCGAAGCGAGTGTATTTCGCCATTTTTCAGCCTTGCCCTCTGTAAACTTTGTAACTACGTTTTTTACTTTTATTCATCGATGAC
>Ga0129336_10001578_pt1 | contig 13850 bp, 10 predicted proteins | sample CPB6_02_DNA_FD_96878 | JGI IMG/M metagenome (GOLD analysis project Ga0129336, IMG submission 96878) | Freshwater to marine salinity gradient microbial communities from Chesapeake Bay, USA - CPBay_Sum_0.6_0.2_DNA | ecosystem: Environmental > Aquatic > Marine > Coastal | place: USA: Chesapeake...
ATTGCGGAAGAATATGGCTCACTAAAAATTAAGGTGCCGAATCGAAAAGGCATTGAGCAGATTGACTGGAAAGAAGTCGATTTAGATGAAGACGCCTACATTATGCGACTGTTCCCAACGTCGTCGCTTTCTCAAACCCCAGCAGGACGACTCGCCGATGTTCAAGAGCTTTTGCAGGCTGGATTTATATCTCGTGAAGATGGCCTTAAATTGCTCGATTTCCCTGATCTGGAAAACACGATGTCCCTAGCCAATGCCGCCGTTGAGGACATTCAATCGATGATCGACAACATTGTGAAAAAGGGTATCTATCAACCGCCCGAGCCTTTGCAGAATCTGCAATACGGCATCCAAAAATGTCAAAGCGCTTATTTAAGAGCCAAGCTCAATAAAGTTCCTGAAGAACGACTCGAACTACTTCGCCGATGGATCGAGGAAGCAACCGCTATGCTGGGGCTTACACAAGCACCCGCTGTTCCAGCTCCTTTAGGAGTTCCAGAATCAGCGCCCGTTAGTGAGATGCTGCCCTTGCCGACGGCTCAACCACCAATCGCTTAAGAGGAGGGACTCATGTCCGAAGCTTCGCAAACCGTAGAAACAACCGAAACAAAACCCGTAACAACGGAAACGCCTGCTCCAGAGGGGGAACAAAATGCAGCAGCCGAACAGCCCAAAGAAGAAGTTAAAGAACTGCCAAAAGACGATGAGTTCACCAAAAAACTTAACTGGCTCGCTAAAAAAGAGCGCAAGCTTCAAGAAGAAAAAGCAGCTCAAAAAGCCATTAAAGACGAGCTTGAGCAAATTAGAAGAGAAAATGAAGCCCTTAAATCCTGGAAAGATGGACTTAGAAAAAACCCCCTTAATCAACTTAAGTCCGAAGGAATCTCATTTGAAGACCTTACAGCACAGGCTCTTTCTGGTGATCGGGAAAATGATCGGTTACTTGCCCTTCAGCAAGAATTAGAAAATCTCAAAAATGAACTCGGCGGTTATCGAAAGCTAAATGAAGAAAAGGAAACGGCGCAGCGTAAGGCTCAAGAAGAGTATGCTGTAAACTCCTTTAAAGCCGAAATCGGATCTTTCCTCGATACGTCGGTTGAACATGAGATAACGAAAGCTTATCAAGCCACAGATTTAGTGTATGATACTATCGAAGAGCATTACGAGCAGACTGGCCGCATTCTTTCACTGAAAGATGCCGCAGACCTGGTTGAATCGTATCTCGAAAAAAAGGTAGAGGAAGATGCAGCTCGCCTCACCCGTACGAACAAGTACAAATCCAAATTGGCTTCTAAGTTTTTGATTGAATCTAAGGCTGAAGAACCTGTCGCTAAGGCTGAACCAAAAGAGCGAACTACACTCACAAACACAACAACAAGCTCGCCTCGAATAGAGCGAGAGCTAACTAGAGAAGAGCGTCTGAAAGAAGCCGCAGCTCTACTTAGATTCAACACTTAGGAGAATTTAGAATGTCATTAGATCTCACAAGTTTTGCACCAGCCCTGAAGCAGTATTACACCAAGGGCTTTATGCAAAACCTCGTTTATAAGAATAACCCCATGTTGGCTCTTTTGCCCAAATACACTGACTTCGTTGGTGCGAACATGCCTGTGCCTGTTATCTATGGTAACCCCACAGGTCGTTCCGCTGCGTTCTCAACTGCGCAAGCCAATAAAAACAACTCAAACCTCAAAGGTTTCACAATTACTCGTAGCAAAGATTACTCTCTGGCTTCGATCGATAACGAAACTCTGGAAGCTTCACAAAACGATCGTGGCGCTTTCATGAAAGCCGTTACTGTTGAAGTTGACGGAGCTATTCAAGCCGCTACTCGATCACTGGCAACCGCTCTTTACCGAGATGGAACCGGTGCGATTGGTCGAATCAACGCTACCGTTACCGGTACGACTTTGACTCTTGCGACCGCTCAAGACATCGTTAACTTCGAAGTTGGAATGAAAATCAACTTTACTGGTGACTTGTCTGCGACACGAGCCGGTGGTCCTTTGACCGTTAACAGCATCAACAGATCCGCTGGATCCATGGTTGTGTCTGCTAACTTGAACACCATTACGGGTTTGACCTCACAAGATTACATCTTCGTTGAAGGTGACTTGAACCAAAAAGTAAAAGGTCTCGATGCTTGGTTGCCTTCCTCTGTGACTGCAACCTCGTTCTTCGGTGTTGACCGTACTGCGGATTCTACTCGATTGGGTGGCGTTCGTTATGATGGTTCTTCACAACCTATCGAAGAAGCTCTTGTTGATGGTCTTTCACTTCTTGAGCGAGAAGGTGGAAGCCCTGATTACTGCTTCATGTCGTTTGCTAACTTGTCGAACTTGAAGAAAGCTCTTGGATCGAAAGTCCAATACGTCGATGTCGATGCTGGATACGAAGCCAAACTTTCTTTCAAAGGCGTCATGATTGATGGAAACAAGAAGCCTGTCATTTGCATCGGCGATCAAAACTGTCCTGCCGCTGTTGCTTACTTCATTCAAATGGACACCTGGGGTCTTTATAGCCTCGGCGATGCTCCTCGTATTTTGGATTCCGATGGAAACAAAATGCTTAGAGAAGCAAGCTCCGATGCGGTCGAGGTTCGGGTTGGTTACTATGCCCAGCTCGCATGTAGCGCCCCCGGCTACAATGCCCGAGTGTCACTGGCTAGCTAATTAAAACTTTCGGGGGGACTTTAAGTCCTCCCGAGTTTTTTCGAAGGAGATTCAAATGGCAGATCGAAATATGAAAAACGTGCAGGCTCTTGATTATAAAGTAAACGTGCTTGCCGGTTCTGTGACGGTTGCAACCGGCTCGGGTGGTGTTACAGCAAATAACATCCTCGGCGCTTCTGTTGCTCGTACAGGCACTGGTGCATTTCAAATTACTTTGCAAGATGCTTGGCCTGAATTGCTAGCAGCTCACATCATCGTTGCAAAAGCGACCGCTCAAGATTTGGTTCCCCAAATTAACGCCGTTGCTTTGACCTCAAAAACAATCGATTTTCGATTGTTGACAGGAGCAACGCCGACAGATGTGACCACTGAAGCGACCACGCTTTACATCACGTTGGTATTTAAAAACTCAACAATCAATCCGTAATTTGGGGGTGGACCATGATGCTCATGGGCGGCCCTAAAAAGCTTGCGGCAATCATTGTAAGCTCAAAGAAAATGGATGCTCCGAAGTCTTCGGTGGCGATGGAAATTCTTTCTAAAATGAAAGAACCCAAGCCTCTTGAAATGAAGCCTAAGGAAGGTCCAGAAGAAGTTGACGCTTATAAAGAAGCCATGATGTCTCAAGCAAAACTCATCATGAAAGCCATTGCGGCTGAGGATGTTGAGAAGTTTGCTGAGTACATGAAAAATTTCGTCTCGATGTGTCGTGAAGACTCAGAAGAGATGGAAGAAGAAGGCGAAGAAGAGGGCGAAAGCTAAACGGCGACGGGGGGGGCACGCCCCCCGATTTTTTGAGGGGATTCAATGGCAACAGTCACACTCAGTTCACTAAAAACCCAGGTTCGACAAAGAGCGGACATGGTTAGCTCACAGTTTATTGCTGACTCTGAGTTGTTGAGCTTTATTAATACAAGCATTGCTGAGCTTTACGATCTTCTCGTTCAAAAGTTTGGTAACGATTACTTTTTGCTTTCGACAAGCTTCAATCTTGTACCTAACACGGATACTTATTCACTTCCTGCCGCTTTTTATAAATTGCTTGGTGTCGATTTGCAGCTTCAAAACGGAGAATATTCGACTCTTAAACGTTTTGAATTTTCAGAGCGAAACCAATACACCACCGCTCTTTATCGGGGCGTTTTTGGTGCGGCCTATTTAAGATATAAGATCCAAGGAAACAGCATTCGATTTGTTCCAATGCCTACCAGTGGCGATCAAATTCGGCTTTGGTATGCGCCACTTCCTACTTATTTAGTCAATGATTCAGACACGTTTGATGGTTATTCCGGATGGGAAGAGTATGTTATCGTTGATGCGGCCATCAAATGTTTGGAGAAGGAAGAGTCAAACACCGCAGCTTTGATGAATCGAAAGGCTTATTTGATTAAGCGAATCGAAGAAGCCGCTGGAAACAGAGACGCAGCATTTAGCCCACGAATCGCAGACACACGACGCATCGAGTTTGAGCAAGGAACAGAATTTAGGTTTTACTAATGATCGCTAATTACAAAAAGATTAACGATCCGAAAGTTCCAAGCCTTCAAGGCGTTCAAGACAACGTCAGAGAGGCTTTACAGCCTTTCATTACCAACCCATTACTTGATGGGCTGCTCTTAGAAGATTTAGCTCTGAATGCAGGTGACAATCTAATTGAGCATAAGTTGGGTCGTGAATATCGAGGCTTTATTTTATGTGCGACTGGAAACGGTCGCCTAGATCCATTTAACTTTACAGCATTTACACCAAACGTCTCTGCCGGTGGTAGTATGACAGCGACTCTTACGAATGCTTATCATGCCGATTATCGAATCGTAGGAGATATCTGCGAAGTGCATATGTATTTGCAGGTGACAACTGGAGGGGTTGCAGACCCTAGAATTTTTGTTGAGCCTCCAGTCCCTATGATTGTTCCAACGGGAGCCGCTGCGGTTCCGATGGTAACATATAAAGATGATTCGGGTGGAACGCCTGGAGAAGCTACACAAATGCTGATTGATTATGCGAACAATCGATTTGTGGTTTATCACAATTTCAACACCTCATCGAATTGGCCGACAGCAGCGAATCAAGTTTTTACAATCTGGACTCAATACGAGGTTGCTTCTGAGTATTCATTTGGGTTTGCATTGAGTGAGAGGGAATCACCAGACAGAACAAAGTTTTTTAAAATAAACGCAAACGGTAGAATGACCGCAGCAAAGATTTACGTTTTTTAGGAGAGAGCATGGCAACAGCAGCAATGGGATTAACACTACCGGTCGTTGGAGTCACTCCAGGGGCTACAGCGGGAACCAATATCGTTGATAACTTCAATATCATTGATGTTCACGATCATTCGAGCGGTAAAGGCGTACAAGTTCCGGCAGCTGGTCTGAACATCAATGCAGCTCTGAGCTTTGGAAACCAAAAAGCGTTTAATCTTTCATTTGTTCAACTTGTTAGCCAAGGAGCAAGCCCAGTCGGTGCGAATGATCGACCTAATGTGCACGTTCTCAATGGTGACTTGTACTATACCAACAGTTCTGGAACAGCCGTTCAAATTACCAATGCTGGATCTATTTCGGGGACCTCAGGTTCTATCGGAGGCCTTGCTTCTCCTGCATCCGCACAGTTTGCAACCAATGCTTTTACTTGGAAAGCAAGTGCGACTGAATACGCCAAGCATAATTTGAGCGAGCTTAATATATATCCATTTACGGCAAGCCCTTCAAATGCACTGACATTGAAGGTCTCTAACTCGGTGACGGCTTATACCATTACCCTGCCGGACGCCGCTCCCGCATCAACACAGCCTTTGGGCATGACATCTGGTGGAGTTATTCAAGCTCTGACATACGACAGCATCGGAACGAACATGACTTCAACAGGAGCCAATGCCATTGCTGCTTCAAGAACCAGAGCGACTGGGACAACGGTTGCGGCTGGCGGAGTTGCGATTAGTGCAAGCTCCGGAACGTTTACAACAACGTCAATCACTAACGTTGATGTCACGAATTTAAGCGTCACGATTACCACATCGGGACGACCCATTTTTATTGGGCTTGTGCCTGACAATACCGCGGGCAACTCTTTTTTAAACTTAAGACGAAACGGGGCAACGACTGGTGGGTCGCAAGGTCAGTTTTATTTGCTGCGAGATGGTTTGACGATGTTTCAGCATCAACTTGTGATTCCTCAAGAAGCCTTGGTGTCTGGATCAAACGACACGACTGGATTTTATATAATGCCCCTTGCTTTTGGTACCGTTGATGTTCAGTCGGCTGGAACTTACACTTACAAAATGCAAGTCAATTTGGCCGCGGTTACAAGTCAAATTAGAGTTAATAGCTGCAAACTTGTTGCCTACGAACTTTAAGGAAAAACCATGGCATTACAGAATCAATATCTTCAAGTGATCTTTGCAAACGGTGTCGATACGAAAACCGACGCAAAGTACGTGGCAGATAACAAGCTGCTGAATCTTGAAAATGGGATTCTGACCAAAACGGGATCTATTAGTAAACGTAAAGGCTTTACTAATCTCGCTGGCAACACACTTTCTTTTACCGACTCAGGTTCAACAATCACTCTTGATAGCATTGAAGCTCTTGGCTCTTATAAAGAACAGCTTCTGGTTTTCTCTCAAGGGTATGGTGCGAGTTATGCGCCTAGTGCTGATTTATTTAACGGCATCGGCAAAACTCCACAGATGATTATTGGCTCTGAGCAAATCGTTGATGACAACAACGTTCAGAGTGCAGGGGATTGGGATTGCGTTGATAACTTGGCCATTCATGCGTGGATGGACTCAAACGCAGGAACCGCAGCGATCAAATATAGCGTTATTGATACGGCTGATAATACCGTCATCATTAACAAGGCATCTGTGACAACGACAGCAGGAGCTCACTCTCCAAAAGTTGTCATTCTGGATAACTACGCTTTTATTTTATATGCGGTTTCTGGATCAACAGCGTTAAGATATAGACGAATTGCGTTAAGCAATTTGAGAGTTCTTGAGTCTGAGCAAAACTTTCCAAGCACTAACATCAACTCCACATTAGCAAACCAACATTTTGATATTTATAAGATGGATTCGACTCGATTTGCTTTTGCATATAATCGAGCCGGAGGTGGGGTTACCTTTGGAATTTGCATTGGCAATGCTCCTACCGTGACAGTGACTCAAGATGCAGCAAGCATAACTGAGAACGCTGATCAGTGCATTTCTGTGATTGCTGATGCTTCCAGTAATTTATGGGTGGCTTACTACAACACCTCAAATGCTATTGTTCGATACTTTGTGCGAAGCGTGGTTTTAGCTGCTGTTTTGGCTCCAACATCTGTCACGGGTGCAACAGGAGACATTAAGGCTCTTACAATGGCGATGAATCCTTCCAATCCGGCTCAAGCTTATGTGATTATTGAAGAAGCTGGCATGGTAACAGGCAGTGTGACCAGTGCGGATACTGGAACAGAAGAATTTGTGTGCGCTGATCATGATCTACAGACGGGAATGAAAGTAAGATTCTCAAGCGTTGTCGGCATCACAACAACACCAGCGCTTTCTACAAGCACAGATTACTTTGTGCGTGCCACAACTGCTGATCGGTTTACAGCGTTTACAACTCTTCATGGAGCTATTCAAAACATCTCTGGAGATCGTCTCGATGTGACCGCTTCAGGCACCGCTACGGTAACTCCTCAAGGATATTACAACGGAAGCACATCGCCTTATTATTGGTCATGGAACACTCGAGTTTATACTGCAACAAGTGGGGGCACGATTGCTGCTGGCTCGAGCTTTTTAAATCAGCATTTGGTTTCAAAAGCTTTCGTGGCTAATGACGACGTGTTTTTTGTGGGGGAATATGTTTCAACAGAGCAGCCGACTTATTTTATTTATTCGGCAAAAACTGGCGCAATTCAAGCGAAGATGCGTCCTGGGGAAGCTCAAGAAGTTAAGGCGTACTCATCGCTTCCTAAGTTTGTGAACTATTCAGGTGATACGTGGGGAGTTCCCCTGGGAGTTCGATCAAGACTCGTCACACTGACAGAAACAACTCGACTTTGGCTTCAAGGTATCTTTTTAAGCACCGTAACATTCAATTCAGTAAATCAATACTTTAGCGAAGAGTTCATTGAAAACCTTGTTTTGCAAAGTGGCATTTTGCAGTCATATGACGGCGCTCAACTTGTAGAGTATGGGTTCAATAAGTTTCCTGAGTATTTTCAGGCAGGAGTGGCGACGGGATCAACTGCGGGTACTTTGGCTAATGGAACTTATTCCTATGCTGCGGTTTATGAGTGGACCGATGCCGCTGGAGTTCGACATCAAAGCGCACCAGCCTTTAGTAATTCAGTGACTGTGGCTGCGGGGCCTAAACCCGTGGCTTTGGTTTTAGAAGCATTGCCAGCCTCAATGACTCTAAAAACAAATCCAAACGTGATCATTTCTCTTTATCGAACCGAAGCAGGCGGAGTTATCTACTATCGAATCACTTCGATTTCAGCTCCTGCCTACAATGACTCTGGAGCCTATCAAAGCACCTATATTGATAGTCAGCCAGACAGCTCAATCATCGGTAACGAAGTTTTGTACACGACAGGTGGCGAGCTTGAAAATATCGCTCCTCCAAGTCCCAAGTTGATTGCGGTCAATAAGACACGATGTTTTATTGTGCCTTCTGAATATCCACAAGAGATCTGGTACTCAAAAGAGTCTATCGACAATTCAGAACAGCCTGGATTTAACCCAGGCTTTGTAAAGACATTTGATCTTAAAGGGAAAGACATTCTTGGCCTCACAGTCGTTGATGATAAAATCATCGCATTCAAAGAGAATAAGATTTTCTTTTTCAGTGGCGATGGTCCGAACAATCTTGGCCAACAAGATACGTTTACAGAGCCAGATTTGATCACATCCGACGTCGGTTGTTCAGAGCCCGCAAGCATTACGAACACGGCTGAGGGATGCTACTTTAAGTCATCAAAGGGCTTTTATCTTTTGACGAGAGATTTAAACCTTGAGTATGTAGGCCGAGACGTTGAGTCATTTAATGGAGAGGCTGTAACTTCAGGAACTTTGGTTTCAGACACTAATCAAGTTCGATTTACATTGGAGTCTGGCAATGCTCTTGTTTACGACTACTTTCAAAAACAATGGGTTGTGTTTACGAATCAAGCGGCTTCAGATGCTTTGATTTATAAGAATAGCTATGTTTTTGCCAAAACGGACACAGTGAAACTTTTGCAAGAGACAGATAATTTCTACAAAGATGAAAACTTAAACGTTGCTCTTAAAATAGAAACTGGCTGGATCAAACTCAATAGCTTGCAAGGCTTTCAGCGTGTCCGAAAAGGCATCGTTGTTGGTACGTTTAAAAGTGATCACAAACTTAAAATCTCGATCGCTTATGATTATCAAGACTACTACACGGACGAAATTATTTGGTCAGCAGATGATTTATTTGATGTGACCTTGTACGGCTCAGAGGCATTGTTTGGAGATGATGAATTTTTTGGAACGAACGATGATGAGACGACTTATCAAGTTCGATTCCACATGCCTCGGCAAAAGTGTGAGTCAGTAAAATTTAAGTTTGAGGATGTTGTCATTGGAGACAGCGGAGCCTCGATGGACATTAGTCATTTGATGCTCGAAGTAGCCATCAAAGACGGGGTCTACAAACTAAACGCAGACAAAACTGTGGGGTAAGATATGGCAATAGGTGGTTTTTTAAAAGGTATTGGGCGAGCGACTGGACTTGTAAAGCCGAGAACGAAAGAGATTGCGGGCACAAAGGTTTTTGAAGAACTGCAAAAACAGGCCTATCAGTATCGACCAGAAACATTTCAACTTGCTCCTATTTCTGGAGAAGAGGCGAAAGCTGCACGTGGCGAGATGGCAACGTTTGGTGAAACTCTTCGACGACGGGCAGCAGGACAAGCCCCATCTCTTGCTGAATTACAACTACAAGCCGGACAACAACGACAGCAGCAATCTCTTCAGGCCGCTCTTGCTGGTTTAAGGGGGCGACAGGCTGGACTTGGTATTCGAGGTCTGCAACAGCAGTTTGCAGAACAGGGTCAAACTCTGTCGCAGCAAGCAGCACAAATGAGAGCGGCTGAACAGGCTGGCGCTGAACAACAGCTCGCGCAGTTTTTAGCGCAGCGGGCTCAAACTGAAATGAGTGCTCAAGACATGGCCATGAGAGAGGCGCTGATTCGCCAGCAAATTATGGCTGAACTTGAAAAGCTTCGAGCGGGCGATATTTTGCAAAGACAGCAGTTAGCTATGGGCGGAGCCTCTCAAGCTCGGGCCGCTCAAAGGGCAGCTTTTGGCGGATTGCTTGGAGGTGCAGCAAGTCTTGCAGCGATGGGAATGATGACACCTCAGCAAGCTCAAGCCATGCAAACCGGGCAACTCTCAACCGGATTAGCGCCACAATTTCAAAATAACTTAATTGGATAAGGAGCAAAAAATGAGCATCCCGCCCAATGAATATCTCAAAATGTTACAAGGCATGAATCAGCCAATGGCAGAACGAAATTTTACGCCTGGTGCTGGAGTTGGTCCTGTGGCATTGCCACAGCCAGCTCAAGAAGTTTATTTAGACGAATATCCACAACAGCCAATAATTCCTCAAGCTCCTGTGATGGCTCCTATTATGCCTCCTGTTCAACAGCCTGTTAGTCCATTTTCGTTTGGTGGAATGGAAGATGCTTTGGTGAGATCGGCTGGGCTTCAAGCTAAATCAGCGCGAGGAATGATGGAAGCTCAACAGCAAGCAGCACGAGAAGAACAAAAAGCGATCAAGGCGCAAGAAAAAGCTCTGTCTGCATTTCAAGCAGAACAGCAAAAAGCGCAAGAAGACTATGATCTTAAAGTAAAGCCTGAGCTCGATAAACTTACTAATTTAAGTGAGCAGATAGCATCAACACCAGTTGAATCGTATTGGGCGCGTCGTTCGACACCTCAAAAGATTGGTGCGGCGATTGCAGTTGGCTTGGGAGCCTTAGGAGCATCTCTCGCTCAAGGTCCGAACTATGCGTTAGATATCATCAATAAAGCGATTGATGACGATTTAAAAATTCAACAAGCAAACATTGATAACAAGAATCGAGCATTTTTAAATCAGCGTCAGTATATCAACGATCTTCAATCGTCTTTCAAAGATAAAGAACAGTTTAGATTGGCCAACAAAGCTTTGGCGTTAGATCAGGTTAATACGCAGTTGATGCAAATTGCTGCAAAGAGAAAAGAAGTTGAGGCCTTGCCGCAATTTCAAGCCTTGCAAGCCAACATCTTAGATCAAAGAAATAAACAATTTCTAGAGCTCGCTCGTCTGAAAGCAGAGACTGCAAAACTGGAAAGAGAAGCGACTGGCACAGAACTAACTAAGTTCGGAGACATTAAACAAAATGAATTTTTAGCAGCAACATTTGCGGCTAGGGGTGATCAAGCTGAACAAATCTTATCTGAACTTGATCAAGAAGGATTCGATCCAGCATCATTGGGTGTTGGTGCTCAAACGTTTTTTCTTCCAGAAAGAGCCAAGTCCAATAATTTAAAAAAATATGAACAGGCTGCGAGCAATTTCATTACCGCTGTTTTGAGAAAAGAGTCTGGTGCTGCAATTGCTAAAGACGAGTTTACTCGGGAATATCAAAAGTATTTTGCTTTACCTGGTGATTCACCAGAAATTCTTCAGCAAAAAGCATCGGCACGACAAACGGCTTTGGCTGGTTTGAGAGCTGAGGGTCAGAGGGCTCTTCCTTATGTAGTAGGTCAAATTCAATCTGCTCAAGTATCTGCACCTACACAAAGACAGGCAATTAAAGTAACTCCTGCGCTACAAGCACAGGCTCAAGCACAATTACAGGCGGCTAATCAAAGACTTGTTCAAAATCCAAATGATGAACAAGCTAAACAGGTGCGAGACAGAGCGCTTTTGATTTTGGGGCAATAAATGGCTGATTTGATGAATCCAGAGGATTTTCTAAAGCAAACTGAAGGACTAATGCCACAGACTCCGGTTGCGGCGCAGCCTGGCCCAGCTTTATTAAGTCCTGAGGATTTTCTCAAACAAACTGAGTTTGCTGAGTTTCAAGGCGTTCTACCTGGCGCAGCAGCTCTTGGCGCAGGTATCGCTCGAGGGGTTACTTTTGGTTTGTCCGACGTTGCAGCCCGTGCCGTTGGTCTGAATGAGCGCTTAGCAAAACTAAAAAAGTTTCGTCCTGGGCTATCTTTAACTGGTGAAGTCTTTGGAGCTGTTGCACCAAGTCTTGTGACGGGTGGAGCGGGGGCGTTGGCTACAGCAGCACGCGTTGCAGCTACGCCGACTAGATTAGTCAGTGCGGCTGGGCAAATTGCTGAGGGTGCCCTTGCAAAACAGTTTGTCTCTGAAGCAAGCAAGAGTGCGGCTCGAAAGGTTGTGGAAAGCGCAGCAGCCAAGGGATTAGGCTCAGCAGTCGAAGGCCTAGCTTATGGAGCGGGACAAGTTGTTTCAGAAGCTGCTTTAGGAGATCCAAAGCAAGTTGCAGAAAATGCAGTTGCGACTTTGGGTCTATCCTCCATTTTAGGAGGAGCTTTGGGAGCTGGAGGCAAACTGATTGCTCCTATAGCCAAAGGCACTATTGATTCTATTTCATCAACTTTTAAAGATTGGCCTCAAAGACTTATCGGTCTTGACGAACAAACGATTAAAACAATCAACGCAAAGCCTGATAAAATTCAAGATTTTATTGCTCGCTCAGACATTCCTGATGATGCTGTTTTATCAAAAGCGACTGAGCTGGCTCAAGACTTACAAGCCAAGCGAAATTCGACAATTCAAGCGCTGGCGAATCAGGCCGACGAAAGCGTTGCCCCTATTCAAGCAAAAGCGATTAAGCTTGGCGAAATTGTTGATTCTTTAGAACAAGCAAAAAAAACAATTAGTCCCGATGACATTCGATTAGATCCAAAAATCGGTGCAAGTCTAAAGCAGCTCGATGATGTCATCGACACTTCCTTTGAAATTGCCAAGAAAAATGCAGGAATTCCGGAAGGCGAAGAAGCGGCTAGACTTATTAAAGAAGTCTCTGATTTTGTCTTTGATGATTTTGAAAAGAAGCGCGAAGCGTTTTTGCAACCTCGATGGGCCAAAATGGCTGAAACTGTGGAAAAATTAAAAGTAGATCCTCAGGCCTTACCACTAAAGCCCTATCTCAACATTATTGATGAAACAGCAAAGCGACTTGGAATTGATGAAATTGCAATCGGTCCTGGTGGAAAGCAAATTGCTCAAGAGATTGCTCAGCTAAAATCTGACCTAATCCAACAAGCAATTGCTAACTTGGGAATTGTTAAACCTCGAGGATTATCTCAAAAAGAGATTCAAGCGGTTCTTAAAGGAACTAAACTTCCTTTGTCCCAACTTTATTTGAAGGGCAGTCAGTTAGTAGGTATAAAAAAAGCGTTCGATATGGAGGCAAGCTTTGCCAAAGAACTTGGCAAAACCACTCCAATGGAAACGATGTATGGGCAGTTGTATAGTGTTGCTCGAAAACAATTAGAAGACTTGGCACCAAACGTCATCGGGCCAATAAACGCAGAATTAAAAAAGTCTATTGAAGCGCAAGATTTTTTGAAAAGTTTTGGACTAAAAAAACGTGGCGGAGATGTTGAAATTCGCAAAGAGCAGTTTTCAAAACTTTTTAAAAATATCGATAAACTATCCCCATCCGTTAAACAAAAGATTGATGAAATCGATAAACTTTTTGGAACTCAAATTGCTCAAAATCAACAATTCGTTAGCCAGCAATTTGATATAAAAAAAATCCCTAAAGAACGATTATTAGTGGATGCTGGCCAGTTGGAACAGATTAGAAATCAACTCGCTACGAAAATTGCTGGAGTCAGTCCAGATAGTCGATTGTATAAAGGTCTCGTTGCGGCGCACGAATTAGTAGTAAAATCATTGAAAGACGCTGGCGCGAAAAATATCGATCAAATAGCAAATAAACAAATTGAGCTTTACAAGTCTTTGAATAATTTAAGTCGATATGGTTTAGATTCTGACATTATTGATCCGACTAAAGTTAAAGACTTGCTTTTAACAAGTGTAAGGCGTGGCGAAAAAGACTTTGTCGATACTAAGCGAATCAGTGAAGAGCTTGGGATTGATCTTATCGAGGCGCGAGAAGTCGCTA
>Ga0129336_10001579_pt1 | contig 13849 bp, 18 predicted proteins | sample CPB6_02_DNA_FD_96878 | JGI IMG/M metagenome (GOLD analysis project Ga0129336, IMG submission 96878) | Freshwater to marine salinity gradient microbial communities from Chesapeake Bay, USA - CPBay_Sum_0.6_0.2_DNA | ecosystem: Environmental > Aquatic > Marine > Coastal | place: USA: Chesapeake...
AAGATTTTTTCAGACCAGGATAACGGCGACAGATTTTCTTTTCAATACGTGCATCTTCAATGATATTCAGGAAATGCTTGTAGTTTTTACCTTTATCACAGATAGCATCATGCCAGCCATCAAGTGGTGTTTCTAGTGCATGACCTACTTCATGTCCCATGAATAGATCATATAGATCACCACCCATTTCTTTTAGAATAGGACAGGTAAGAACACGATTTTTCATATCAAAGGAGGCAGTGGAAACTTTCTTATGCTCTACAATGATATTTTCTGTAGCCATCAGACGGGCTAATTGCGACTTGCTTTGAACAGTATTGTTTGCCATGATTGTCCTACTATTTAACGTTGAGACTACAGTATAGCAAATACACAGTCAAATGTCAAGTGGTGCTAAGTCATTGATTTTATTGGGTAAAATTAGTTACCAATTTCATTCCATAGTTATTTATTCCATTTGGAACAATTATATCCTTTTTATATCGCAGTTTATTTTTCTTAAAAGGACTATAATCAACATAGTGGTGCCAACGACCATAGCGGAATACAATACGAGTAACATCAGGATGCATATCATATAGCATCTTGGATTTATTAATCGTACCTTCTGGATTCAATTGACCATCTCTCCATTTCTCTTTATCTTGTGTACCTTCTTTGTGGTAAAACTCAGAGGTATTTCCACCTTTAACTGTTTGTGTTGCTGCTTTACCTTGGAGAAATGCATTGAATTGAATCGTGCAATCACCGTCTTTAAGAACACGCAGACAGATATCTGTATCTTCATTATATCTACCACGCCAACGATGCTTGCAGTTATTCTCAATTAACAGGCAAGAATATATTCTGGTATTCTTTACATATGCTGGATACTTCTGATTCGGTGCAATGAAGAACCTATACTGAAAACCGGAAATGGGAACATTCTCAAAGCGGTCAACAAAATCTTCGGCTGCACGGAATATGGCACCAGATTCTACACGGATGCGTTTATTTTGATGTAACCGATAGAAATCGGAAATGTTATCATCTAATACCCAATGCTTTTCAGCGCCGATTGAAATAGAATGATCCCAACACCAATTTCTAGCACGACCAGGACCATCACCATGATTACTAAAAGGAGCAATCAGTAGTGTTACATAATCACGTATTTTAAAATTATCTAGTGCCTTCTCATAATTTTCTTCATCTTGTGGTTCAATAGCGATGTAATGAGGCACTTTCATTCTTGCCAATGATTTTGAGGTAATCATTGACTCATGCCTACCTTTTGATATGATATAAACTGGATGATTAGGATTTGTCATCTTCTACCCAACGAAGTAATGAATTGGCTTCACGATCTAGTGCTGGATGCCAAATGCTTTTTGTTTTCTCTGTCAAATTTTGATCAATCATTTTTGCAAACTCTTCATAATCTTCCTTGTTGCGAAAATGGACATAGATTGTTTTATATGTCTTTTTATCTTCCTGTTCAAAATCTGGCATTCCTTTCCAATGTTTTTTCCATTCTACATCTTCATTTGGATCTTCATCACCGGAGAAATCAAAGATGGAAACAGGCATTTCATCTTCATTCTTTTTACCAACAAAATTATCGTATTCTGTTGTCTCTTTTACTGGAGTCTTTTTTGCCATAATAATCTCACTTAGATTTCCTAATCATTTTCTTGATTAATTTATTCTGTCTATCAACTGCTAATTTTAACGCAACTGGACCAACATGTGTGGTAAATGTTATACCTTCCATATGTTCATACTCATGTTGGAAAATATGCGCTGTTACACCGTCAAATGTATGATTCTTTTTCTCACCAGATTCGGTATAATATTCCACTTCAACACTCTCATATCTAGGTATGTTCAAATACAGACCTGGGTATGTCAGGCAACCCTCACGTTTCTTTTTTGATTCACCAATAGTCTTGATGATCCTGGGATTGATACATACCATTTGAAATTGATCTGTACCAGCAATGAAAACTCTCTGCTGAACACCACACTGATTTGCAGATAGACCAACACCACCATAGAGTTTCATTGTCATTTTCATCCGTTCAATCAATTCAGACATGACTGGATTAGGTAACAATGAAACATTATACTCTTCAATTCTTGCATGGAGAGAGCCATTTGATGGCTCAACCAACTTAAATGGATCAAGTGCTTTCTTTTCTATCTTGTTTGATTCTGTATTAATAACGATTTCGCTCATTTTGTAATCCTACTAAAGTTATTTACCTTCTGAAATTTAATTACACTTCTAAACTTGTCCTGCAAAATATCACCTTTATGACTAATAACAAACAGATTAACATCTTCCAGCATGTGTAGTATGCTCATTAGATATTCAGTTCCATTTGTGTCAAGACTTGAATCAAATACCTCATCAAGAATCAGTAAATTGGTATTTGCAGAATTCTTTAATTTGGCAATCGTTCTCCAAGTCAACATTAATGCCATATCAATACGCTGTTTTTCACCTTCACTGAATGATGCGTAACTGAATTCGTCACGATGCCTTGATTTAATTGTTTCCTTAAATGATTCATCAAGGTTAAAATTAACAAAAAAATCAAAGGACGTCAAGTATTTGTTTACTACCTTATTAATAATAGGCAAATATTGTTTGATGATTTTTGTTTTGATACCTGTATCTTTCAGAAGCAAAGCAGCGGTATCAAGATAAGTTTTTTCATCAATTAATTTTTTCTTTTCTTCTTCCAAAGATCCAAGAGCATCTTTCATTTCTTGGAGTTTAGTTTCCTCTTCAACAATATTTGCCGTATTACCTTTTAATGACTCAATCTGTTTCTTAATATTTTCAATAAAATTTTTCGTTTCTTCTATTGAAGTATTATTGGTAGCAATTTTAATTTGAATGTCTTGATTCTGTTTCATCATGTCATTAATATCATTAAGTCTTTTTTGTTTTTCTTGTATTAATGTTTCAATCTTTTCAAGACCTTCATTTGAATCATCTAGTTTATCTTTAATTTCTTTGATCTGTTGTTCTTTAAACCCCAAGGCAATTTCTTGCCTACAGGTTGGACAATTATCATTCTGTTGAAAGAAACTGATATCTCTTTTAAACTTGGATACATTACTCTCAATCTGCGATTCAATTTTAACAATCTTTTTGAGTGCGCTTTCAACCTCAAGTTTATCAGAGATACTTTTGGTAATTTTATCGGATCTCGCAATAAGGATTTTTGTGTTGGCATGAAGTTTCTGTATAGTATCACTATGACTTGATATTTGGCTATCATATTTTTTTATCAATTCTTCATCGTTTTGTTTTAGTTTACCAATATGTTTTTCTTGCAGTTGTATTGTTGTTGTTTTGAGATCAATTTCTTGTTTGTTGCTTTGGCTATTTTCTTTATTCAATTGAATTCTATCTTTTAATACAGAATTCATTGTAGAGAAAATTTGAATGTCCAGCAAATCTTCAATAATTGACCGTCTATCAGCAGCAGACAATTGCATAAATGGAACAAATGATGCTGAACCAAGAATTACAATCTGTGTGAATGATTTATAATTCAGTTTCAGAATAGTCTTTTCCAGGTAATCTTGATAATCACGTGATGCAGCATCTTGATTAATTAACTGATCATCACAGTAAATTTCAAAAACATTTGGCTTTATTCCACGAACAATTCTATATTGTTTTTTGCCAATAGAAAATTCACACTCAACAAGACAGTCTTTTTGATTGATACTGTTGATCAATTGTGGTTTATTGATTGCCCTGAATGCTTTACCAAACAGAACAAAACACAACGCATCAAGCATTGTTGATTTACCAGATCCGTTTTCACCCACTATTAGTGTGTTTGGTGATTTATCAAAAAGAATTTCTGTGAAATAATTACCTGTGCTTATGAAATTCTTAAATTTTATTTTCTTAAAAAATATCATCAGTGATTTCTTTTACCATCAAAAACACAAACAAAATATAAGTCTTGATCAAAATCATTATGAACACGGTGAAATGCACCATCAGGAATAAAGAAAATATCTCCAGGTGAGACAGCAAATTGTTCTTTATCTATCTCAATAGTTCCAAATCCAGAAATGAAAAAGTAAATTTCTTCCTGACCTTCGTGTTTATGACCGCGAGTAGATTGGAACTTATGGAGTGTCGTGCTGCTCAAAACCAGATTATTTAAAAATTTATTATCTTTAAGTAGGTAAGTCTCATTGTCTTTTACGACTTCACCTTTTATATCATTCATTCTTGCTCTTATTTTTTCCAAATTCATTCTGCTTTCTCCATATCTAATGATTCAACATATATTTGCTTCAATAGACTCTTCAGTTTATCAGGCTTTACTTGTAATGTCAACCCGTCAACATACTTATTTAATATGGTTATTGTATCTTCTGCCTGATCAACAAGATCATCATCTTCGTTTTGCAGTTCGGTAAAGTCCTCAACGATAGCAATATCAGCAGCACCAACTTGGTAAAGATTATCAAGAACACTATCAAACATGTAAGGATTTTGTTTGTTGACAACAACAATCTTCAGGTAACAGTCTTTGTATTGTTCATAGTTGGTATTTTTCCAATCATCAAAACTCTGGACTGTATCATCATAGGTAATCTTGTGAAAGATTTTATATGGATTCTGAATGAATTTCAGTTTGCGAGTTTCGGTATCAAAGACATGAAAACCTTTTACATCACCATAATCTGCCCATGTCATTTCATATTGATTACCTAGATAGTGAATATTACCTTTATTTGACTTGTGATGAAAGTGTCCAGACAGCACCGTATCAAATCGTTCAAATAATTTCTCACTTAGTCCAGCATGGCAAACATTACCTCTGTCCATTTCAAAACCGGCAATTTCAAAATGACCAAATATGACTTCTGATTTTGTCTTATTCAAAAATTCAATTGAATTTTCATAATTACCAGAATTAATCCATGGAACTAAAGAAACATTCAAATCACCATATTCACGAACAACAGGTTCGGTAAAAACATTAATGTTTGAATAATGATTAAACAATTCATGCATTGCATTAATATCATTGGTATTCTTATAGGTAACATCATGATTACCTACAATGATATCCATTGTGATATTGTTTTCCAACAATACATCAAAGAATCGTTTACGCCATGAATTCAATATGACGTAGTTGATAAACTTGCGTCTATCAACAAGATCACCAAGATGGCAAATGTGCTTGATGTTGTTTTCTTTTAGATATGGAAAAAATACATTTTCCCAGAACTTGAAGAAATAATCATTGAACAAGAGACTGTCGCCTCTTGCACCAGCATGGGTATCATTAATAATCGCCAGTTTCATTATGTATTTTCCTTTAAATAATTTATCATATTATAGATAATTCCAATATCTTCTTTCAATAATCCTATAGCAGTATTACACTTGTTACAAAGCAATTTTCTATTTTTGCCTGTTTGATGATTGTGGTCAACCGCCATATTTTTTTTCATGTGACTACGATGCATACCACATATGGCACAAGAATAATTTTGTTTAACTAGCATTTCATTATATTCTTCTAATGAAATACCATAAAGAGTTAATAATGACTTATTTCTTCTATGGTCAAAATTATTATCCATCCATTTTTTGGTTTTTTCTTTTCTTCTATCCCTCTGTTCTTTTACTTTATCCGGATTGTTTTTTCTCCATTCTTTTAGTCTATTATATGTGGATTCTTTCACTCTTTCAGGATTAGCTTTTTTCCAAGCATTGAGTCTTTCTAAATTTTCTGTTGTCATTACTCTTTTTTTCATATATTTTTCCTATGTGAGTATCATCATCATTTATTTATAAAAAATGATATTCACGCAAAGAAAATTTCAATAATATCAATTTATTGAGAATGATTATCTTTTAGATTAACATAACTCTCCGCCTTTTTGGCAAATTTTTCTGCCTCACACTGAACAACACGCTCTCTCAATTCGGTAGTTGAGAATGAATGTTGACGTTGGTTGAAATAGAATTTAATGCCTTTGCTGATGCATTCTTGTCTACCTGTGAATGCTGAGTTCTCGTATTCATTACCGAGAATACGAACATTAATTGGGTAAGATAGAAGAATATCCAACAAGTCTTTTTCTGTAGCGTAAACTACAATTTCATCAACATACTTGCAAGCCTGTAATTGAACATAACGCTCAAATATGGATTGAACAGGTTTATTTTTTGTGGTTGGTCTATCAATCGTTGGATCAGTTTGTAGTCCAACAATCAAGTGATCACACTTGGTTTTTGCCTCTTTCAACATGATTACATGACCAGCATGGAATAAATCAAAAGTGGAACAAGTAAATCCTATAATCATAAAGCACCTCAAATATCATCTAGTTGTTTAACATCCGATTCAATAAAGTTTTCCAAACCTTTTACTTTTTTCTTTTTCTTTTTTACCTTTTTGTTCTCTTCAAACGTGTGTATGAATTCGGAAATATTGTCATACATTTCAAACTGCTTCATATTACCGTTTTCATCTTCATACATTTCACCTTCGTCAAGTAGACCGAATTGCTCAGTTGCTTTGTATTTAACATACAGTTGTTTTTTCTCTTTGGCAATTCTTCTCAGAAAAGCATAATATATGATTTGTGTGAAATATGCAAATGGATTCTTTGACTTTTTCGGGTTAAAGTTACGGAAATACATTAGGCAATTTTCAATACCATCCAAAATCATCTCATCTCGGAAAGAATACATTATGAAATTGGGTCTGCGTGAGAGATGTTCGGCAATCTTCATAAAGCATTCACCGATATAGTTTGGAACTTGTGGTTCAGGTAGATTTTCTTTCTTTGCCTTTTTACAGTCATCGGTATACTGAATAAGTGCTTTGAGGAAATCTTCGTTATTGATGTAGTGGGTTTTTTTCTTTGTCATAATATTTACCTTATTTTTCACTTGACAGGATTTGTGGTACTGAATATAATGCTGTGTCGCCGTTTAATGTATTGTTCTTTTGCTGTTAGCATTGAAGTTCTCTAAGACTTCTTCAAAGTATTCATCACTATCTGAATCACCATCATCATCAGATAGCAACGACTGTTCTACCTCATCAGCCTCTTCTTCTGCTCTATTATATAAATCTTCAATGGACTTATTGTAGTAAACAACAAGAGCATCTTTTGGTTCAAACACGGTAAGAATATTTTCATTGTCAATTGATGCAACATTATGAGAAACAATTTCCATAGGTATCCATGGTATCATCATCATCATTGCTTTACCAGTTGGCAATCTTTTAAAAATGATTGACATTGGATCTTTAACCGTTATAGAATACTGCTCTTGTTCAAATGAAGCGATGATATCTTCACCACTTTGTAATCTTATTATTTTGATATTATCCATTTTTTAACTCTATATTGTAAAATTTATATTTGAACTTCTCTTCATCGTATATTTTAACACGGTGGATAAAATGCTTCAATGTGTGATTAACATATTTACCGTGTCTTAAATCATCAGAAATATCATATAGAGTTGCTTCGTCTTTTGCATCTCCAATTCTAAGTCCACGACCTATTGATTGCAAATTACGAATTCTTGATTTTGAAGGTGATGCAAATATTACATTGTGCAGATTTTTAATATTGATACCAGTGGAGAATGTACCATATGATGCTATGATGATTGCGTCTTTTTCTCTCTCAGTGATATCTCTAACTGATTCACGCACTTCAACATCAGTATTGCCATAAACAAAAAATACTTTTCGTTTATCTTTCTCTTCATCAATCAATTTATACAATAATTTACCATGCTTCTCAACAAATTGAAACAATATCAGAGAATTACCTTTTAATGAAAGTGCCAAGTTTTTGATGAATCTATTTCTTGACGGGTTCATTACTATATATTCTATCTCAGTTTGATAGTCCCATTTTTTGGACTTTGCTAATTTACAAACCTCTTCATCATGTTTCAGAATCAGACATTTGATATTGAACTTAGCAAGATAATTTTTTTGCATCAATTCATCAGTTGTTGTTGCTACAAATACAGGACCAAACAAACCTTCAAGAACAAGTCTGTGTGTCTGTGTTCCATCTAATGTACCAGTGCAACCAATTCTATATTTGCAATTAATCAGTGAAGATAATATTGTTGTCAATGATTTTGCTTTGAATTGGTGGGCTTCATCACCTAAAACAAAATCAAACTGCTCAAAATATTCAGGTGAATTTTTATAGATAGACTGCCATGTGGTTATGATTAAGAATTTATCGCTTTCTTTTTCTTTACCTGAATACTGTCTGTGACAATATTTTTCTGAATCGTAACCATATGATTCAAAGTCTGTGAATAATTGTTCAACAAGTGAAGTTGTTGGAACAACAATCAATCCTTTTTTATTTGTCATTTGCAAATAGCGAATGATGAGATATATCAACAGAGATTTACCAGATGCTGTTGGTGAAACTACAAGTTGTCGTTTATTTCTGATGCATTGAATAAATGCGTTTAATTGATGTTCACGAACTTCATGTGGCAAACTTAATGTTGATATAAACTCATTTGCCTCTTTAACAGAAAACTCTTCTGTTATAATGATATCTGAATTGACTTGAAGTTTGTATTTTCGTTCAACACAAAATTTTTGAATATATGGAACTAGACCATGATAAATTTGAAAAGATCGCAAATCAAAAAGTCTTATTTTACCATCCCAAAGTTTTTTCTTGAATGCTGGTGTAAATTGAAAACCAGGAACATAAAAAGTAAAATAATCTGATAATTCTTGAGCAACGCTTTTATCACAATTAACTTTAATAAATGCTTCGTCTTTTTTACTTAAAGTTATATCATACATTAATAATTAACTTCCTTGTATAAATCTTTCCCACTGAATGAAATCACGAAGTTGGAATGTTCTACTATTCAATTCTTTTAATATGCTTGTGCATACCTCAACGATTTCATCGTGTTCATTTTTGAGATTTTTGATTTTGATTAAATCTGAATCACTGTTGAAGTATGTATCAATCTCAGATTTCAGTGTAAATGGGAATGGTTCCCAACCATACTTTCTCAATTGAACATCATCAAGTTTACCAGTATAGTATTCCCACTTAATCTTTTTCATTTTATTATATTCACTCTCACACTTTTTAGCCAGCATTCTATTCTGTGATAGAATATTTAAATACTTGCTATGTAAGATAGGGATGTTTATCAGTTCACGACCAGGTTCAGTTCTATCAACCTGTGCGTCTTTTTTCCACATTTCTAAAATTGCGTTCAATTTTTCCATAATTTACCTCCATTCCGGAGTATAACATAATTAAAATAATTTTTCTACATTATAATAGGCAAATCTGAATGAAGCATCGGCAGTAATAGGGTTATCTGGTGAATCTGATGCACTCATTACAAATGATGAAAGACTTAGTGGAAAGCAATCATACAATAGAAATCTATAATACGGTTTATATGATGATGAATAAAGTGTTAATGTTGCATCTGAAAATTGTGGTGTTCTATTATTGGCAATAAATTTTGTTTGTTTACCTAATTTTAGATATTCTTCAAAATTTTCAGGGAAAGATAACGCACGAAGCCAGTCATGGACGCCTAACCATGATCTTAATTCTTCATCAACAAAAAAGGTAACATTTAATATATCATATATTGCTTTTTCACCGGGTGAATACAAGTCAACAAATGGTGTATTTCTTGGTGCTTCACCAATTGAAATGCCAGGTATTGATATACCTTGACAAAAGTATTGCATTTCAGGTAATCTTTGAAATGTCAATGAAAACTTATTAGGATGTAATAAGTTTGTATTTGTAGGATTTCTAGTAAGGGCTGTCATATGTCTATTTATAAGAGATAAAAAAAGAGGCTCCGAAGAGCCTCTTTAAGATACTGCCATGATGTTATTGTTATTCTAGCCTATTACATTATGTTGCTGATCTTGAATGCTCTGTAATAAACGTTAGACATTGCATTGATTGTGCCAAGACCTTGTGTTAAACCTTCAGCAAATGGGTTAGCAACTAGACCGTAACGAGTCTTGAAGCCAATTTTTGGCTGGAAGGTATTGGTGTCAACAGCACGAACCATTTGCAATGGAACGTATGGGCAGTAGAACAAGCCAGCATCATAAGCATTGCTACCCTTGTAACCAAGAACAGCAAACTCTGATGTTGATGATGTTGGGAAGTATGGATCAATATAGACCTTAATACGACCGAACATTGTACCAGCAAATGTATTACCGGTATCGTCAACGGTTAGGTTAACTTGACCTTGTAGTGCTGATTGATAGTCAAGTAAGCCAGCCATTGCGAATGCTGATGCAACGTCTGATGAGCAAATCAAGACGTTACCTTTACCACGACGGGTCTGCTTTGCAATGGTGTTTGCTTCACGTTCAATTTGGAATGCAAGACCTTTGATCTTTTCAACCATCCAACGACCGTTTGAGTCGGTGTCTAGGTCAAAAGTACCTTTGGTTGTTGTTCCAACTTGGCAACCAACTTTTGATGAAATGTAGATGTTACGTAGAACTTCACGATTAATTTCAGCAAGAATTTCTGCTGAAAGAATGTTTGCAAGTTCTGTTTCTGCATCTAGACCATGAACTGCTTTAAGGTCTTGTGCAAGTTCAATTGAGTATTCTGCTTTCAATGCACGTGATTTTGCAGAAACGGTAACTTTCTCAATTGAGAAGCCCATTTCATTTGGTGTCAAACCTTCGGCAGTGGCAGTTGCCATGCCTGAACCAGTGGTCATTGAGAATACGTTCTGTGAACCTAGTGCTGTGTTAGCAACAAGGCCAATTGAAGTTTGTGCGCCAGCACCTGAGAAACCGGTATTAACTTCATCATAGAATGTTTCTGCGCCACCTGCGGCAACGTTACGCTCTGTACCGTATGTTGAACGCATTGCGAAAATAAGACCGGTAGGACCAGTCATTGGCTGAACACCGCAAACGTCATAAGCGATCAAGTTTGGTAGTGAACGGCGAACTAAGCTGATAAGAATTGGATCAAAACCAGCAACTGGACCGGTTGCAACTGCACCGCCGCCAAAACCACCGGTACCAGCTGAGTTTGTTGGTGCAGTTTCTTGAAGAATTGCACCTGATTTGATCATTTCTTGTGCTTGATTCTCAAGAACCACAGCGGTAACTGCTTTACGATATGGATCTTTAATGGCTGGGAGTGCTTCGTGTTCAAGCACTGTCTGCCATTTAGTTTGTAATTGCTCGGATAGATACATCTGTTTCTCCTTTGTTATTAATTATTATTTAAATTTACCTAATGCTTGTGTTACAGCAGCAACGTAATTGTCAGTAATAACTGGCTTCTCTGTGCTGTCTGTCACTTGTTCGTGAAGTTGCTCTTCATCGGCTTTTTTAACGCCTGATGGGAAATAGTTTTCACGGATTGTCTCAAGTTTTGTGCGGTATTCTTCCTCTGTGGAGAATTCAACACTCTCTGCGAGTGATTTAATTTTTTCAACCTGAGTATCGGTCAAACCATCGGTAACTTCATTTACAATGTGTTCCTTATATGATTCAACTAGCGCACGTTTTACTTCAATATTGCGCTCAATTTCCTCATTAAGTCTTGTTTCTAATTCTTGATTTCTTGTTGCCAATTCTTCAACAACGTCAACCTTTTCGGCTGGAACGTCAATGTAGTGTTCAGCAAACAAGTTACGCAAACCAGAAATAAATTCTTCTGTTAGTTCTGAACGTAGACCAGTTTCAATAGCAATTTCATTATCTTTCATCCAGTTTTCTACAACGTATGAAAGATAATCATTGACTTTATCTTCTAAGTCTGTCTTGATAGAATCAACGGCTTCTTCAAGCATTGAAGCATAACGCTGTTCCATTTGTTCTTCAATTTGTTGAACACGATCAGTTAAACGTGCTTCAAAAATTGTAGTTGCTTTTTGCTTGAAATCTTCTGAAATGGTAGAATCGTCAGCAAAAAGTGCATTGATATCTTCTTGAACATCAACAACCAATTCACCTTCTTCTGCTTCAATTTCAGTTTCTTCTTTTTTCATTTTGAGTTGTGTATCAGGTGATGCATCTGATGGTTTAGTAGTTGGTGCAGTAGCAGATTTTGCTGCTTTTGTTGCATCAATTTTTTCTGAATCATCAGTTGGTTTTGAATTTTGTGGGGTTGGTCCACCTAGATCAACTGCATCTGATCCAGGCATTTTTTCCATAGGCATAGCATTTTTGCCTTTGCTACCAGCAAGAATATCTGCTGCTGCCTCAAAAAGTTTATTTTTTGCCATTTAAAAATCTCCTTTGTTATTTATTTATAATAATTAAAGTTTTGAAATAAAGTTTTTGAAGAGATTTATTGCAACCTCTTCTATTTGATTACTTGAGGCTTTTCTAATTTGTCTTTTTGCGTTATCAATATCGTTCTCTACGAAGCGACCTTCGACAAACAGCCATTCTTTTCCTTCCATGATACCGTTGACAAAAGCACCAGGTGCTGATGGATCAGCAACAATATCTGCTGCGGTAGCAAGTCGGAAATCATCTTGAACAACATTGATACCCTCATCGTTAGGAATCAATGAACCCAAACCTCTTGAAGAAACACCTAAACTTACACCAGAATCAATGAAGTTTTTTACAATGTTTCCGTATGGAGTGTCCAATATCATCGCCTTACCCATAAAAACATTGCCATCTCTTTCAAGAGCAACAATTTTATGTGATACACGTTCTAGATTAATAGTAGGTGTATCAGGATGTCCTAACTCACCTAAGGCGCGATTTGTTTTAATGTATTCTTCATTGTAGCGATTTACTTCACGCTCCAATGTTTCTACTTTATACATTCTGCGATTCTTGTTAGGCTCATTAGCCACAAGAAAACGTCCTTCAATGTATAATGATTTTTTACCGCTTTCGTTAGCCTCGCTTAGGTATCTAACGTTTTCTACGGATTCTCTGATTAATTTCATAGTTTATCCAAATCTGTTGAGTATGTTGCTACTTTAGAAACTTCCATAACAACTGAACCACCAGTGACAACGGTAACAACAATATTACCTGTTGAACCATTTGCCATTGAATAACCAAAATCATCAAAGCGCATTTCACCACTATTGTAAAGTGAAAGCATATTATTTGGTGTAGCACCACGACCTATAGAAATGTAACCGTTTGATGACCAGTTAAGTCTTTTGATTGATGCATCGGTAACAGTTTCTATGCTTGTGTTTGTTGACAAAGCAGATAGTGTAATGGTATATGTTCCTGGTGCTTCGGCACGAATGATACTGGTACCGCGTCTTGCGTTAATAATTTCGTATGCCATTTATTTTATTCCCATTGATTTGCGGCGGCGCAATGATTGATTTCTTTTGAATAATGTTCTCTTCAATCTTGCTTTGCCTTTTGTTTTCCAATATCTTTTTAACTTTCTAGTTTTCTGTATTCTTTGAATTGCAGGTATTCTCTTTACAGTATTACCTGAAATTCTATAACCTTTAACTGCCGAACGTTTTACATTACGCTGAACTACTATTTTACCTTTTTTGTTTCTTCTAATTCTACGTCTAATCTTTTTGATTCTACCCATACGCACAATGTTTGGTGTGCGTCTTACAGCCTCATCTAATTCTTCTTCTACTTCTTCAAATACAATTTCTGGTATTGCTTTCTTTACTTCCTCTAATCGTCTAGCAGCAATAGCATTAATTTTGTCATAAATTAATTCTTTTGCTTCTTCCAATCTATTTGTTGCAATTAAATCTATCAGTCTCATTTTACGTGCTTGAATGCGAAGTCTGATGCTTTTGCAAAATGTTCTGGACTCTTATGAACCA
>Ga0129336_10001581_pt1 | contig 13846 bp, 12 predicted proteins | sample CPB6_02_DNA_FD_96878 | JGI IMG/M metagenome (GOLD analysis project Ga0129336, IMG submission 96878) | Freshwater to marine salinity gradient microbial communities from Chesapeake Bay, USA - CPBay_Sum_0.6_0.2_DNA | ecosystem: Environmental > Aquatic > Marine > Coastal | place: USA: Chesapeake...
GATCTAGGTTATGAAGGTGATGCAGCAGTTGGAGTTCGTTTGGTAGCTAAAGCTTGCCAGGAGCCACTTCGTTGGATCGCTGAAAACGCAGGAGAAGAGGGTTATGTCGTTGTATCAAAGGTACGCACCTTGAAACCAAATGAAGGTTTCAATGCAGCTACCGATGAATACGGTGACTTAGTTAAAGCTGGTGTTATCGATCCAGTTAAAGTAACCCGTTCAGCATTAGCTAATGCCGCCTCTATTGCAGCGATGTTTATTACAACAGAGGCTCTGGTTTTTGAAACCCCAGAGGATAAGAAAGAAGAGGCTGCCGGACATGGACATAGCCATGGCCCAAGTGGTCACTCTCACTAATTGATAAGAAATACAGCTAAACATCTGAAGGGCTCCGACATTTGTCGGAGCCCTTTCTCAATTAGACTCCCAGCATGAACGCTGAAACATTTAATGTCTCAACGACTATATGGATAGCCACCTTCGCGGTTGTCTCTGTCGTGATTGTTGCTGATCTAATCTGGGCTTACCTGCGCCGAAACGTCATAACTTCAATGCGAGAAGCTGCTACCTGGACCGTTGTTTACGTCTCGTCAGCTATAGCCTTTGGGTTCTCAATGCGTAGCTGGGGGACACCAACCGCCTCGGCTGAGTTTTTTGCAGGCTGGATTACGGAGTATTCGCTCTCCATCGACAACCTATTTGTGTTCCTTATTATTTTGACCCGCTTAAAAATCAAACGTGAACAAGAGCAGATGGTTCTTCTTTTGGGTATCTTGATGGCGCTAGTAATGCGTGGAGTATTCATATTTATTGGCGCTGCTGTGGTGGAGAGATTTGTTGCTGTCTTCTTCCTATTTGGTGCGATTTTGTTGTGGACCGCTTATAAGTTAATCACAGAAGATGCCGAAGAAGATGAGTGGCAAGAGAATCGCATTATTGGCGCACTCCGCAAACGAGGGTATTCGACATTCACAATTGCTCTGGTAGCTCTCGGCACAACAGATTTGCTGTTTGCACTTGATTCAATTCCAGCAATCTTTGGTTTGACCCGCGATCCCTACATAGTATTCATGGCAAACGCCTTTGCATTGATGGGATTGAGACAACTTTATTTCTTGGTCGGTATTTTGCTAAAGCGTTTGGTGTACTTATCTAAAGGCTTATCAATTGTGCTGGGCTTTATCGGAATCAAGTTGATTATCGAAGCGCTGCATGGCATTGGTATTCACGATATCGCTGGTTACGAGATTCCTCATGTTTCACTTCAGGTATCGTTGGGTGTGATTATCTCTGCACTTGCGGTAACAACAGTTATCAGCCTGCGGAAAAATCCTGGCCGCGAGCCGGATCCACTTCACCAATAAAAATTAAACCCCGGGGTCGCATCCCCGGGGTTTGTCTTTTTAAGGAAGTAACTACGCAGTGAAGAAGCGTTGCTGACGCTGCGCTTTGCTGATGATGTCCAAACGCTCCTCTTCGGTTAAGCCTCCCCAGATGCCATATGGCTCTTGAGCTGCTAGGGCATGAGCTCGACATGCCGCAATTACCGGACAGGTGGCGCAAACCGCTTTAGCGGCGTTCTCACGAGCCTTGCGGCGGGGGCCGCGCTCTCCATCTGGATGAAAGAACATCTCAGTTGGAAGGGAACGGCAAGCACCCTCATACTGCCACTCCCAATTTGAGGCTACCGGCTTCGGTAAGCGCGAGGTTTCAGACATGGGTGAAGCATACAATCGCGCCATAAGTTGTTCAAGTATCTTGCCAGTCAAATCCGCTTATAGGTTGCTGAGAGCGGATTTCAAGTCGCGCACACCACAATCTGGTCGCACTATTGGCCAGTGGTCGACAAAGCATTCAACTCTGATGCCCTGATAGGCACCGAGGCCCTCACGGTGGCTGCGGTGGCCCGTCGCTTGGGTGTGGCACCGGCTACTTTGCGGACCTGGGATCGACGATATGGGTTGGGACCATCAGAGCACAGCTCTGGAGAGCATCGCCGCTACAACAACAACGATCTCGCCCGTTTAACTTTGATGCGCAAATTAGTAATCGCTGGAGTATCTCCTGCTGAAGCAGCACAGCGAGCACTTTCATTTGATGGCAAATCTTCTCCTGAATTAATTTCTAGCTCTCTTTCCAAGGATGTGGCGGTTAGAGAAGAGTTAGTCGAAACTTTAATTCGGGCAGCACGCACATACGATCGAAACTTTATTGAAGAGTTGCTGCGTTCTGAAATGTCTGCTCGTGGAATTGTCAATACTTGGAATGAGGTAATAGTTCCATTACTAATTTTGATTGGTGATGAGTGGGCAGAGTCTGGAACTGGAATTGAGACTGAGCACTTAGTGAGTGAGATTATCAAGCGGCTTTTGCAGGAAGAAAATAAATCAGTTGAAAATCCAGTAAACGCCCGGCCTGTATTGCTGGCTTGTATTAGTGAAGAGATGCACTCCTTAGCGCTTTACGCACTGGGAGCGGCATTGTCTGAAAGAAATATTGCAATTCAGTTTTTGGGTGCGCGCACTCCAATTGAGGCGATTAGTGCGGTGGTAAAACGTTCTGCGCCCCCAGCTATTTTTCTCTGGGCTCAGTTAGGAAAAAATGGCGATCCAGCTGTAATTGGAGAGCTACCTGCGATTAGACCAGCACCGCGTATCGTTTTAGGTGGTCCAGGTTGGAAAGTCGCCGATAAGAAGTCAGCGGTCGTGGTAGATGATTTGCTGGAAGCGGTCGAGGAGATCAGCCGCGCAGTTGGTGCCTGATTTAGCTGGCATTTGGTAGGCAATAATCACAACCATTAAGGTGGCACGGTGAGCGAGAACGTCAACGAAAAGGTCGCCATGTTGGGCCTGACTTATGACGATGTTCTCCTACTGCCAGATGCCTCAGATGTTGTCCCCTCAGAGGTTGAAACTAGAACCCAACTAACCCGTGAAATCCAACTTGCTGTGCCTTTGGTTTCTTCAGCCATGGATACAGTCACCGAATCAGCTATGGCGATTGCAATGGCAAAAGCTGGCGGAATTGGAATTATCCATCGCAACCTTGCTATTGATGAGCAGGTTACTCATGTCAAATTAGTTAAAGGCGCCAATCTCTTAGTTGGTGCAGCGGTTGGTGTTGGCGAAGATGGATTTGAAAGAGCGCAGTCATTAATCGAGGCTGGCGTAGATGTAATTGTTGTTGATACCGCTCATGGTCATCACCGTGCCGTGCTAGATGCAATTGCTCGTATCAAAAAGAGTTTTCCAAAACAGGAGATTATCGGTGGCAATGTTGCGACCCGTGCGGGTGCGCAGGCACTTATTAATGCTGGGGCAGATGCGGTAAAGGTCGGAGTCGGTCCGGGATCAATTTGTACAACTCGCGTCGTTGCTGGGGTTGGCGTGCCACAAGTAACTGCAATTATGGAGGCGGCCAAAGCTTGCAAGAAAGCAGATATCCCATTGATTGCAGATGGTGGTTTGCAGTACTCGGGAGATATTTCAAAGGCGATTGTTTCTGGTGCTGATTCAGTAATGCTTGGTTCACTATTGGCTGGATGTGAAGAATCTCCGGGCGAGTTAATAGAAATTGATGGTCGTAAATACAAGAGTTATCGCGGCATGGGATCACTTGGTGCGATGCAATCTCGCGGTACCAAAAAATCTTTCTCTAAAGATCGTTATATGCAGGATGATGTTTTGTCGGAGGACAAATTAGTTCCGGAGGGGATTGAAGGAAAGGTGGCCTATCGCGGTCCGGTATCCGAGGTGGTGCATCAATTAGTAGGCGGATTGCGCTCTGGAATGGGTTATGCCGGGGCCGAAGACATCGCAGCGTTACAAAAGCGTGGTCGTCTGATTCAAATCACCGCAGCGGGATTACAAGAGAGTCACCCACATGATGTTCTAGATGTAGCAGATGCCCCTAACTACTATCGGAGTCGATGATGGTTGATATAGAGATATCCCCTGGCAAAAGAGCCCGCACCGCTTACTCCTTTGATGACATTTCGATTGTGCCCTCCCGTCGCACCCGCGAGCCAAATGAGGTTTCTACCGCATGGCAGATAGATGCCTACAAATTTGAATTACCTTTGTTGGCGGCCCCGATGGATTCGGTGGTTTCTCCAGAGACCGCAATCGCAATTGGAAAACTTGGTGGTTTAGGGGTTTTGAATCTGGAAGGTCTATGGACCCGTTATGAAAATCCCAAGATCCAACTTGGTGAGATCTCTTCAATTCCAGCTGATCAGGCAACTCGCAGAATGCAGGAGCTCTATAAGGCACCAATTAGACCTGAGTTAATTAAGGAACGAATCGCCGAGATCCGCGCAGCAGGGGTAACTGTTGCTGGCGCTTTATCCCCACAGCGCACCGCAGAGTTTCACAAAGCGGTGATTGATGCCGGTGTAGATATCTTTGTAATTCGCGGAACCACAGTTAGTGCAGAGCATGTTTCAAAGGCTAATGAGCCTTTGAATCTAAAAAAGTTTATTTATGAGCTAGATGTTCCGGTAATTGTTGGTGGCTCTGCAACATCACAAAGTGCATTGCACTTAATGCGTGCTGGTGCGGCGGGTGTTTTGGTTGGTTTCGGTGGTGGAGCTGCACATACAACCCGACAGGTATTGGGAATCTCAGTACCGATGGCAACTGCTGTTGCAGATGTTGCAGCTGCGCGCCGTGAGTATTTAGATGAATCTGGCGGGCGTTATGTTCATGTGATTGCTGATGGATCAGTTGGAAAAAGTGGTGACATCGCCAAAGCTATCGCCTGCGGTGCTGATGCGGTAATGCTGGGCTCACCTTTGGCGCGAGCCGATCAAGCACCGGGTCGCGGATGGCATTGGGGTGCGGAAGCTCATCATGCGGAGGTACCACGCGGTGCTCGAGTACATGTTGGCACCACAGGATCTTTGGAAGAGATTCTTTTAGGACCATCCCACTCATCAGATGGAACTATGAATCTATTTGGTGCGCTGCGACGTGCGATGGCTACCTGTGGTTACTCAGATTTGAAAGAGTTCCAACGTGTTGAAGTGGTACTAAACCGAGCCTAAATGCGAAGCAATAGCAATCACGTTTTAGTTATTGATTTTGGCGCACAATACGCCCAATTAATAGCCAGACGGGTTAGACAGGCCAATGTTTACAGTGAGATTCTGCCCGCTACCGTTTCAGTTGATGAAATCCTGGCGCGCAACCCAAAAGCGATAATCCTTTCTGGCGGCCCATCATCTGTATATGCCGATGATGCACCCAAAATTGATCCCAAGATTTTCAACCATGAAATTCCGATTTTTGGCATCTGTTATGGATTTCAAGCGATGGCGCAAGCTTTGGGTGGCGAGGTAGCAAAGACTGGTAAATCAGAGTTTGGAAGAACCAAGTTCTCAGCTCAAAACCCATCAAAGCTTTTTGCAAATCTGCCTCAATCTTTTAATGTCTGGATGAGTCATGGTGATAGCGTGGCAAAAGCCCCAAATGGATTTCAAACCATAGGTACCACCGTAGATACGACGATTGCGGCTTTTGAAAATGAGAGTGGTTTATTGGCTGGTGTGCAGTTTCATCCTGAGGTATTGCACTCAGAGTTCGGCCAACAAATTCTGCAACATTGGTTGATAGATGTCGTTAAATGCAAACCAACCTGGACCTCAGAAAATATTGTTGATAATGAAATTATCAACATCAAATCCCAAGTGGGGGATAAAAAGGTAATTTGCGGCTTATCTGGCGGTGTTGATTCTGCTGTCGCAGCAGCATTGGTGCAAAAAGCTATAGGAAATCAGCTAACCTGCGTGTTCGTAGATCATGGTTTGTTGCGCCAAGGAGAGGCCGAACAGGTAGAGAAGGATTTTGTTGCCGCAACTTGTGTTCAGTTGAAAGTTGTCGATGCCAAGGAGAGATTTCTTAATGCCCTGGCTGGTGTTACAGATCCAGAGGAAAAACGCAAAATTATTGGCAGAGAATTTATTCGCGTTTTTGAAGCTGCTGCCAAAGAGATAACGCAGGACAAGAAAGTTGATTTCTTAGTGCAAGGAACTCTTTATCCAGACATTGTTGAATCTGGCGGTGGCAGCGGAACTGCAAACATCAAATCACATCACAATGTTGGTGGATTGCCTGATGACTTAGAGTTTTCCTTAATTGAACCGCTGCGCACATTATTTAAAGATGAAGTGCGTGAGGTTGGAATCAGTTTGGGTTTACCCGAAGCCATAATTTGGCGCCAGCCCTTCCCGGGGCCCGGCTTAGCCATTCGAATAGTCGGTGAAGTTACTGAAGAAAGACTTAAAATCTTGCGACGGGCCGATTTAATTGCTCGCGAAGAATTACACTTGGCAGGTCTAGATCGGGAGATCTGGCAGTGCCCAGTTGTATTACTCGCTGATGTGCGAAGTGTTGGGGTGCAGGGCGATGGCCGAACTTACGGTCATCCAATTGTGCTCCGGCCCGTATCTAGCGAAGATGCGATGACAGCGGATTGGTCTCGAGTTCCCTATGAGGTGCTCGCGAAAATCTCTAATCGCATCACCAATGAGGTACGAGAGGTAAATCGTGTAGTTCTTGATGTGACTTCAAAGCCACCCGGAACTATTGAGTGGGAGTAGCAAGACTAGAAAAGGATTGTATGGTGATGAAGAAGTTAGCGATCGCAGTTGTTGCTGCGCTATTGACTTCGTTATTTGCCGCACCAAATTATGCTTTGGCAAATGCTAAAAAACCAAAGGTAGTTACGGCAAAATCTTCTTCAGTTAAAACGGAAAAGGTGCGATGCAAGTCCACCAAGGCAGCTGCAGCTAATCCGACTCGAATCGCTCCACCTGAAAATATTTTAAAACGCGGTCCGCGCACCATTTCTCTGCAAACCAACTGCGGCAATATCGTTATTCAAACCTACTTCAAGCAGGCTCCAGTCACTGTAACGGTTTTAAACTCATTAATTAAAGGTGGTTATTACAACCGCACTCTTTGTCACCGTCTGACAACAGAGGGAATTTATGTGTTGCAGTGCGGTGATCCAACTGCCACAGGTTCGGGTGGTCCAGAGTTTCGTTACCGTGATGAAAACTTGCCGGCTGCAGGCTCTAACAACTACCCCGCAGGTGTAGTTGCGATGGCCAACTCTGGTCCCAATACCAATGGTTCACAGTTCTTTTTGGTTTATAAAGACACAACACTCGGTCCAAATTATTCAATTTGGGGGAGAATCATCTCTGGCTTAGAGATTGTTAAATATATTGCTGAAGGTGGCGTTAAAGGTGGCGGAGCTGATGGATCACCGATGCGTACTATCGCAATAGAGCGCGCCTCCAGTAATTAATCAGTATTAATAACTTTAAATACTTCGACAACACTTCCAGCTGCTAAGCCTTGAGCCTGCGCATTGCGCTCGCCCCATTCCCGCACCATCTTCTCTAACTCTTTATTGTGTGCGGTTTGACTTACATGGGCATGTAGCGCTGCCATCTTTTTGTTGAAGGTATCGGTGATATCAACAAAATGATTGGGTGTCGGTGAGCCGGTCATCCAAACCTCACGCACTCTCCAAGGTTCAAAGCCCGCCTCCTTGAGGTCGGTAAAGGCGTATGGATTTCTAGCATCGGGATACACCGCTTGTATGGCAGTCTCGCCAGCAGCCAAGTGATCAGGGTGGCTAGCAAATATACGTTCCCAATTGCGTTCTGGTGATTGCACCACCATTCGATCTGGTTTAGCGATTCTTATCGCCTTAACAATTTCCTTACGCAGCTCAATCGATGGCATCAACCAGCCATCTCGATAATTCAAATAGGTAATATCGCTGACGCCAAGTTCCGCACCGGCATCACGTTGTTCTTTTTGCCTGACCTGTGCCATCTTTTCTATTGGAATACCAGACTCTTCACCGCCTTGGTCTCCATTGGTAATGATGCAGTAAGAAACCTGGATTCCTTTAGCGCTCCATTGCGCAATAGTTCCACCGGCACCAAAATCACAGTCATCGGGATGGGCCATAACAACTAATACCCGCTTGATCTCATCATCGTTCAATGGAGTCACTGACCTATCCTAGACTTCTCATCATGTCTGAAAGGTTGTTGGAAGGTCTTAACCCGCAACAGCAATCAGCCGTAACGCATTTTGGTGGTCCTTTACTTGTGGTCGCAGGCGCAGGATCTGGAAAGACCCGAGTTCTTACCAGGCGCATCGCTTATCTAATGGCGGCCCGAGATGTTCAACCATATGAGATTTTGGCTATCACCTTCACCAACAAAGCAGCTGGCGAGATGAAAGAGCGGGTCACTGATTTGGTCGGCAACCGCGCTAAACTAATGTGGGTTTCGACCTTCCACTCGGCCTGTGTTCGCATCTTGCGCCAAGAAGCGGTGCGACTTGGTTATTCATCAACATTTTCAATCTATGACCAGGCCGATAGCCTGCGCTTAATCACTTTGGTGATGAGGGATTTAAACCTTGATCCAAAAAGGTATAACCCGCGGGGAGTTGCCTCAGTTATCTCCAATGCGAAAAATGAACTGCTAGGACCAGCTGACTATCGCAACGCAACTCAAAATCATTTTGAAGAGGTTGTGGCAGAGGTTTATGCCATCTACCAACAAAGACTGACCGCTGCAAACGCGATGGATTTTGATGATTTAATTATGAAGACGGTGGAGGTTCTACAACGCTTTCCTGAAGCCCGCGCCCGATATCGCCATCGCTTTAAACATATTTTGGTAGATGAGTATCAGGACACCAACCACGCTCAATATATATTGATTAGAGAGTTAGTAGGAAGTGATTTAGAGGGCGTCCCAGCTGCACAACTTTGCGTAGTCGGCGATGCCGATCAATCAATTTACGGATTCCGCGGCGCAACCATCCGCAACATTATGCAGTTTGAAGAGGATTACCCCGATGCCACAACTGTTTTACTCGAGCAGAACTATCGTTCTACCCAAAACATTTTAAGTGCAGCAAACGCAGTTATCTCGCTCAATGAGTCCCGCAAAGAAAAGAACCTGTGGTCAGATGCGGGAAGTGGGGCCAAACTAATTGGTTTTGTCGCTGAAAATGAACATCATGAAGCAGAGTTTGTTAGAGATGAGTTATTTAGATTACAGCGTGAGGGAATCTCAAACTTTGGTGATACAGCAATTTTCTATCGAACCAATGCGCAATCCCGTGTATTTGAAGAGGTATTTATGCGGGCCACAATTCCTTACAAAGTAGTTGGCGGTGTTCGATTTTATGAAAGAAAAGAGGTAAAGGATTTATTGGCTTACTTACGGGTTTTAGTAAACCCTGATGACGAGGTCTCTATGCGACGCATCATCAACACCCCTAAGCGGGGCATTGGTGATCGCGCGATAGAGAATCTCGAGGAGTTGGCAAAAAAAGAGGGAATTTCATTTTGGCAATCCTTAAACCGTGCATCAGAGGCTGGTCTAACCCCAAAAACCTCTGGAGCAATTTCAGCCTTTGTTGCGCTGATAAATACCTTGCGAGTACTTGTAGAAGCAAAATCACCTCCTTCTAATATCGCTGCTGCAGCTCTTGAGCAATCAGGTTTACTCGACGAACTTCGCGATAGCCATGATCCGCAGGATGAGGTCAGGGTTGAAAACTTAGAAGAGTTAGTTGCGGTTGCCGAGGAGTATCAAGAGCGAGAGGTTGATGAGGGCGAAGAGATTTCTTTAGCAGGATTTTTAGAGGATGTTGCCTTAGTTGCAGATGCCGATGAAATTCCAGAGGGTGAGGATCATGGCGGTGTTGTAACTTTGATGACGCTACACACCGCAAAAGGTTTGGAGTTCCCAACCGTTTTTCTCACGGGCATGGAGGAAGGAGTGTTCCCACACTCCAGAGCATTGGGAGAGAAAAAAGAGTTGGAGGAGGAGCGCAGGCTGGCATATGTTGGTTTGACCCGTGCTCGGGAAAGATTGTTTGTGTCGCGTGCTGAGTATCGCTCTTCATGGGGCGCACCAAATTACAACCCACCTTCCAGATTTCTTGATGAAATTCCAGAAAATTTAATTGATTGGAATAAGAGTGAAAGTGGTTTTTCATCACCACCTATCACGAGAAAAAAGTTCACGCCTCCACCACTTCCAAAAGCAACTGGAAAGCAATCACTTAAAATGCAGTTAAATGTTGGTGACCGGGTATCTCATGACACCTTTGGTCTAGGAACTGTGATTGCAGTCTCAGGAGAAGGTGATAAGGCTGAGGCAACAATTAACTTCGGCAGCTATGGAGATAAGCGATTGTTGCTCCGATATGCGCCAGTCGATAAGTTATGACCCATGGACCTTTTTGAGTACCAAGCAAGGGATTTATTTGAAGCTAGCGGAGTTCCAGTTTTAGCTGGTGCGGTCGCATCCACTCCAGAGCAGGCGCAACACGCTGCAGAGAAAATTGGCGGCAAGGTTGTTGTTAAAGCTCAAGTAAAAATTGGTGGTCGTGGAAAAGCTGGTGGTGTGAAGTTAGCTGAAAATCCCAGCGAGGCATTTGAAAAGGCAAAAGCAATTCTGGGAATGGACATCAAAGGTCATACCGTGCACAAGGTTATGATCGCTGGCGCTGCGCCAATTGAGAGTGAGTATTACTTAGCAATTCTTCTAGATCGCGCGGCCCGCAGTTTCTTAGTGATGGCATCTGTTTCTGGCGGCATGGATATTGAAGAGGTAGCTCATAAAACTCCAGAAAAATTATCCAAGGTACATGTTGATCCAAATGAGGGAATCTCAGCTGATAAAGCTTTAGATATTGTTCGAAAGGGCGGATTCCCATCTGATGTTGAAAAAGCTGTTGCTGATGTATTGGTGACGCTTTGGAATACCTTCAAAGATTCTGATGCAACTTTGGTTGAGGTAAACCCGCTTGTAAAGACCACTGATGGTCGCATCATCGCTCTAGATGGCAAGGTCACTTTGGATGACAACGCAGCATTTCGTCACCCTGACCATGAAGTGTTAATTGATCATGCAGCTACTAATCCACTCGAAGCCCTGGCTAAGGAGAAGGATTTAAATTACGTAAAACTTGATGGTGAGGTTGGAGTTATCGGCAACGGTGCGGGATTGGTGATGAGCACCCTAGATGTGGTCGCTTACGCAGGTGAGAGGTTTGGCGGAGTTAAGCCGGCAAACTTCCTTGATATTGGAGGTGGCGCATCAGCTCAAGTTATGGCTGATGGGTTATCAATCATTCTCGGCGATCCAGCGGTCAAGTCAGTATTTGTAAATGTATTTGGGGGAATAACGGCTTGTGACGCTGTTGCAAATGGAATTGTTCAAGCTTTAGCCATGTTGGGGGATAAAGCAACTAAGCCAATCGTGGTTCGACTAGATGGCAATAATGTCCTAGAGGGTAGAAGGATTTTGAATGAGGCAAATCACCCATTGGTTCAACAACTAGACACTATGGATGGTGCAGCTGCAAAAGCTGCAGAATTGGCGGCGAAATAACCATGGCGATCTTTTTAGATGAAAATACCAAGGTAATCGTTCAGGGCATGACTGGTTCTGAAGGTACAAAACACACCCGGCGCATGATTGCCAGTGGAACCAAGATTGTTGGCGGAGTTACACCTGGCAAAGGTGGGCAAGTAGTCGAGATTGAAGGTAAATCACTGCCGGTTTTCAACTCAGTATCTGAAGCCGTAGCTGCTACTGGGGCAAACGCCTCAGTTATCTTCGTACCACCAAAGTTTGCTAAGAGCGCGGTAGTAGATGCGATTGATGCACACTTGCCATTAATTGTTGTAATAACTGAAGGAATTCCAGTACATGACACGGCAAGCTTCTGGGCACATGCACAAAAGGTTGGAAACTCTCGGATTATTGGACCAAACTGCCCAGGATTAATTAGCCCAGGAAAATCAAATATTGGAATCACACCATCAGATATCACCGGCCCAGGAAAAATCGGCTTAGTTTCCAAATCTGGAACTTTGACCTATCAGATGATGTACGAATTACGGGATATCGGATTTACTACCGCAGTTGGCATTGGTGGGGATCCAATCATCGGTACAACTCACATTGATTGCCTTAAGGCGTTTCAAGATGACCCTGACACTGAAGCGATTGTGATGATTGGTGAAATTGGCGGCGATGCTGAAGAGCGAGCAGCTTCATTTATCAAGGATTACGTAACTAAACCTGTAGTCGGTTATGTTGCTGGCTTCACCGCACCTGAGGGCAAAACTATGGGGCATGCGGGTGCGATTGTTTCTGGCTCCTCTGGAACCGCGGAAGCGAAGAAGGTGGCGCTAGAGGCGGCTGGGGTTAAGGTTGGTAAGACACCAAGTGAAACCGCCAACCTGCTGCGCGCAGTACTTAACGCCACTAAGGGCTAACTTAAGGGCATGACCCGAACCTGGCTGGTAGCTTTTCAGCAAGCGGTTCGTAGCATCACCTTAATCCTCTTGCCATTAGCTTTTATTTCTTTAATTACCTGGGCAACTGCCGGAAGCTCTACAGGAAATACCGCTGATCCTTTGCGTGCTGCAATCTGGTTTTTTTTAGTGGCGCATCACATTCCCCTTGATATATCACTTTCAAATACCGAACTCTCTGGAAACCTAACCTATTTTCCAATCGGTGCATTACTGATTCCATTCCTAGTAATCCGCAGCGCCCATCGAAGGATGATTTCCGCTTTGGAATCACATACTTTGCGGGATAAACGTAGCTATGTTCTATCTATAGCCTTTATGTATGCGTTAATTGGCACTCTAATTTCGCTTTTCGCATTAGGGCGTACGGTAAGAGCCGAGTTATATATTGTCTTTCCTGTTTTGTTTTTGGTGGCGGCAATCTCTGGATTTCTTGCCAGCAACCTACTTCCAGAGCATGCACTGCAATTCCCATGGCAACGTGGTTTGCGCATCGCCTGGATTTCTACACTGGCGATGATTGGCTTTGGAGGTCTTATCTTTACTATTTCATTAATCTGGCATTTTCCAACTGTTTTAAATTTGACTCAGGTAATTGAACCAGGCTTTTTTGGTGGTTTATCATTTTTTGCGGTACAAGCCTTATATCTACCAAACTTTGCGGTTGCTGCACTGAGCTTTATCGCAGGAAGCGGAGTTGTAATCGGAGATGGCTCTTGGCTTACACCTTTTGTCCATCGAATTGATGAGATTCCAGCGATTCCGCTACTTGGTGGTTTGCCGGTTCACTCTTATCCACCCCTGATTATCGGTGCGCTATTTGTTGTCTTTACCGGAGTGGTTGCCGCTCAATACGGAGTTACTAATTACTCCGATAAAGAGGAACAGAAGAGATTATTTTTATCTAGCGCTGGTTTTATCTTTTCGCTAAACCTTATTGTGGCTCGGGCGGCTAGTGGAGAGTTGTTAGCTGACAATCTATCCTCAGTGGGAGCGCAATGGTGGCTAATGCCAATCATGGTAACAGCCGAGTTTTTAATAGGAATTTTGATTTGGATTTTGATCCCTAAAGTTAAGCAAAGTGTTAAGGATGCTAGAAGTGCCGCATAAGAAAATTTCCCGAGCCTTAATCTCGGTCTCAGATAAGGAGAGGATTGCTGACTTAGCTCGAGAGTTGGCTGATAATGGGGTTGAAATCATCGCTAGCGATGGGACCGCGGCCTTTCTTAAAGATTCTGGTGTTGAGGTTAAGACCGTTACTGAAGTTACTGGTTCGCCAGAGCTGTTGGATGGAAAAGTTAAGACGCTCCACCCATTAATACACGCAGCTTTGCTGGCTGATCAAAACAATCCCCAACAAGTAGCTGAGTTAAAGGGAATTGGCCCAATCGATTTACTTGTCATAAATCTCTATCCCACCTCTGGATTTGATATAGGTGGACCGGCTTTAGCAAGTGCAGCGGCGAAAAACGCC
>Ga0129336_10001582_pt1 | contig 13845 bp, 14 predicted proteins | sample CPB6_02_DNA_FD_96878 | JGI IMG/M metagenome (GOLD analysis project Ga0129336, IMG submission 96878) | Freshwater to marine salinity gradient microbial communities from Chesapeake Bay, USA - CPBay_Sum_0.6_0.2_DNA | ecosystem: Environmental > Aquatic > Marine > Coastal | place: USA: Chesapeake...
TCTTCCAAAGCTTGGCTAAATAATCAAGTTGAGTAAAGCCCGGACTCCATAGGACTCCGGGCTTTTACTTCCGTACTTTGCGCGCCCGAGAGGACTCGAACCTCTAACCTTCTGATCCGTAGTCAGATGCTCTATCCGTTGAGCTACGGGCGCACTAAAAGTAGTCTATCGCTATCAGTCACTCTTGAAAAACCTTGTATAACCTAAACTCAAATTCAGTAAGTGGTCACGGATTCTTTGAAAATCTCAGCCTGCGCTCGCTCCAAAGCACCTAGAGCATAGTCTTCATGTGCGCTTATCTCCTTGGAAATTCAATGCGAACAAAGCGATAAGGCGGATTCTTTTCCGCATCTCGCTAACAATTTGTGTACGGGATTTTAACTTCGGGGAGAAAAGTCATGGCTTTTGGTTGTCCTATGGGCATCCACAGGATTCTCCTGTATAGCCGTCACTTTACCGTTCCCATTCTCTACTGCCTGAAAATCCAGTGATTCGCCTTCAAATATCTGTATTCGGCATAAGAAAAAGCCTGCACTCCATGATCAGCCTTAGCATCGCCTATTCCATAATTGCTTGAAGGCAAGAAAACTTGCCCACCATTCTTCGCGCAAAGAACCGCACCGAACGCTGAGAATTGACTGGCACTACCAAGAAAGTTATTGGCAGATGCAATGGTTGCCAAATCTCTCCAAACACTCCCTGCACTTGCATTTCTAACGTTAGTGAACCCAGCTTCCCGGAGCAGCCTATCAGCCAATTTTGGCTCGTCGCTGATCACGTCAACTGTCACCTCATTAATTCTAAGACTCATCATTTCAACTATCTCTTTAAAGACAGATGGATCTACAACACCATGTCCGCCGTGTTCACCATTTCTTGAGGGCATTTTCCTCATATCACCGAGCCGATAATGAATTACAAGGGAGTCATGATTCTTTTTGATCTCAAAAGGATTCGGGAGATTGGCCCTTTTCACGCGCCTACTCAGTTCATCCAGAATGTCACTATCTGTTATCGGCGGATATATTCCAGACACTGAGGATGCTCGGGATGGAACCCTGTGCAATCTAGAAGCCTTGCCACCTATAACGTACTCAGCACGAAGCCATCTCAACGCAGCATCAAGATGTAACTTATGAAGGAGTTGCAGTGAGCGTTCGTAACTCAAGCCTCTTCGCCTCAGAGGAAAGTCAACAATGTAGTCACCTGGCTCCAGAGGTTGCTCGTAGGAAATTCCGCGTGTTTCTCTTATGCCTTCAAGTTCTCCCGCCTGGAGCAGAGGTTCAATTTCTAAGGGCCAATATGTGCCCGTGCTAAAAGGGAAATATCTCATTGTGAACGGACGATCAAGCTTCTTCGATAGGTAAATGGCACTAGCTAGAGCCATGAGTTGTGCAGTCAATCCGCCTGAGAATTTGATCACAAGCAGTCTGCTATCTCTATTTCTCAAGGCTCCCATTAGCACCACCGCAAATCAAAAGCATTTCCTCAACTCGTGTGAATTTCAATCTTGGACGTCCTAGCTTATTGCCATTCTTGATTTCAGTGGCATTTATGGTGTCCCAATCATGCTGCAGAACTACTCTGACACCGCGTTTTAGTAATTGCGCCAGAACGTCAACGTTCGACTTACGGCTGGCAAGACTGTTTACCAGCTGCGTCATGACTTTGGTGGCATCACTTTTGTTCGAACCGATTACGCCTTGTGGGCCACGTTTGGCCCACCCAACAACATAAAGATTATCACGTATCCATCCATCTTCGTTGTCGTAGTGATCCGCCTCCAGACTCAATCCTGAAAAGTCAGTGGGAGCATATCCGATTGCAGTGATCACGAGATCGCATGGAACTTCAACTAGACCCTTTGGGGTATTGAATGTCACAGATTCAACTCGTCCATCTCCGTTGATATTCAATGGTCTATGTTCAAATAGAAAGCGGAGGCTCTTTGGATAAGCGCTTTCCGACTTGCCTGCAATCATTTTCATAGTGTCCAAGTTGCTTTGCACATGCTTTTCTATGGATTCACCTGCACGCTCTATCGCTCTCTCAATATCGTTCATCCTAATTTTGACATCGACCGATGCAATATGTTGTAAGTCGCGTAACTCTGAGGAAGTAAAAGCGACTCTTTCGGCGCCTCTTCTTGCCACGATGTCTACACTTCGGATGTTTGAAGTGTGGAGTGCCTTCAAAGAATGTTCTGCTATATCCGTGTAGTCTAGTTCCTTGGGATCAAGCGAAAGAATTCGCCCCACATCCATCGCTACATTTCCGGCACCAATGACGATTGCCCGAGAGCCGGAGAGGTCAACATCTAGGTCACAATATTCTGGGTGACCGTTGTACCAGTAGACAAATTCTGCAGAAGAAATGACGTTCTTCAGCCCTTCCCCTGGTATCCCCAAGCTCTTGCCTTTCGGTGTTCCAATCGCCACAACTACGGCGTCATAGGAGGCTTGGAGTTCATCCAAAGAAATATCCACTCCCACGTTGACGTTAGCGAGTAGTCGAAATCCGTCTTGAGTAGCAATTCTCTCAAACACTTTGGATACAGACTTGATTTTCGGATGATCCGGAGCCACACCACTTCGAACAAGGCCCCACGGGGTGGGCAACTTCTCAAACATATCGATTGCAAATTGGCACCCATTACTTTCCAGATCTTGAAGGGCCTGAGCCGCAAAATAACCCGCAGGACCTGCTCCAACTATCGCGATGTGGTAGGCGGACACTGACTCTCCTGAGGCTTAGTTGCTTGATTGAGCGGAGACGAGAGGATTTGAACCTCCGAGACCATTTCTGGTCAACCTCATTAGCAGTGAGGCGCACTAGACCGGGCTATGCGACGTCTCCAGACTGCTTACTGTAGACGAGATGTAGACCTTGAGCCAATTCTGCCATTTTTTAGTACTGCAGGTATGTTGCCAAGTTGATTGCTTATCCAAGAAATTCCGGTAGACACAATCAAAGGCAACATCCGACTTCGTTTCCACCCACGAGATAGGAACTGTTCAATTCTTCGACGGTCTCCGTTGAGCAACACCCACGTATTTGAATTTTCTGATACATAGAGTCTTCTCGTAGTACCTGCTAGTGCCTGCTTCATCATAAATGACACTAAAGCAAGACGTACGGATTTCCAACTGAAGTCATCACCAGACAGTACTCCGTGTGGCATTGATCTAGAGCATACCTCTAAGTCAGCCAGTACTGCTCTAACTGAATGATCTGCATCTAGATAGATCAAGTTAGCATCTGACCAGCAACTAGATAGGAACGCTCCCGAAAACTGGCTAGGACATCTCAAAATTGAAACTTGACGATAAAAACCATAATCAGTAATCATCTTTCGAAAATCATCGAGAATTGAGGGTTCACCGTTTTGAAGCCCAAGTGACTTGAAGCTAAATTCACCGTCTGGATAACGATTGTTCCAGTGCTCTGAAGAGCCGAGCCAGGTGTCAACACATAGTATTTCTGTGTCTAAGCCAGCATTCCTAGCGAGTGTTAGAAATGCAACAGCACTCTGGCCCTTCCATGAACCAAATTCCACAACTTTGTTTGGCCGGATTATCGTTATGAGATCTTTAAATGAATCCAAAATACGTGGCTCCATGACAAGCACCTCCCCACCCCAGACAGACTTTACATCAGAAGCCTGGAGGACCTTGAATGCAATGAAGGTGACGCATGGTATCTTCTTCAATTGTGAATACTTCTGTTGATCACGAGTTAATAGTTGTTACTCCTGTTCTGGATGATCAGCCATCACTTATCAACCTCATCAATCAACTCATTGTCTCAACCGGAAGATTTCACATAGTCGTAGTTGATGATGGCAGTGTCAATGATCCCGTCGATCTCCAGAGCATAGATTCAAGTCGTGTAACTTGGACGGTCATTGAATTGAGACGCAATACTGGACCACAAAGAGCTATCGCAGTTGGATTGAACTATGTCCATAAGAATTTTACGTTCAAGAATGTCATCGTCATGGATTCCGATGGAGAAGACAATCCATTGACCGTTCCAAAACTACTCGAGTTTTCAGAAGCTATCAGTCCAACTCCCGATATCGCGGTCGTGACGCGCGAAAATAGAGATAATAGCTTCCTGTTCAAGTTCTTTTATTGGCTGTATAAAATCTTCTTCTGGCTCTACACGGGACAGGCGATGAACTTCGGTCACTACTCGCTTCTTAGCGAACGAGCAGTTTCGCGAATTGTGACATACCCCCAACTGTGGATCCACTTGGGAACAACATATCTCCTTAGCAGGCTCCCAATCCATCGGTGCCCACTTGATCGAGGATCACGATATGTCGGAAAGTCTAAAACTAGCTTTATCTCTCTCGTGAGTCATGGCCTGAGAAGTATTGTCGCTTATTCTGAGGTTGTGATTGCTCGAGTTGTTGCGCTCTCTTCAGTTCTATTTCTTTTGACTATTGGTGCAGTGGCTATTGGAGCAACTTTCAAAAGTACTTTGTGGTTTACGGTTGCATCCTTAGTGTTCTTGACACTCGTCTTTATCGCCACATCCACAATTCTAATAATGCTAATGTCGGTTTCGAGAAACTCTGGCGAGTACGATTCGTACAATTTTCAAACTCTTATCGATAATGTCACCAAAAACTACTAGACCTGTCTTCCATGACAAATTCCAAAGTATGACAAGGCACACCATCTGGGAAAAATCACCCAGGGGTTGCAGTATTTCGACGTTGTAACTCAGATAAAAGGACATAAAGATTGAGGTTCGAAGTACCCATGCTGTCACCTTGGTCATAGAAAAAAGCTGCTCTGCCAAAATATAAGAAAAGAGCAAAAAGACAAGTCTGTAGTCAACGCTCAAGCCAGAGAAGTAGCAGAATGTGTATGTTGATAAGAGAAACACGATGCGATCGGCATTTCGACCAACAGCAGTAGTTGTAGGCCCTTCCAGCACCCCTATTTTCCTAACGATAAGTCCCACGCAGATTATGAGACCTGCACCCATTAGGCTCGCTAAAATAAAGTTTGCGTGTGTGTACGGTCCTTCAATAACGTAGAGAACATACTCCAACCATATGGCATTACCAAACATGTTGCGAGCATCCCATGGAAGGTACTGAATTCTACGCAAATCAACTATCGTTAGCACGATAGTTGGTAGCAATAGTGCAATGAGGACTATCCATCTTCTTCTCAGGTTGAGTGAGTGAAAAATGAGTAGCGGAAGAGTATAAAACTTGAAGAGGGTTGCAAGAGCCAGAGAGGTTGGCGCCAACAGCCAAAGTCTTTTTCCTAAGACACTTGATGCACAGTAGACCAAAAGAAATATGATCAAATCTATGTTCAGGCGTTCGAATAGGAGAATTATCGGTGGACTAAAAAACAAGACGGTTGCAAAAACTGCGATTGGCCACGATATGAGATTTTGACTAACTGTTCTTATAAATATGAGAGTGAAAATGAAAATTATCAAATAGGCGATGACATTTGTTTCGATCATTGTTACTTTGATTATCGATAAGAGCTTGAGTAATGTTGAACCATAAATATATCCGGTGCAGACCTCCTCTGTTCTCAAGGAATATAACTCATTCCACCCAAACTTGATGCAGGTTACTCGATCCAACACATACTGAAGATCTCCAAATCCATGTCGTCCGCCCAAGTAGAACCATCCGAAGATGTGCTGATAGACGAAAGCTCCCGCTATCAACATAGAAACGAGAAGCAATTTAGAGAGTTGGAGATCCTGATTTCCTGATTTGGCGTTCACCATGGAATGCTAACGCTACCGGCTATGGACTTCGCTCTCGAGTGAGCAGCGTGTGGGAAATCAGGAATCCTAGCGTGTTTCGATGGACGGTTTTGTGGCTCTGAAAGTACTCATGAGTTCTTCGTTGAATGTGGAAGAGTTTAATTGATATCTTGACTCCCATGAATACCTTCGAGAAGAAGCAAAGCAATCCGACATCGAACCCACGCACCAAAGGCGTGCGCAACCATGATGTCCCCACCCCTGAGGCTCTCCAAGAATTCATGAAGCGGGGATGGGCTCCTTCTCCACTCGATGGCATGACTCCGCACGAGGTAATCCCCTTCTCAAAGGAAAGACGTGAACGACTTTCAAAAGCATTTCCTGGGATGAGACTGGTGCTTCCTGCAGGGGCCTTCAAGACGAGAAGTAATGACACCGACTACAGATTTCGTGCGCACTCTGCCTTCTCTTATTACTCAGGTATTGGCGCATCCGACGCTGTCCCAGACTCCGTCCTCATCTTGGAGCCCCGGGATGGAGGACACGAAGCACTTCTCTTCATCCATCCACGATCCCCTCGCAATAACGAGGAGTTCTATCGCAACGCTCGTTACGGCGAGTTCTGGATCGGCAGGCGTATGACTCTCGAGGAGACGGAGCTGCGCTACGGAATCAAAGTGGCACTCCTTGAGACTCTGGAAGAGATTGTAAGTTACAAAGAAGCACTCATGATCCGAAGTCAGGATCCTTATCTTGATGAATTGATTTCTGTCCATGAGCGCGACGAGGAATTCGCAAACTTCACCTCTGTGATGCGTATGGTCAAGGACAGCTATGAGGTCGGGGAGATGCAAAAGGCGATCGACTCCACGATCCGCGGTTTCTCCGACATGGTGAAGGTATTTCAATCGGCCACCAAAACTCCACGAGGTGAGCGCGTCATCGAAGCGGCATTCTTTGGCCGCGCAAGAGTCGAGGGCAACGATCTCGGCTATGACAGCATTGTTGCCTCTGGATCACATGCCTGTGTGCTCCACTGGATACGTAACGACGGCGATGTTAGGCCGGGAGAATTAGTACTCATCGATGCTGGTGTCGAGGTGGACTCGCATTACACAGCAGATATCACGCGCACGCTCCCGATCAATGGCAAGTTCAGCGATGCGCAGCGAAAGATCTACATGTTGGTCTATGAAGCGCAGAAGGCAGGAATCGCCGCAGTCAAGCCAGGCAACAAATTCTCGGACTTCAATGCGGCCTGTATGGAGGTCATAGCCAAAGGTGCATACGAACTTGGCGTCCTTCCTATCCCACCGGAAGAGTCATTGAAACCAGAGAATGGATTGCACAGGCGATGGATGTTCCATGGTTCCGGTCACCATCTCGGTATTGATGTCCACGACTGTGCGAAGGCGCGCAAAGATCAGTATGCCGATGCCATCTTGGAACCCGGGATGATCCTCACTGTCGAACCTGGCTTCTACATCCAACCTGATGATGAACTCTTCCCACCCGAATATCGTGGAATCGGTGTTCGAATCGAAGATGACGTTCTTGTCACGGAGAGTGGCTGCAAAGTCTTGAGCTCTTCACTTCCCTCTCACCCTGATGAGATCGAAGTGTGGATGGCACAACTTCTCAAAAGTTAAGCAGGTCGCTTCTCAGACACCTTTACCCCTTCACTTGTCGGTGAAGGAATTGGGCACGGTGCACCATCGCAACAGTTGGTCTTCATGTGGCAAGAAGGACAGAGCCAACGAGTCGCAACAGGGTCATATGGGGTGCCACAGAAGTCACATGGCATCTGGTTGTTCGCTCCCATGTGGCGAAGATTAGCGAGCGACCCAGAGCCCGGTAAGCATCGCAACGATCGCAAACCCGTAGTTCAGGGCGATATTGAGAAAGAACTCCTTGTTCCGACCTTCGCGACGTGCCTTATCCAGATCAAGAGCAAAGGCTGACCAGGTGGTCAATGCGCCGCAGAATCCGATAAGGGCGAAGGCAAGATCCGTACCTTCGTCGATGACCAGACCTAGCAGGAATGAACCGATGGTATTGACAATGAGCACACCGAGTGGGAAAGCGAAGAGGCGTCGCATCTGAAGCGAGATAAGGTGACGAGTGACCGCACCTGCCCCTGAGGCAAGAAAGAAATAGAGAAGCCTCATGACTTCTTGCCTAGCGTTGCGAGGAGCGAGAGGGAAAGGATGAGCGTGAGCGCAGCGAGGATCGAGGCATCTACCAATGGGAGTTCGGTGAGGAAGTAGGAGAGGGAAGAGAAGGTGGTGAAACCACCCGCAAATCCGGTGATCCAGAAGAGTTCTCTCTCCTTGGAGGCTTCGCCAGCATTCCCAATTGATCCTGCGATCGCAGTACCGATGACATTGACCATCAAGAGAACGAGCACTCCGTTGGAGACGATCTCACCGGCAAACCAGCGAGAAGTGGAGCCGATGGCGCCACCCAAGAAGACGAGGAAAAGCTCCTTCAGGAGGTGACTCGCTTGAAGATCTTCGAAGTGAACCAATTCATGAGCGAGATGATGATGGCAGCAAGGATCGCAGACCAGAAGTCTTCGACTTCGAGAACGTCACTTACTCTCGCAGTGAGTGCCAGCATCGCAGCATTGACTACAACAAAAAAGAGCCCGAGTGTAAGGACCACTGCGGGGAGTGTGAGGAACTTGACCAATGAACCAATCGTCACGTTGATCGCGCCGAAGAGAAGGGCGACCCAGAGATAGCTCCAAGCGCTGTCTCTCACAGAGATACCGGGAACCAATTGCGTCGCGACCCAGAAGGCGAGCGCCATCGAGGCCCAACGCAACAGGATCCTCACAGGCTTAGATCCCTTCGCGCTTGCGGATCTTTGATCCCAACCAACGGATCGGGTCATACTTCACGTCGACGACGCGCTCCTTCATCGGGATGATCGCGTTGTCGGTGATCTTGATGTGCTCAGGACAGACCTCGGTGCAACATTTGGTGATGTTGCACATCCCAAGGCCGTGTTCTTCCTGTGCCATCTGCTTGCGATTCTTGATCTGATCGAGAGGATGCATATCGAGCTCGGCCATCCGGATGAAGAATCGTGGGCCTGCAAATGAATCCTTATTCTCTTCGTGATCACGGATGACGTGGCAGGTGTCCTGGCAGAGGAAGCACTCGATGCACTTGCGGAACTCTTGGCTCCTCTCGACATCGACCTGTTCCATCCGATACTCACCTGGTTTGAGATCCGCAGGCGGCTCGAATGCCGGCACTTCCATCGCCTTCTTGTAGTTGAAGGAGACATCGGTGACGAGATCTCGAATCACTGGGAAGGCGCGAAGTGGCGTCACTGTGACTGTCTCGCCCTCTTCGAAGGTGCTCATACGGGTCATGCAAGCAAGTCGTGGCTTTCCATTGATCTCCATCGAGCAGGAACCGCACTTTCCTGCCTTGCAATTCCAACGGACAGCGAGGTCTGACATCTGTGTCGCCTGGACACGATGGATCACATCAAGGACGACTTCACCCTCGTTGACCTCGACCTGGGTCTCTTTGAAGTCTCCACCTTTGGCATCTCCGCGCCAGATGCGGAACTTGAAGTTACGTGACATCTCTATTTGCCGCCCTTCGCAAGTTCCTTCTCGGTGAAGTACTTCTTCAACTCATCCATCTCAAAGAGTTCGAGTAGCTCTGCCGGCAGTGGAATCGCCTCTTCTCGCTCGACATCCACGCCTGAACCATTCCACTTCGTCAGATGGTTGTACTGACGCCAATCGGAATCCATCTTCGGATAGTCATCGCGGGTATGACCGCCACGGGATTCCTTGCGCTCAAGATCCGAGAGTGCGATCGACTCAGAGACCAAGAGCATGTTCTCTAGATCTAGAGCGAGGTGAAACCCTGGGTTGAATGCCCGGCCACCTTCAGCTTTGACCTTACTGACCCGCTCGCGAATCGAGATCAATTTCTTGATCGCGTCCTTGAGCTCTGATTCGTTACGGATGATTCCGACAAGATCCTGTGTGACGGTCTGTAACTCTTGATGAAGTGAGTAGGGGTTCTCGCCACCGACATTCTCAAATGGTGTGTTCATCCGTTTCTTGGCGCGGGCGATCTCATTCTCAGTTACCGCTGGCTTCTTATCGAGCGCCTTCACGTAGGCGGCTGCACCAGCACCTGCGCGTCGTCCGAAGACGAGAAGGTCCGAGAGCGAGTTACCGCCGAGACGGTTCGAGCCATGCATTCCACCAGCGACCTCACCGGCTGCGAAGAGTCCCTCGACGCCAACCGCTGCCGCTGTATCCGGATCCACCTTGACGCCACCCATGACGTAGTGACAGGTAGGGCCGACCTCCATCGGTTCCTTGGTGATATCAACGTCAGCGAGTTCCTTGAATTGGTGCCACATCGAAGGAAGACGACGCTTGATCTCCTCAGCGGGAAGGCGCTTCGAGACATCTAAGAAGACGCCACCATGCGGTGATCCACGGCCTGCTTTCACCTCAGCGTTGATTGCACGGGCGACCTCATCGCGCGGAAGGAGTTCCGGTGGGCGGCGATTGTTGTTCTGGTCGTTGTACCAACGATCCGCTTCAGCCTCATTGTCTGCGTACTTGTCCTTGAAGACCTCGGGGATGTAGTCGAACATGAAACGACGACCCTCGGAATTGGTCAAGACTCCACCATCACCACGGACCGACTCGGTCACCAAGATTCCGCGAACCGATGGTGGCCAGACCATGCCGGTGGGATGGAATTGCACGAACTCCATATCGACGAGCCTTCCGCCGGCTTTGAGCGCGAGGGCATGACCGTCGCCGGTACCTTCCCAAGAGTTCGAAGTGATCTTGAATGACTTACCAATTCCACCTGTAGCGAGGACGACAGCAGAGGATTCGAATAGGACTTCGTCGCCGCTCTCACGCCAATACCCGTATGCACCAGAGACTCGACCGCCATCCTTCAAGATGTCGGTAATGGTGAGTTCAGCGAAGACCTTGATGTACTTCTCTGCATCACCGAATTCCTTCTTATCCTTCTGTTGCATAGCAACGATCCGCTGTTGCATGGTGCGGATCAACTCAAGACCGGTGCGATCTCCAACGTGTGCAAGGCGCGGATACTCATGACCGCCGAAGTTGCGTTGCGAGATCTTCCCTTCTTTGGTGCGATCGAAGAGTGCGCCCCACGATTCCAACTCCCAGATCCGATCAGGGGACTCTTTTGCATGAAGCTCAGCCATACGCCAGTTATTGAGGAACTTCCCACCGCGCATCGTGTCGCGAAAGTGCACCTTCCAGCCATCATTGGAATTGACGTTACCCATTGCGGCTGCGGCGCCACCCTCCGCCATCACGGTATGGGCCTTGCCGAAGAGCGACTTACAGATGATCGCGACCGAAAGCCCTGCTTGTCGAGCTTCGACTGCAGCGCGAAGACCTGCGCCGCCGGCGCCAATCACAAGGACGTCGTACTTGAATCGATTCTCACTCATTCGAATCTCCACTTATAGCGCTCACGATTAGAAGAAGTAGTAGTTCTCGATAGTGCCGGATGCAACGAGGCGGACATAGAAGTCAGCGAAAGCGACGCCAATAAGCGAGATCCAGGCGTACATCGGATGTCGACTATTGAGTTTAGAGACCCAGGTCCAGGCCTTGTAGCGATAGGGATGCGCAGAGAAGTGCTTGAGTCGTCCACCGATGGTGTGGCGACAGGTATGGCATGAGAGTGAGTAGAGCCAGAGCAGGGTCGCATTGAGGGTGAGGACGAGGGTGCCGACGCTCATATGTCCCCACTCACCTTCAGGATTCTTGAAGGCGATGATCGCGTCATAGGTGAGGATGACATTGAGGATCAATCCAAGGTAGAAGAACCAACGATGACCATTCTGCAAGATGAGAGGAGCGCGGGTCTCACCGGTGTACTTCTTATGTGGCTCTGCGACTGCACATGCTGGTGGTGACATCCAGAAGGAGCGGTAGTACGCCTTGCGGTAGTAGTAACAAGTGAGACGGAAACCCAATGGAACGATGAGAATGAAGAATGCTGGTGAGAGCAAGAGGCCACCAATGACGATGTTGCCGATCGGTTGTCCGAAGTGGGATGCACCCTCGACGCACGCAGTCGAAAGACATGGTGAATAGAAAGGTGAGATCAGCGGCTCAGCCCAGTAGTACTGCTTCTCGAATGCGCGGAAGGTCGAATAGATGACGAAAGAGAAGAGGACTCCGAAAGTTACTGCAGGTTGCAGCCACCACTTATCGGTCCTGAGGGTTTTCTCCTGGATCGATGCTCGACCGTCCGAGAAGACTCCTGTTGCCATCGAAAGATCCCTTCACCTGACCGAGTCGAGAAGTCAGCGCTCCAAAGGATAGGTGCGCTCCGGGGGAAAGTCTCGCGCTGTGGGGTCACTTGATGCCACCGGAGAGGCTATGAGGTCAGCCACAAGTGAGGCAGTCTCTGAGCGGAGGGCGTGGGATTTGAACCCACGAGACTTTCGTCTGCCGGTTTTCAAGACCGGTGCACTCGGCCGCTATGCGAGCCCTCCGTGGGGGAATTTACCCTTTCGTTCCACTCCCATCAAAATCACCATCAAAGCCATCATTGAAATCCAACGATTCGACAGCTGGGCGCAGGTGAAGTTTGTAACGGATCGAGAGCATATGGATTACGAAGATCGTGATCACTGTGATTACCACAGCGAGATCACGATTGATATCAAGCGCGTCGAGAACGACGAAGAGTGATGCACCGATGAAGGTTGCGGTGGCGTAGAGCGGACCACCTGTGAAGATCGCAGGCGTCCGCCGTGCGAGGACGTCGCGAAGTACGCCGCCACCAACGGCAGTGATCACACCTAGAAGGATCGCTACAGTCACGGGGGCGTTGAAGATGAGGGCTTTGTATGTTCCAGCGACTGCGAAGAGTCCCATCGCGATCGAATCGAGCGCAGTGACGATCTTCGTCGCAAGGCTTCGAGAGGAGTGATACCACCGACCCAAGAGAAGCGCTATCAGGACGGCAGCGACTACGGTGATGATGTAGTTGTTATCTTGTAAAGCAGATGGACGACCAACACCAAGGAAGAGATCACGAATCAGACCTCCACCTAGTCCCGTCATGATGGCTATCGCGATCACTCCGATGAGATCGAATCTCTTGTTGAAGATCGCGAAGAGCGCACCAGCGAAGGCACCGACTCCTACTGCGGCAAGGTCGACGTAGAGTGGTAGCGCGTTCACTCTGGTAGCTCCAATAACTTCTCAATCTCCATCGCGACACCGTCATCGGTATGAGGAGCTGCGACAAAATTCGCATGAAGTTTCGCATCAGGATGGCCATCTTCCATAGCCCATGATCGACCAGCCCATGCCAACATTGGAAAGTCATTCGGGTTGTCACCAAAGGCGACAGATTCCTCCGCAGTGATCCCAAGCCGCCCCGCAAGGAGGGCCAGAGTCGATCCCTTCGATACTCCATGAGCTGAGATCTCGAGTAGCGAATCCCAAGCGTTCGAGTGTGTCACGGTAACGATTCCTTCTAGTTCACGAGTTGCGATCTCGAGCATCTCATCCGAAGTGAAGTCTTGGGCAGCGCACCTGGCAAGGATCTTCGCTACTGGTTCTTCCATCGCCTCTTCGATCCGCTCGTAGGGCCTCTCATCGACACCGACATCCCACTTCGGCTCATAACGGACCTCACGATGGAATTGATGGGCGGTATCGAAGGCGAAAGCAACGTTAGGGATTACTTTCCGGAGTCGTTCTACCACTTGGAGTTGATTCTCGACCGGAATGAACCACTTCTCAAGGATCTTCTCGTTGTAGATGTCGTAGTACATCGCACCGTTTCCGAGGATGCCATGACCGAAGGAGAAGTTGTCACGAAGTTCTTGTGTCCATCGTGGTGGCCGCCCCGTAACGAAGAAGATCTCGACACCTAAATCATGCGCGTTATGGAGCGCCTCGATCGTCCGCTGCGAGATGGTTCCGTAATGCGCGATGATCGTGCCATCAAGGTCGGTGGCGATCAGCCGCGGCCTCTTATCCAATGGGCTCAAAGCGATCCATATTCAAGAAGGGACGCAACGCTTTCGGCACCGTCA
>Ga0129336_10001585_pt1 | contig 13833 bp, 19 predicted proteins | sample CPB6_02_DNA_FD_96878 | JGI IMG/M metagenome (GOLD analysis project Ga0129336, IMG submission 96878) | Freshwater to marine salinity gradient microbial communities from Chesapeake Bay, USA - CPBay_Sum_0.6_0.2_DNA | ecosystem: Environmental > Aquatic > Marine > Coastal | place: USA: Chesapeake...
AAATTATGATGCAGCAGGTACTGCTAATAGTGCTGTAAGTGCTCACAATAGTGATGAAACAAACGTTCATGGTATTGCTGATACCTCAGCCCTTGCAACTAAGACATATGCTGACGATGCTGTAAGCACTCATAACGGGGATGAAACAAACGTTCATGGTATTGCTGATACCTCAGCCCTTGCAACTAAGACATATGCTGATTCAGCAGTGTCCACTCATAATGGTGTGACAACAAACGTTCATGGTATTGCTGATACTTCAGCACTTGCAACTACTTCGGCATTGTCAAGCCATGCTTCAGATACAACATCTGTTCATGGCATTGCTGATACTGCTGATCTTGTTGTAACAAGTGATCCTCGTCTTACTGATACAAGAACACCAACAGATAATACAGTATCAACAGCAAAGATTGTTGATTCTTCAGTTACAGCAGATAAACTTGCTGGTGATTCTGTAACATCTGCTAAGATTGCAGACGATGCAGTTACTACTGGCAAGATTGCAGACGGAACAATTGTAAATGCTGACATTAATGCATCAGCAGCAATTGACTGGACTAAATTAGCGGTATCTTCAACAGTTTCAGAAACAGAACTTGGATACTTAGATGGAGTTACATCTGCTATTCAAACTCAATTAGATGATAAATACTCTTCAGCATCAGCAACAACAGATCTTGCACTAAAGGCCCCATTGGCTTCTCCAGCACTTACTGGAACTCCAACTGCCCCAACTGCAAATGCAGGAACCAATACAACTCAAATTGCTACAACAGCATTCGTAACAGGAGCAGTTGCTGATTTAATTGCTTCAGCACCAGGAGCATTAAATACTCTTGATGAACTCGCTGCAGCATTAGGTGATGATGCTAACTTTGCATCAACAGTTACAAACTCGCTTGCAGCAAAGGCTCCAATTGCAAGCCCAACATTTACTGGTACAGTAACAGTTGCAGCATCTGGAATAGCCTTTACAGATGGTACACAGACAAAAGAAGGTGTTCCGTCAAGAACTGCAATTACTTCGGTAACAGATACTTATAATCTTTCTACAGGCGGTTTGACCCTAAGAGATGGCCTAATCGAATGTAATAAGGCAACAGGATTTACCCTTACAATTCCAGCAAACTCTACAACAGCATACCCAGTAGGAACATCAATTGATATTCTTCAGGTTGGCGCTGGACAAGTAACAATTGCTGGAGCAGCAGGAGTAACTGTAAACGCTACTCCAGGATTAAAATTACGTGCTCAGTGGTCTTCTGCAACTCTCTTTAAGAGAGCAACAGATACATGGGTAGTAATGGGCGATCTCTCAGCATAAATAACTTAATAGTAGAAAAAGGAGAATAGCATGGCACAAGGCAAAAAAAGAGGTATCAAGGCCTCAGCACAGGATAACTTCCTACAACCAGATCCCGTAACAGGTTTAAGTGGAACAAACGTAGGAACAAATCGATCATTTGGTGATGGTGCTGTTGATTTATCTTGGTCTTTGCCTGCTACATCTCCTGCAGCAACATCGTATACAATTACCACTACACCAGCAACATCTACAGTAGTTACAGGAAATGCAAATACTACATATAGATTTACTGGACTTTCAGGTGGCACATCTTATACATTTACTGTAGTTGGAACAAATGCTGCTGGTACAGCAAATGCAACAACATCAGGATCTATTACTGTCACTACTGTTCCACAGGCCCCACAGTCTGTTTCTGGATCTGCTCTTTCAGCAAATACAAATAGAATTTCATGGACAGCAGGAGCCACAGGTGGTTCTGCATTAACATCATATACAATTACTGGTTCTGATGGATCAAGTTATACTGGTATTTCTTCATCAGCAACTTCATATGATGCTAACGACCCAGGGACATCTCCAGGATCTCAGACATATACAATTGTTGCTATTAATGCTAATGGAACTTCTGCAGGTGCTACTACTGCATCTGTTACAACTACCCCGCCATTCTTCCCGTTCTTCCCACCATACTTCGTACCCCCATTCTTCCCACCATACTTCGTGCCTCCCTTCTTCCCACCATTCTTCCCATTCTTCCCATTCTTCCCACCATATTTCGTACCCCCATTCTTCCCACCATTCTTCCCATTCTTCCCATTCTTCCCACCGTACTTCGTACCCCCATTCTTCCCACCATTCTTCCCATTCTTCCCACCATTCTTCCCACCAGCGTTCGGTCCGTTCTTCCCACCGTACTTCGTACCACCGTACTTCGTACCACCGTTCTTTGGCAATAGAGGTTGTTTATCTTTCCAAAAGAATCAGTTCTCAGGTGGATGTTCTCCAAACGTTAACTGTGCTTCTGGTGGCTCAGGTTCGGCCTGCTAATCTATGATAGAATAGTAGATATAGGTTAGGAGAATCATGATAACAAACGATGATCTGGAAGTATTTAATCCAGAAAATTTAGATAGAGGCCATATCAGAACACCCTTAGTGTGGGTAATAGATGGAGACTGTGTCTATGATACTGGAATAAATCATTCCTATGTTGATATGTTTAAAAATCATGATAAAGTTATTGATGTATCATCTGAATATCCAGAAAATGATGGAATTACTGTTAGATTTTTAAAAAATGGAACAGTAATAGAAGATCTAAATACATCGGAATATTTTGGCAGTATTTTGTTAAGTAATCCACAAGTATTAGATCTTAGAGATTACCCGTATGGATATTGGGTTGTATCCCCATATGCAAAATTTGATGGAGAAAAGTTTATTATTTTAAATACAGATGGATCTGAAAAAGACATTTCTTCATTATTTCCGTGGCTTATTGATAGTCAAAATTCATAAGAAGATAGTTTATAATATATTTATGCACGAAAAACAAAAATCTGTTTGGCAAAAATATAAAGAAAAAAATGGAGTAACTCCATTAGATATGTTAAATCCTAATACAAAACAGGCAGACTTTACATTAGCAGAAAAAAGGTTTAATATTTGTAAAGAATGTCCAGAATTGATTCCATTAGTTTCACAATGTAAAAAATGTGGATGTTTTATGTCTGTAAAAACTAAATTAGATGCAGCAAAATGTCCATTAGGTAAATGGTAAAAGTTTTTTATATGCTATAATTATTAATACTATTATAAAGGATATTAATATGTATAGTTATGATGAAAATCAAAATCCTTGGTTTACAAAGGATAGATCAGAAACGGCATCTAATAGAGTTGCAACAAAAACAATAGAAAATGATATTATAGTAGAAAATCCAGGTCTAGGATTAAATATTTATAGAAATGTTTTTTCTTTGGATGATGCTAATAGATATATAAACATTCTTGAGTCAAATTTAAATGGTACAAAAAAATATAAATGGTCAGAGGCTCAAGTTACAAACTCAGATCAACCAATTAAAAGAGCAAGAGATTGTGTTGACTTTAAATATAAACAAGAAAATTTGGGTCCAAGAAATGATGATAATGCTCAATTAATTGATCTTCATCAAGAAATATACGAAAAATTAAAGTTTTGTATAGATGATTATGCAAGATATTGGGGTATTAATGTTATATATTACGAAGCCTTTAACTTTGTAAAATATGAGGGAGAAGGAAAACACTTTAATATACACGCAGATCATGGTCCAGCATATAATGCTACAGTTTCTGCAGTTATTTATATTAATGATGACTATGAGGGTGGAGAGATTCAGTTTCCAAGATTAGATGGTTATACACTTACTCCAAAAGTTGGAGATATTGCTGTTTTTCCATCTAACTATATTTATGAGCATGCATCTCTTCCAATGAAAAGCGGTACAAAGTATTGTGTCGTAATCATGACTGATATTAATGAATTAGGACATAAACATGAACATTAATCTTGCTATATTTAAATCTTATAGGCCATGGTTAAATAAAGAAAGTATTTCAGTTCCTTCACCAACACAGGATGTAATCCCTCAATGGTATAAAGAAGCAGACAGATTTGCAAAAAATCCATTTACTGGAGAATATTATAAAGCAACGAAAGAAGTCTGTCCTTTTCCAAAAGAAGGAACTACAGATGATTATGGAAAAATTCCTACTTGGAAGGCATGTCCTGCAATAATGGATGCCTTTATGACTGGGTATGTTTTTAAAACACCATGTGATATAAAGTTTTATAAGAATGAAAGAGGAAATATTGATGTTGAAGTTAGTGATTCAAAATGTAAAGATTTTGTAACTTCTAGAAGTCCAATGCCGCAATTTCAACATCCAGAAGGTTTTTATAAAGAACATTTTGCTTGGATGCCAGACTGGGGATTAGAACTCCCTGAAGGGTATAGTGCATTATTTATGACACCTATGAATAGATTTGACTTACCATTTATAAATACTACAGGAGTTGTTGATTCTGATAAGGTTCATATTTTAGGTAGTTTTCCATTTTTTATTATAGAGGGCTGGGAAGGCACCATCCCTGCTGGCACACCATTTTTACAGGTTTTGCCATTTAAAAGAGAAAATTGGGAGCACAATATTGAAATATTAGATCAGTCAAAGATATATGCTAAAATGGTAGATAACGCAAACTTTTATCGTCAGCCAGACGGCGGGATATATAAAAGTAAAATTTGGACAAGAAGAGAATATAAATAGGAGAAAAAATGACACAGACATGGACCGAAAAAGAAGTTCTCGGTAATGGAATAACATGCTATAGAAATGTAATAAAAAAAGAAATTGATGTTATCAATAGACTTGAAAATCTTTTAGGAGAAGTTGCCCCATTAGGAGAATTGTCTAAAGATGGAAAAAGATATCACTGGAATCCAGCATATGTTGGATATCAACAGTTAATGCCAGATTATAGAGATTGTGTTGATTTTAAATTTAAGAAAACAGATATTGAAAGCGATCCTAGTGAAGACTCTATAAAACTACAAGCATTATGGCAAGATGTTTATGATGCAAAACTTCCAGCAGTTTTAGACTATAGAAAAGATTATAATATAATGGATTTAAAATATTGGGAAGCATTTAACTTCATTAAATATGGTCCAGGACAACATTTCCAGGAACATCACGATCATGGATACTCTTATAACTGCACAGTCTCTTTAGTTGCATATATTAATGATGACTACGATGGAGGAGAACTTCATTTTAGATTACAAAATTTAATGATTAAGCCAAAAGCAGGAGATTTGTATATTTTCCCATCAAATTATATGTATCCACATCGTGCAATGCCAGTTCACTCAGGAACGAAATATTCTATAGTAACGATGTTAGACTATAGTAAAAAATTTCATACTCCAGACATGTATGATCCAAAATGGAATAATGAATAATGTTTAATATTACAGTTGAAAAAACTTCAGACTCTATATTTGATATAAGTCCAATGTCTATTAAAAGAGATTGGATGGATGTTACTTCTGAAAAACATGCATATAGATGTTTTCCTGTAACACAGGCAAATGTTATAGGATGGAGTCTTTCCTGTAATAAAGATATAATTTTTACTTGGGATGGAATCAATGATCAAACAGATCAACATATTAAGATATCTTCTCCAGAAGGAAAATCTTATGGGGGTAGAGGTCAGTCTTCTATAAGTCTTCATACTGGATTAATATTTAGAACAGAACAAGATGTAAGTTTATTGACAATAAATCCAGTTAATTATTTTAATGAAGATTTTGAAACTATGTCTAATTTAATCAGTACTTCTTTTTATGATAATCCTTTGCCTCTTGCAATTAAAGCAAAGAAGGCAAATATAGAGACTATTATAAAATCAGGAACCCCTATTGCTACAATAATTCCAATATCTTTGACTAATTTAAATAATAGCATTATTGAAATTGTTAGTTATAAGGATGAAGGCGGATTAAGACAAAATGCACATATGAAATATGGGCAGGCAGCACAAGTGGTAAATAGTTCTGGAGAATGGACTGACTGGTATAGAGATGCTGTAAATGAAAAAAATGAATCAATCGGTTCGCATGAAGTAAAAACCTTAAGACTTTATGTTAATGATAATAGAGAAAAGTGATATAATATTATGATGATGCCAGATGAAGCAGTAGAAGTTATAAGAAAGCCATCTTTAACACCTTCAGGATTTTTTGGTAGCGGACCAGAAAATATTGTAGAGTTAGAAAACTTTATGACTTCAGAAGAAGTAGACTTTTTAGATAAAGCAGCACGTAATATAACAGTTTGGGATGTAACACAAAGTCATAAAAATGAAAATGGCACAATTGTTTATGATGCTGGATTCTGGAAAGATAGAGTTGCATCTAGACCATCTTTAGATAAAAATGATCCAAAGATTGGAATAATTATTGAAGGCTTAGTAAATAGATTAAAACCAGTTATTGAAGAATTTTTTAAAGTAAAAGTTCAACCAACTGGACAAACAATTGTAAAATGGAATCCAGGATTATATCAAAGGCCACATGCAGATAAAGAATTACATCAAGGAAAAGATGCTGGACTTCCAAACGATTTTCCTAACTATGATATAGCAAGTTTATTTTATATAAATGATGATTATGAAGGTGGAGAATTATATTTTCCACATCAAAAAATTCAGTTTAAGCCAAAAAGAGGTGCTGCATATTTTTTCCCAGGAGATATGAACTACGTACATGGTGTTACAGAAATAAGAAATTCACTTAGATATACATGTCCTTTTTTCTGGGAAATTCTTGAACATACTGGAGAGATTAAGCCAGACTTTAATAAAGAATATTATAGAATTTTTCCAACTGATGCAGAGGTAGAAAGTTGGGATCCTCAAAAAGGAATTCTGTAATTATGATAGATAGTTCTGTAGATGTTATTGAGATATATCCTAAAATACTTGTTTATAGAAATATGTTTAAGGATATAAATAAAATATATGAAATTTTAAAAGAATCATCAGAAGATAGTGATGATAGAGTTTTTAGCAAATGGTCTCAATGGTCTAGATTTGGCGAATATTTAGATCCAACCGCTCCAGGCATTTCTGCAAGTATGACTTTTGAAGAAATAGATAGACTAGAAGAAGATACCATAATAAAAAAGAATCAGAAAACATTTTTAAAAGAATTGCTTGAATGTTTTTATAAAGTTTCATTTGATTATACTAGTAGATTTTCAAATGAACTTAATTTTGATTTAGATGAAATGGTGGGCAATAAAAATAATCAATTACCAAGATGGCAAATGTACGGACCATCTATAGCAAAATATCATAAAGATCCAACTAAAATTTTTAATGATATTGAAATGCATAATATGGCAATGACATATCATTCTGATTTTATAAGAGAACCTATTGTTAGTCCAGGATATAAGTTTGCCCTTACAACATTAGCATACTTTAATGATGACTATGAAGATGGGCAAATTGATTTTTGTATAGGAAAAGAACTATATGCCTTTAAGCCAAAAGCAGGAGATTTTTTAATGTTTCCTTCAGGGCATCCAGATGTTCTTGCTAAAGATGGAAATGTTTATTTACATGGAGTAGTTGCTCCAAAAAATACTCATAAATATCTTGCAAGAATGTACTGGAGACGCTATAGTGAAGGAGACCAGGAATGGTTTGATAAACAAAAAGAGTTTGGTACTGAAAAATGGCTTTCAATGCAAGGAAGCATTATGGAAAAATATAGACAGGAACATCCTCAAAGATATGAGATACCTGAAGGAGTTAGGATAAAATGAATCTAGAAAATAAAAATCGATTAACAAAAGATATAGTTATTTATGAAAACTTTTTAGATGCAGAAACTTCTGCAAAGTTAGTAAAGGTTTTAGATAAGCATGCAGAGATCGGTAAATTAACTTGGACACCAATATCATTTTATGAATCTTATTCTTCTAATTTGCCAGGAGACAATGATGAGATAGTATTGTCTGAAGGATTACAGCCAAACATATTTTCAGATATAAAGAAAGGAATTATTGATGCAGTGGCGAGTGTTCATGATATTGATCCAAATATAGTATGTCAGATTGGATATCATACACAAAAATGGGAGCCTGGGGCATATGCTAGAAAACATTCTGATAATACAGACGAACATGGAAAGGCTGGTGCTTTTACTAGAAGTAGATATGCTGCATTTTTATATTTAAATGATGATTTTTCTGGTGGGTTACTTAAGTTTTCAGATCAAGATATAACTATTGAGCCTAAAGTTGGAATGCTTGCTGCATTTGATGGCGGGTTTAATAATATGCATGAAGTAACACTAATCACTAGTGGCGTTAGATATACTATCGGATCTTTCTGGGATGATCGTGAAGAAGACGCCTACCCACAAGAACTAAAAGATGCATGGGCAAAAGAGATGGAAGAGACAAGAGCATATCAGGCAAAAGAAAAAGCCGAATGGCAAGAGTTATTAAAAGAAGGATATAAAATAGATAAAGATGGAAATAGGTATCGCATAGAGGATGGTATTTTACCACATGATTGATACCCTAAAGCAAAAACTAAAAGATAATAATTTAAAGTTTGAAGAAGTAACAAAGGAACTTCTTTGGATTAAAAACTTTTTAACAAAAGAAGAATTAGACTTTATTTTGAGTACCATAAATGAAGCAACTCAGGCAGACTGGGAAGTAGAGTATATGGGAAATCTAAAAAACTTTTGTTTAGAAAAGTTTGGAAGAGATGATGTTGATAATTTGGTAGCAGAAGGTAAATTTGAAATTACTCAAAACTGGGTTGATAAAAATTTAAATATTAAGCATCATCCAGAACAGCAAGTTTTTTATAAAAGGCTATCAGATATAATTGAACCATCTTTTCCAGGTTTAGAACTAAGTGGTCTTGCAACTATTCAAAGAATGCAAAAAGATGTAGAGTTAAAGTCACATACCGATCAACATACAGATCCATCAATACATTATGCAACAATATTATATATTAATGACGACTATGTGGATGGAGAATTATTTTTTCCAAATAAAGACATATCATTAAGACCACAACCAGGTGATTTACTATTTTTCCCAGGCAATGAAGAATATGAACATGGAGTTAAGCATGTTGGTGAGGGGCCAATAAGATATGTAATTGTTGGCTTTGTAAAAGAAAAAGGACACTATGAAAGGAATAAATACTAATATGAACAAAGAAATTCTAGATCCAAAGGTTTATTACTATACAGATGCAATAGAAAATTTTGATACTTTTATTAATACCTTAAAAGAATTAGACAGTATGGACTCAGATGATATTTCTAAGGTAAATGTTTGGCAAAATTGGACATCGTCCAACGATAAGGATTTTATTTATGGAGAAACTAAAACATTTGATATAAACGCAATAAAAAATTTTGGAGGTATAGTTTCAGAAAAATCTCAGTATATATACAATGCAGTAATGAATGCTCTTTATAATGTTTGTAAAGACTATGCAGAATCCCTTGGAGATTTTGATGAACCAAGACTATTTCCAACCTTTAATATTAAAAAATATTATACTGGAATGGCAATGGGAGCACATTTTGATCAACTAGATGGAGACAAAACACTTAGATACTCATTAGTTATGTATTTAAATGACGACTGCGAAGGTGGAGAAATATCATTTCAATTAAAAGATTATAGTGGTGGTTGGAATAGCAAAGATGGATGGGTACACGGTGCTCCAGCAGTAGAATTAGACTATGATTTGGCTGTTGCAAATAACACGATAGATTTTGGAATTAAACCAAAAGCAAACAGTGTTATTATTTTTCCAGCAGAGGCACCATATTTTCATACAGCACATACAGTAAAATCTGGAGTAAAGTATATGGTTCCAGGTCATTGGATTCATAATGATATGAATCTAAATAGAAATGAGACTATGTAATGTCTAAATTTAATATTGAAAAAATACACGATACTGTATGGGTTTTTCATAATGCATTAGAAAATCCTGAAGAAATAATTGAATATTTTAAAAATAACAAAACTTGGGAAGATTGGTATACATTTGGCAAAATGACAAAAATGGAAGGGCCAGAGTATGTCTTTAATAGTTTCCCTACAAATGAAGAGTGGAATGCAAAACTTAATGAGTTTTACTCTACAGAAAATCAAGAAAATTCAGTTAGAAAAAAAATAGATTCTTTATTTTATGAAACTACAAGTTTATATCTTAAGGAAAATAGTATATCATTAAATAGTTGGATTTTTCAAGGATGGAATATGGCAAAATATGTACCAAATCCTGAAGATCATCCTAGTTATGTTATGCATCACCACACAGACTTTCAAAGAGAAAAGTCGTATCAGCCAGGCATAAAATTTGGGGTTACTGCAGTATTTTACCTAAATGATAATTATGAAGGTGGAGAGGTTGAATATAGATTCGTTGAAGATGAAAGTTTACAAGTTGTTTCAGAAGACTACACATATAAGCCAGGTGCTGGAGATGTAGTTGTATTTTTATCTGGACATCCGCATTATCACGGAGTTCGGGCAGTAAATAGTGGAGAAAAATATATAATTAGAACATATTGGAGATTTAACCAAGATGCACATCCTAAATGGTTAGAGTTACAAGAAAGATATGGAAAAGATGTGTGGGAAGAAATGGAAAAAGAAAGACTAAGATTTACGTATAAAGGAGAAAATCAAGTTATTATTAATAATATTCCAAAGTTTATAAATTTTGAAGAATATTATGATAAACTTGAAAAAAATTAATTTTAAATATGAAAACAGCAATAGTTACTGGAGCAAGCAAAGGTGTTGGATATCAAACTGTTAAAGTTTTATCTGAAAATGGATATAAAGTTATTGCTGTATCAAGAGATTTAAGTAAACTGTCTAATTTAGTTTCTGATAATATTGAAATATATAAGTTAGACATAACTAATGAATCGGAGATTAAACAATTTTTTGACAAATATAAAAATATAACTTTAGATTTATTAGTAAATAATGCTGGTGGCGGATCGGGTCCAACATATATTATAAATGAAACAATGGATAATTTTAGAAGAGCATATGATATAAATGTTTCTGGACCAATGTATCTTTCGCAATTATTTGTTCCATGTATGAAAAAATCAGAGTCACCTACAATTATTTTTATAACTTCATTATGTGGCAAAATTCCATTTAGAGGCGGGGGTAATTATAGCAATGCCAAAAGAGGCGAGATGGCACTAATAGACACTATGCGTATGGAGTTTCCAGATTATGGAATTAAGATAACAGAAATCTGCCCTGGTACAATAGATACACAAATAGAAAAAAAGGATAATGCTTTGACAGCAGAGGATATGGCAGAAACAATAAGGTGGGTTGGAACTTTGCCAAGGCATGTAAATATTAATCATTTAGAAATTAGCCACATCAATAATGGTAAATATAGGTGATCAATGGAAATAAATAAATTATATGATGATGTTTATGAAATTAGAAATTTTTTAACTGATTATGAATTATCAGAAGTTTATAAAATAATTGATAATACTCCAGAAGAAAAGTGGTTTGATGAAGACAAAAAGAAAGAACATGAAACATCAGATTTTTGGTATGGAAAAAATTTACATTTTAGTGATATAAATATTTTTGATTCTATCAATGATAAAATGAGAAACCTTTTTGAATCATATTCTTATTATCCACAAAAAATGCATTTACAAAGATACAAAAAGGGAGAGCATATAAGGCATCATGCTGATCAATGGATTCCAGACTTACCATATTATATAGGATATGGATTTTGTTTATATTATAACGATAACTATTCTGGAGGAGAGTTGGATTATCCAGAACTAAATATTACGATTAAACCCAAAGCAAATACTTTATATATACATGGAGGTCACATAGTTCACGGTTCACTCCCAGTTTTAGATGATACAATAAGATACTTCTCAACTGTTTTTATTCGTGGAACAACTGAGTCACCAACTATACTAAAAAAGGAGTTATTTAAATGAGTCACAATATAACAAATCAAGAAAGTTTTGTCATTGATATTTTAAATAAAAAGAAAAATGGATATTATGTAGAACTTGGAGCAGCACATTATAGTAATGGGAATAACACATATTTATTGGAAAAAGAATATGATTGGTCTGGAGTATCTTTTGAAATAGTTGATTCTATGAGAGAAGAGTTTAATGCTAATAGAAAAAATCCCTGTATGGGAGATGCATTATCTTTTAACTACATAGATTATTTTGAAAAAAATAATTTTCCTAAGCAAATAGATTATTTGCAATTAGACATAGATGCAGGGTATAATTCACATGGTAGACCAGTAGGAAATAGTCATTGGACACTACATGGTCTTTTGGCAGTCCCACTAAATACTTATCGATTTACATTAATTACTTTTGAGCATGATGCTAATATGTATTGGAAAAATATATCTGTTCGTGATGCCCAAAGAGAGATTTTAGATTCATTTGGATACTCATTAGTTCATAGATCATATTACGAAGACTGGTGGGTAGATCCAAATGAAATACAAATGGGTGATTATAGAAAATATTTTCATTGGGAAAATTTATAAATAATAAAATTGGAGAAATGTAAATGACACAAAGTATTATTTTTACAAACTGTAAAGAGGTGCCTGAAGAATATAATCCAACTCCTGCTACAGTGTCAGTTCCAGACTGGTATAAAAATTTAGAGTCATATATAGGTGGAAAAAAGGATACAGATGGAAAAGGGGGAACATTAGCAACAGCAAAAAGATGCATGCCGCTTTTTGATGCAATAGTTAGTGGATATATCTTGTATACGTATTGCGATCTAGTTATTTCTCAGCGTCATGAATATGGAAAAATAAATGGCAATACACATCCTGCTTTTGAATGGCCATCACTTGAACCACTCTCCTTTCATCCAAAGGAACAATTACCAGAACATCCAAACGGCGAAGCACATGAAATTCAATATCCTAAATGGAATAATGCTTGGTCAATAAAAACTCCTCCAGGATATTCTTGTATTTTTCTTCCACCACTACATAGAGAAAATTCAATGATTATTTTCCCTGGGGTAGTAGATACAGATACCTATCATGGACTAATAAATTTACCATTTGTTTTAAAAGATCCAAAAATGGAAGGACTGATTCCAGCAGGAACTCCAATAGCGCAAGTAATTCCATTTAAAAGAGATGATTGGCAAATGCAGTTTGGAGATTCTAAAGATATAAGTGATCAAAAAAAATCAGAAACTAAGGTTAGAAGTTTATTTTTTGATTCTTATAAAAAACAATTTAGACAATCTAAAAGTTATAGATAAAGCATAAATCTATAGAATACATATAGAGTTTTACTTTTTACAAAACTCTGGTATACTTTAGTAATTACAGTTTTCAATTAGGAGAAATACATGTCTGATTTTTTTAGTTTTCGTTTGTCTGAAGAGTTTATAAATGATTATAAATCAAAGGAACCACCATTTGGCTTTACAGACGCAGGTGGAAATTCATTAGGAGAGATTACATTTATTCGTACCTACTCCCGTATGAAAGACGATGGGACTAAGGAAAGATGGTATGAGGTTTGTCGTCGTGTAATCGAGGGTATGTATTCAGCACAAAAGAATCATGCTAAAGAAAATAGATTGCCATGGAATGACTATAAGGCACAGTCATCAGCAAAAGAAGCATTTGATAGATTATTTAATTTAAAATGGACTCCGCCAGGACGAGGCCTGTGGTCTTTTGGAACAGCCCTTACTATGGAAAAGAAAAACTCTGCTGCGCTACAAAACTGCGCTATGGTTTCTACAAAAGATATAGATCGTAATGATCCAGGACAACTATTTGGCTGGGTAATGGATGCACTTATGATGGGCGTAGGTGTAGGCTTTGATACTTTGGGCGG
>Ga0129336_10001587_pt1 | contig 13814 bp, 9 predicted proteins | sample CPB6_02_DNA_FD_96878 | JGI IMG/M metagenome (GOLD analysis project Ga0129336, IMG submission 96878) | Freshwater to marine salinity gradient microbial communities from Chesapeake Bay, USA - CPBay_Sum_0.6_0.2_DNA | ecosystem: Environmental > Aquatic > Marine > Coastal | place: USA: Chesapeake Bay...
CTGCGCGAGCAGGGTGTCAATGGCCAGACTGAAATGGCGGCCGCATTTGACCGTGCCGGTTTTGAGTCGGTGGATGTGCATATGAGCGATCTCATTGCCGGCCGCCGCAGTCTTCGTGAATTCACCGGTGTGGCCGCCTGCGGCGGGTTTTCCTACGGTGATGTGCTCGGTGCCGGAGAAGGCTGGGCTAAATCCATCCTGTTCAATCGCCGCGCGCGTGAGGAATTCGAAGCCTTTTTTCAGCGCGCCGACAGCTTTGCGTTGGGCGTGTGCAACGGCTGCCAGATGATGAGTAACCTCAGTAGCCTGATTCCCGGGGCGGAGCATTGGCCGCATTTTGTGCGTAACCGTTCGGAGCAGTTCGAGGCGCGCTTTGTCACGCTGGAAGTGCTGCGTTCACCGTCTTTGTTCTTCAAGGACATGGAGGGCAGCCGCATTCCGGTGGCGGTGGCGCATGGCGAGGGTTATGCCGAGTTTTCCGATGCGGCCGCGATGCAGGCCGCGCAGCCACTGGTTGCACTGCGTTATGTCGATCATCACGGAACGCCGACGGAACGCTATCCGCTCAATCCCAATGGCTCGCCGATGGGCATTACCGGGCTCACCACACCGGACGGGCGGTTCACCATTCTGATGCCGCACCCGGAGCGCGTATTCCGCAGCGCGCAGAATTCCTGGAGGCCGGAAGGTTGGGGGGAGGACGGCCCCTGGCTGCGCATGTTCCGCAATGCGCGGCGCTGGGTGGGCTGAACGGCTGTGCGGACGCCACCGTCCTTTCTGCCGGACAAGCTCGACGCGCCGTTCTATACCGATGAAGAGCTTGATGCACTGGAGGCGGTGGATCCGGTAGCGGCGACGCGCATAGCGCGCGAGCAGATTCAGTTGCGTCGCCGCAGTGTGCACGGCGGCGGGCATGATCGTGAGCCGACCATCGATGAATTGAATGCGCTGCTGGCCGACATCCGGCGCATTCTGGCGAGGGACGGCGGCGATGTGGAGTTGCTGTCCTACGAAGCGCGCATAGTGACAGTGAAGCTGAAAGGCAATTGTGCGGGCTGTCCGCGCGCGCCCCTGGATCTCAAGCATGTGGTCGAAGCCAAACTGCGGGAGCAGTTCCCGGCAATTGCCGGTGTGCGCAGCGGTTTTTAAAAAAACCAATTAAAACAAATAGTTATTTATTCTTCTTGGTTGGTTGCCAGCGCAGATCCAGCGTCATCGGAAAGGCGGGATTGGTCGGCTCGGAAGGGACCTGCATCGGGCCCGGGGTGTGGCCGTGATTCCAGAACCGGGCGACCCTGCGTGCTTCCGCTTCATTGGCATTGACCGGCAGGCGCTCGTAATTGCGACCACCCGGGTGAGAGACATGGTAGGTGCACCCGCCGATGGAACGTCCGCTCCACTGATCAACGACGTCGAACACCAGCGGCGCATGCACGTCGATGGTGGGATGCAGTGCGGAGTGCGGATTCCAGGCGCAGTAGCGTAAACCGGCGACGAATTCACCCGGAGTACCGGTGGGAACCAGGGGCAGGGCGCGGCTATTGCAGGCGATGATGTGCCGCGATTCCGTCAGGCCGCGTGCGCGTACCTGCAGGCGTTCCACCGAGGAATCCACGTAGCGTGCGGTTGCATTCAAGCCGATTTCTTCGCCGAGCACATGCCAGGGTTCGATTGCCTGACGCAGCTCAATTTCCATGCCGTTGTAACTCACAGTACCGTAGCGAGGAAACCGGAACTCGAAGAAGGGTGCATACCAGCTGTCATCAAAGGCGTAGCCGGCGCGCCGCAGATCCTCCAGCACATCATGGAAGTCGCTGGCAACAAAGTGCGGAAGCATGAAACGGTCGTGCAGCTGCGTGCCCCAGCGCACCAGCTTTTCGCGGTAGGGTGCACGCCAGAACCAGGCGACCAGGCCGCGCAACAGCAGCATCTGCGCCAGGCTCATCCGGGCATGTGGCGGCATTTCGAAGCCGCGGAACTCCAGCAGGCCCAGCCGGCCGCTGCCGCCGGCCGGCGTGTAGAGCTTGTCGATGCAGAATTCGGCGCGGTGCGTGTTGCCGGTGAGGTCGACGAGAAAATTGCGCAGCAGACGGTCGGTTATCTCCGGCGGCAGTGCGGCACCGCGGTCTGCCTGCAAACGCTCCATTTCCTGAAAGGCGATCTCGAGCTCGTAGAGGTTGTCGTCCCGCGCCTCGTCCACCCGAGGGGCCTGACTGGTCGGCCCTATGAACATGCCGGAGAACAGATAGGAGAGTGACGGGTGGTTCTGCCAGTAGGTGATGAGGCTGCGCAAAAGGTCCGGCCGGCGCAGCAGAGGACTGTCGGCAACTACCGCACCCCCCAGCGCGATATGGTTGCCGCCGCCGCTGCCGGTATGACGACCGTCGAGCATGAATTTTTCGGTGCCGAGGCGCGTTTCCCGGGCGGCATCGTAGAGCGTGACGGTACGTTCGCAAAGCTCGGGCCAGCTCGATGAAGGATGAATATTGACTTCGATGACGCCCGGATCAGGCGTAACCTGCAGTACCGTGATGCGGGGGTCGGGTGCGGGACCATAACCTTCCAGGCGTACGCGTTTGCCGGTCGTTACCGCCGTTTGTTCGATCGCCCGCAAGAGATCCAGATAGGGTTGCAGGGTGTCAAAAGGCGGCAGGAAGACATGCAGCCTTCCTTGGCGCACTTCGACGCAGAGTGCGGTCCGGATCAGCGGTTTGCCCTCCGGCAGTTCAGCAGGAAGGGCGTTGAGCGGTAGCCGGTAGCCGACGGCGGAGTCGCCGTTGACCATGATCAGCGGGCCGTCCAGTGGCCACAGGCAGCTGACCCAGCCGGTCTTGTCATGACCCAGCGGCAGCACCTCACCCCCGGCGATGGCGTTGCCCGGTGTGCGCAAGGCTTTTTCGGGTGGCAGATGCGATAACGGATCTTCCCAGGCCGGCAAGATGTGTGCCTCAGGCAGTTTCAGCCGCTGAACGAGCGCGGTCATGAAACTGCGCGCGTCAGCTGCGCCGGCATCGGGCGGGGTGTGGTCGGCGGCGATGCGATCAGCGTCCTGCCACAAGGGAGAGTCGCGCAACCACTGGATGCCGATGGCCCATCGCGGCAGTGGCTCGCCGGGGTACCACTTTCCCTGACCGTAAAAAATCAGGCCACCGGGTGCGAAACGTTCGCGCAGCTTCCAGGCAAGTTTTTCTGCCAACGTCCACTTGCTTGGCGACAGCGCAGTGGTATTCCACTCCGGGCCATCCATGTCATCGATGGAAACAAAAGTCGGTTCGCCGCCTTGCGTCAGCCGGACATCTTGTTCCGCGAGATCGCGGTCAATACGGTGACCCAAGTCATCAATCGACTGCCACTGCGCATCGTCATAGGGCTTGGTGACACGCGGGTCTTCGTGGATGCGTGTGACTGTCATGTCGAAGTCAAAGCGCGTTTCGCAGTGGTCTACGTTGCCCGTCACGGGTGCAGCACTGGCCGGAGAAGGCGTGCAGGCTAGTGGAATATGTCCTTCACCGGCGAGCAGGCCGGACGTCGGATCGAGGCCGACCCAGCCGGCGCCGGGAATATAGGCTTCTGCCCAGGCATGAAGATCCGTGAAATCCTGTTCCGCGCCCGCCGGTCCGTCCAGCGGCTTCTGGTCAGCTTTGAGCTGTATCAGATAGCCTGAGACGAAGCGGGCGGCGAGGCCGCACCGACGGAGAATCTGGACCAGCAACCACCCGCTGTCGCGGCAGGAGCCGCTGCCTTTTGACAGGGTGTCTTCGCAGGACTGCACGCCGGGTTCCATCCGCACCAGGTAGCGGACGTCCTGCAGAACGCGCTGGTTTGCGGCCACGAGGAAGTCGATGGTGCCGACCGGACCGGGGTGGGTGCGATGGAATTCGGCGAGCCATTGCTGGAGCAGCGGGCCTTCTTCGTTCAGCGCGAGATACGGGGCAAGATCGCCCTGTAATTCCGGCGCATAGGCGAACGGAAAGCGTTCCGCGGCGGACTCGATGAAGAAATCGAAGGGGTTGATCACCGTCATGTCGGCGACGAGATCAACGGTGATCGACAATTCGGTGGTTTTCTCGGGGAATACCAGTCGCGCGATATGGTTGCCGAAGATGTCTTGCTGCCAGTTGATAAAGTGTGCGTCGGGCGAGACGTTCAGCGAATAGGACAGTACGGGCGTGCGACTGTGGGGGGCCGGACGCAGGCGTACTTCATGCGGTGACAGTGTGACCGGGCGGTCATATACATAGCGCGTCCGGTGATGCAGGGCGACGTGGATGCTCACGGCCGGGAGGGGGGCGCGGTTTCCGCCGTTTTATTCAATTCCGCCATTCCAGTCTGGATTAGGTAATTCGGAAAACACTTTGCGCAGACCTGCACCCCACTGCTGGTGCAGCATGTTGAAGTAACTGTCGGTTTCAACGATGCGGCGTTGAAGTGTGACGCGCAGGGAATCCGCCTTGTAAATCAGCAGATCAATGGGCAGGCCGACCGAAATATTGCTGCGCATCGTGGAGTCAAAGGATACGAGCAGACACTTCGTAGCCTCCAGCAGCGAGGTGTCACGGGTGATGACGCGGTCGATGACCGGCTTGCCGTACTTGCTCTCGCCGATCTGGAAGTAGGTGGTTTCTGCCGTGGCTTCGATGAAATTTCCTTCACTGTAGACCTGAAACAGCCGGGGGCGGCCGCCCGCAATCTGTCCGCCGACAATGAATGACGCGCTCGCATCGACATTCGCCTGAAGCAGATACTGCCCATCGCGCTGGCGTACTTCGCGTAGAGCATGGCCGACCATTTCCGCGGCCTCATACATGGAATGGGCATCGTACAGCGTCTTGCGCGTGCCCGGTTCCCGGGTGTTTTCCTCTAGCAGGTTGATTGCGCTTTGTGTGATGGACAGATTGCCGGAGCTGAGGATGACAATCACCCGGTCGCTCTCGCGCTGGAAAACGCGCATCTTGCGATAACTCGATATATGGTCAACGCCGGCGTTGGTGCGTGAGTCGGAGGCGAAAACCATACCGGCATCCAGTAATACTGCGGCACAGTACGTCATGAGGGAGATGATGGGGCTAAGGGGAATGGGGGAAGCGGGCAAGCATAGGCGATGCAGCACAGGCTGACAAGCGACCGTCGGCTTTGTGCGGCTCGCAATATGGCGTTCATGCCTGGGCGAGCGTGGCTATTTGTCGAGCGGGCGGCTCAAAGTCCGGGGCGAGGAAATGCCTGTTCAATTCGCCGTTGAGTTGGTGCAGGCGTTCGAGAAACTCCTCCAGGTATTCATGCAGACCGTGGTGCATGATCTGTTCGACACGTCCGTAGTGCATCTGGGCGTGCAGTTCTCCGGCAAGCCGCTCGGGCTCCATGGAGTCGCGATGGCAGATGTCTTTCAGAATTTCGTAAATCTCGTTCATGCAGGCATGCAGTGAGCGCGGGAGGTCCTCGCGCAGGATCAGCAGTTCTGCCACGCGGCGAGGGGTGATGACATCCCGGTAGATGCGGCGGTAGGAGCTGAGGGCGCTGACCGATCGCAGCAGGGCGCTCCACTGGTAATAATCAACGGCGCCACCGACGTCGGCGGCGCTGGGCAGCAGGGTGTGGTACTTCACGTCAAGGAGGCGTGCCGTATTGTCCGCGCGCTCCATGAAGGTGCCGAGGCGTATGAACTGGTAGGCCTCATCGCGGAGCATGGTGCCGAAAGTGACGCCGCGGAACTGGTGGGAGCGGGTCTTGATCCATTCAAAGAATTCGCTGGGTTCCCCGTGTCCAAGTGCTGCCTGGCTGCGCTGATGTAACTCCAGCCACATCGAATTAATGTCCTCGTACATCTCGGTGGTCATTACGCCGCGCATGGTTCGTGCGTTTTCGCGTGCGCTGTTGATCAAGGAGACGATGCTTGACGGGTTTACGGTGTCTGCGATCATGAAGCGGAGCGCTTTTTCACCCTTCAGATGACCCGGATAGTTTTCGTAATAGGCGCTTGCGAGTCCGTTGATGACCAGCGGCAGGGCCCAGGGCTGTGCCCACGATTGTGCGGCATCTGTAATCCGGTACGGCAGCAGCGACATCTGATAGGTGATGTCGAGCAGGCGCGCCGTGTTTTCGGCACGCTCGATCTGACGCGACATCCAGTACAGGTTGTTGGCGTGTCTGCTCAGCATCCGATGTCCTCCAGCACCCAGGTGTCTTTAGTGCCTCCGCCCTGAGAGGAATTGACCACCAGCGATCCCTCCCGCAACGCGACCCGTGTCAGCCCGCCCGGCACCAGTGTGACGGTTTTGCCGGATAGCACGTAGGGTCGCAGGTCGACATGGCGCGGTGCGATTCCGGCGTCGCAGAAGGTCGGGCAAGTGGACAGTGCAAGCGTGGGCTGGGCGATGTAGTTGGCAGGCTGATACTTTATCTTCTCCCGGAACAACTCGATCTGCGCCTTGCTGGAGGTCGGGCCAACCAGCATCCCGTAGCCGCCGGAGCCCTGGACTTCCTTGACGACGAGTTCCTCCAGATGCGACACGACATATGCATAGTCATCCGGTTTCGATAACTCGAACGTCGGAACATTCGACAGAATCGGTTTTTCGCCCAGGTAGAATTCAATCATTTTCGGCACGTAAAGATAGGTCGACTTGTCGTCGGCAACCCCCGTGCCGATGGCATTGGCGAGTGTGACGTTGCCGGCGCGATAGGCCTCGAAAAGTCCTGGCACACCCAGGACCGAGTCCTGCCGGAAGGCGAGCGGATCCAGATAATCATCGTCGATGCGCCGGTAGATGACATCCACTTTCTGCGGCCCTTCGGTGGTTCGCATGTATACCATCCCGTTGGCGACGAATAGGTCCTGGCCTTCGACCAGTTCCACGCCCATCTGCTGGGCAAGGAAGGCATGTTCGAAATAGGCGCTGTTGTAGGCGCCGGGAGTCATGACCACAACGGTGGGCTGCGCGTTTCCTGTTTCTCTGGCTACTGCGCGGAGGTTCTCCAGCAGTACGTTGGTGTAGTGGTCCACCGGTGCAACGGGAATCGAGCGAAAGAGATCCGGGAAAAGGCGCATCATCATTTTCCGGTTCTCCAGCATGTAGGAAACCCCGGATGGCGTGCGAAGATTGTCCTCAAGCACGTAAAACTCGCCTTCGCCGGTCTTTACAATATCAATGCCGGCGATATGAACGTAGACATCCCCCGGTACGTCCATACCCTGCATTTCGCGACGGTAAGCCGGATGGTCCAGTATTTTGCCGGCAGGAATAATGCCGGCCTTGAGGATTTCCTGGTCGTGATAGATGTCTTTCAGAAATGCGTTGAGGGCGCGTACCCGCTGGCAGGAGCCGTCGCTGATCCGCTTCCAGGCAGCCGGCCGGATGATGCGCGGGATGATGTCGAAAGGGATGGAGCGTTCGGTGCCCGACTCGTCGCCGTAAACCGCAAAGGTGATGCCTAGCCGGGTATACAGCGCGTTGGCCTCGCGCTGCTTCTGCGGCAGAAAATCGGCGGACTTGCCTTCCAGCCATTGGCTGTAGGTGGCGTAATGGGCGCGGACCGACGCCTGCGCGTCGCGCATCTCGTCGTAGGGTTGCCGTGAACTTGTCATGCGTTCCATTGCCTTTTTTGGTCTGTGGCGAAAACCATCATGCATTGCTACGCAAGTGCTGTGCCAATCGTCTGCTTCACCGGTTTGCGTCGAACATGAGGCGAACGTGGTGGACGTTACGCACTCTGCCGGTGCATGCGCACCATGCTGGAACATCGCGTGCAGTTTTGGTGCCCGGTGGTGTTCAGGGGATAATACCCTGTGAGCCTCATTTTGCCCTAGTCATCGCGCCAGTGCGTTTATGTCCTCTTCTGATCCAACCGTTATTGCGCTGTCTTCCCGACCTGTCCCGGCATCAGACTGGCTGACGTCCTTGTTGGGACGCGTGGAGCCCTCGGCGGCGCATCAATTGCGGGTTGCGCGGGGCTGGGCTGCGGCTGCGGCACCCGAACGGGTAGCTGACGGCGAAGCAATTGCGGAGATTGTGCAAATGCTGGGGCTCGACAGTGAGGCGGTGGCAGCCGCCCTGATCGTTCCGGCCTTGCGCGCAGTCGGTGAAGCCGTGCCGGAAACGCCGGGTTCGCCTGACGCCAAGGTCATGGAATTGGCAGCGGGGGTATTGCGCATGGACGAAATAGGCCTGATGGCGGTCCGTGACGCCGGAGAGATGCCCGCGGCAGAGTTGGCGAAGCAGCATGAGGCCTTGCGCAAAATGCTGTTGGCCATGGCTCAGGATGTGCGCGTGGTACTGATCAAGCTTGCTGATCACCTGGTGGCCTTGCGTGCGGTGCTGAAGGATACGCCTGTCAGCCGGCAGACGGCTGTCGCTGCACTGACCCGAGACTTGTTTGCACCGCTCGCCAACCGGCTCGGCATCTGGCAACTGAAATGGGAACTCGAGGATTTGTCTTTACGGTTGCTGGAGCCTGAGAGCTACCGGCGGATTGCGAAGCTGCTTGACGAAAAACGGCTCGACCGCGAGCGCTATATCGAAGGGGTGGTTGCGCGGCTGCGCGACGAGATTGCGGCGGCAGGCATCGGTGGTGAAGTCACCGGGCGCCCTAAGCACATCGCCAGCATACACCGCAAAATGACCAGAAAAGGCATTGATTTTGAAGGACTTTTTGATGTTCGCGCGGTTCGGGTGCTAGTGAACGATGTCAAGGACTGCTATGCCGTTCTGGGCATCGTCCACAGCCTGTGGTCGCCGTTGCCGCGGGAGTTCGATGATTACATCGCAAAGCCCAAGTCGAACAACTACCGGTCTCTGCATACGGCGGTGATCGGTCCGGAAAACAAATCGCTCGAGGTGCAGATACGCACCTTCGAGATGCATCAGGCTTCTGAACTGGGGGTGGCGGCGCATTGGCGCTACAAAGAAGGCGGACGTCAGGATCGCGGTTACGAAGAGAAAATCGCCTGGCTGCGTCAATTGATGGACTGGAAAGACGAAGTACGTGACGCTGGGGAGTTCGCCGGGCAGTTGAAGACAGGCTTATTCGACGAGACCGTATATGTGCTGACCCCGCAGGGCCGCGTTGTTGATTTGCCGGCTGGTGCCACACCGGTCGATTTCGCATATCACGTGCACACGGAGCTGGGGCACCGCTGTCGCGGTGCGCGTGTCAACGGTGCCATGGTGCCGCTGAATACGCCACTGGCTAACGGCCAACAGGTTGAAATCCTGGCTGCCAAGCAGGGCGGTCCGAGCCGCGACTGGCTCAATCCCGAGTTGGGTTATCTGCGTAGCGCGGGCGCGCGCGGCAAGGTTCGCCAGTGGTTCAACCGGCTGCATTTCGAGGAGACGGTTGCGCAGGGCAGGGCCCTGCTCGACAAGGAACTTCAGCGGCGGGGTCTGACGCGTCTCAACCTGGATCAGTTGGCCGAGTCCATGGGCTTTACACGCCTGGAAGATTTGCTCGCCGGCCTGGGCAAGGGGGAGGTCGGCCCCAAAGTGCTCAGTGATGCACTGACACAGGACGGACCTGCGGAAATGCCTGCTGCTGACGGCATGCCGGTGATGCGGCGCCCGCGATCCGGCGGCGGCGGGGTTTTGATCGTGGGTGTCGACAAGCTGTTGACGGCCACGGCCAAATGCTGTCGCCCGGCGCCGCCTGAACCCATCACCGGATTTGTGACGCGGGGGCGCGGCGTCACAGTACACCGGACAGACTGTCCGGCGCTGGCGCGGCTGGATCCCGAGCGCCATATCGCGGCGGAATGGGGCGGTGCCGGTGATGCCACCTTCCCCGCGGAGATTGTCGTGGACGCGGCGGATCGCACCGGTCTGCTGCGGGATATTTCGGAGGTGTTGTCGCGTGAAAGGGTCAATGTCACCGCCACGCGTACGCAATCGTCCGATCTCAGCGCGCGGATGCGGTTTACCGTGGAAATCCGCGACTTGGGTCAGCTGAACCATGTGCTTGCGCTCGTGCGCGAGGTCAAGGGCGTGTTTCGGGCGGATAGAAAATAATTAATAAAAACAAGTACTTAAATTAATTTCCGGTCGCGCATCGAAATGCGATGTTATGGTGGCCTGCACGCGGATTGCGTGACAGCGTGCGCCCCCGTTCTGTTGCCCTGATCTCGGATGCGGGTGAATCGTGGCCTCCGCCCCGGGTGGCGCGGACTGGACCGGGCGTCTGGTCTTCTCGGCCGTCATCGGCGCGGTAAGGGTAAGGGCGGTAGGCGCTGGAAACCCACTCCCAGGCGTTACCGGCCATGTCGAGAGCGCCGTAGGGGCTTGCGCCTGCAGGGTGCGCGTTGACGGGGGCTGTGGCATTGAAAGCATGCGCGTAGCGTGCCCGTGTGGAATCGGGGTTCGCTGTGCCCCAGGGATAAGGACGCCCATCACCACCTCGCGCGGCTTTTTCCCATTCGGCTTCCGTGGGCAGGCGGGCGTTGCGCCACTGGCAAAAGTCGCGTGCGCCGACCCAGGTGACTTCCACTGCAGGATGCGTCTCATGGCCGCTATCCGCAATCCATTGTCCGTTGTGCTGATGGATCCTTGCATCACCATCGTCCGCATCGTAACGGCGGAGGCCCTCTGCGGAGACGGGTCCCATGACATTCAGGAAGCGTGCAAAGTCGCGGTTCGTTACCGGCAGCCGGTCGACGCGGAAGTCAGGCAGCGTCACGCGGTGCGCAGGACGCTCATCTGTCGGGCCGTCGTCGCGTCCCATCGTGAACGCGCCTGCCGGAACGATCAAGAGATCGGAGGCGGCGTATCCGGATGCCGGCGTCACGGCGGCTGTGAGCCAGCAGGCGGCGATCACGACCAGATGCGGGAGACGGATTTTTTCGGGATCGTCCATGCAGTCATCATAGCCGGCAGGGCGGGAATGCGCTTTTGTTGGTGGCCGCGGCCGATTTCCGTTAGAATCCCGCCCTTTCAGGCGCGTAGCTCAGCTGGTTAGAGCACCACCTTGACATGGTGGGGGTCGTTGGTTCGAGTCCAATCGCGCCTACCAACACCCATAAACTGCAGACGGAATACGGAAAGCGAGCGTTATGACACCGCGAACTTGCACCGAAGCAATCGGCCGGATTTAGCTGCAGGGTTTTCTGAAGAAGAAAAAGTGCGGCCAGACCGCACTTTTTTTTTGTGGTGAGTGTTGGGGTGTCAACAGCGGATACGAGGTTAATGATCATGGTAAACATCACTTTGCCCGATGGGGCGGTCCGGCAGTTTGACGGGGCGGTGACGGTTGGCGAGGTGGCGGCTGCGATTGGCGCAGGTCTTGCCAAGGCAGCGCTGGCCGGGAAGGTCGACGGGCGTCTGGTTGACACGTCGCACCGGATTGAATCGGACGCGCAACTCGCGATTATCACGGACAGGAATCCGGAAGGCCTCGAGATCATCCGGCATTCGTCGGCGCATCTGCTGGCGCATGCGGTCAAGGAACTGTTCCCCGAGGCGCAAGTGACGATCGGGCCGGTCATCGAGGACGGGTTTTACTACGATTTTTCGTACAAGCGGCCGTTCACGCCGGAAGATCTGTCGGCTATCGAAAAGCGTATGGCAGAGATAGCCAAGCGGGATCATGCGGTGCGCAGGGAGTTGATGCCGCGCGACGAAGCTGTGCGTTTTTTTGCCGGCATGGGGGAAAAGTACAAGGCCGAGATCATTTCATCCATTCCGTCGAACGAAGATATTTCGCTGTACCGCCAGGGCGATTTCGTCGATCTTTGCCGTGGACCTCACGTGCCATCGACGGGGCGCCTGAAGGTTTTCAAGTTGATGAAGGTGGCGGGTGCCTATTGGCGGGGCGATTCGCGCAATGAGATGCTGCAGCGCATTTACGGCACCGCATGGACGAGGAAGGAAGACCAGGAGGCCTATCTGCACCGGCTGGAGGAGGCGGAGAAGCGCGACCACCGCAAGCTTGGCCGTCAGCTCGATTTATTCCATTTGCAGGATGAAGCGCCGGGCATGGTGTTCTGGCATGCCCACGGCTGGACGATCTGGCAGGTGATTGAGCAATACATGCGCGGTTTATTGACAGAGGCGGGCTATCGAGAGGTGCGCACGCCGCAGGTCATGGATCGCGTGCTCTGGGAAAAATCCGGGCACTGGGAAAACTATCGCGAAAACATGTTTACCACCGAGTCCGAGAAGCGGGACTACGCGGTGAAACCCATGAATTGCCCGGGACATGTGCAGATCTTCAATCAGGGTGTGAAGAGCTACCGGGATTTGCCGCTGCGCATCGCGGAGTTCGGGTCTTGTCACCGCAATGAGCCTTCCGGGGCGCTGCATGGACTGATGCGGGTGCGGGGCTTCGTGCAGGACGATGCACATATTTTCTGCACCGAGGAACAGATTCAGGAGGAGGCGGGTGCCTTTATCGACCTGCTGCGCAGGGTGTACGCCGATTTCGGTTTCGACGACATCCTGATCAAGCTGTCCACACGGCCGGAGAAACGCATCGGGGACGATGCGGTGTGGGATCGCGCCGAGGCAGCACTCAAAGCGACACTGGATGCGAAGGGCATGGATTGGGAACTGAATCCGGGGGAGGGGGCTTTTTACGGTCCGAAGATCGAGTTTTCGCTGAAGGACTCCCTGGGGCGGGTCTGGCAGTGCGGAACACTGCAGTTGGATTTCGCGCTGCCGGGGCGTTTAGGGGCTGAATATGTGGCGGAAGACAATTCGCGGCGCACCCCGGTGATGCTCCATCGGGCGATACTGGGATCGCTGGAGCGCTTTATCGGAATCCTGATCGAACATTACGCGGGCGCCATGCCGCCCTGGCTGTCTCCAGTCCAGGTTGTGGTCATGAACATTTCTGCGGCCCAGGCGGACCATGTCAAAGAGGTGGTACGGGCGCTCAAGGCCGCGGGTGTCCGCGCAGAGGCCGACTTGAGAAATGAGAAGATTTCCTATAAAATTCGGGAACATAGCTTGAAAAAGCTGCCCTTCCAGTTGGTTGTTGGAGACAAGGAAGTGGCCGGAAATTGGGTGGCTGTTCGATCCCGGAAAGGTGATGACCTCGGGCAAATGCCTGTGGCGGCCTTTTTGTCGCTTTTGCAGACGGAAGTTGAGCGCAGAGGTCGTGCAGCCAAAGAGTGATTATTTAAAGGAGTTTTTCGCATAGTTCAGGAAAAAGAAGCCCGGATCAACGGTGAGATCACCGCTCCGGAAGTGCGTGTCATCGGTGCTGATGGCTCGCAGGTTGGGGTGCTCAGCATTGCTGCTGCTAACCGGATGGCCGAAGAGGCAGAACTTGATTTGGTGGAGATAGCGCCGACGGCGAATCCGCCGGTTTGCCGGATCATGGATTACGGCAAATTCAAGTACCGGGAGAGCAAAAAACGGCATGAGGCCAAACTCAAGCAGAAGCAGATTGTTGTCAAGGAAGTGAAATTCCGGCCCGGGACTGACGAGGGTGACTACAAGATCAAGCTGCGCAACCTGACGCGTTTTCTCGAAGAAGGCGACAAGACCAAGATCACGCTCCGTTTCCGCGGCAGGGAAATGGCGCACCAGGAATTCGGCGTGCGGTTGCTGGAGCGGATCAAAGGTGATCTGGAACAGCACGGCGTTGTGGAGCAGTTTCCGAAAATGGAGGGTCGACAGCTGGTAATGGTGCTGGCGCCCAAGAAAACGTTGCAGCCGGTGAAGGGGGCGTCCAAGGACGAGCCCAAAGCCCAGGGGGAAAAAGCCCCTCCGGCGAAACCGGGTAGCGGCGGAGCAGTGCCAGCAGTACCGGCCGCGGCTGAAGGAAAATAGAGCGGACAAGGCATCTCGTCAGGTTCGCTGCAGGTGGTAAGGCAATAGGCAGTTTCAGCA
>Ga0129336_10001588_pt1 | contig 13802 bp, 19 predicted proteins | sample CPB6_02_DNA_FD_96878 | JGI IMG/M metagenome (GOLD analysis project Ga0129336, IMG submission 96878) | Freshwater to marine salinity gradient microbial communities from Chesapeake Bay, USA - CPBay_Sum_0.6_0.2_DNA | ecosystem: Environmental > Aquatic > Marine > Coastal | place: USA: Chesapeake...
CTCTTTAAAAAATATTTGGAAAATTATCAACGGGCTCTAAGTTCAAGAGATGTTGAAAAATATGTAGATGGCGAAGATGATGTTATTGATATGGAAAAAATCATCAATGAATTTGCCCTACTATGCAATCAGTGGCTGGGCATTATCAAAGGTTTAGATATTAAACAGTGGCAATTGAGCAACATAATCAAACTTAGGACTGCTGGACTTGAAGATATCACACTCTAATCGACTTACTGTAGAAAACATGATTCATGCCTTGGCTACTCAGGCATCGACTGTGTTAAAACCCTATGACTATGTTTTTATACAAAGTTTAAGCCAACAGATTTCCTATAATCAATATGGGCTAACAGAAAAACAGGCTTCGCTTTGTCTGAAAATACTGAAAAAAAATATAAATTGGTTAAATCAGTTTTATCAGCGTGATGTTATGGGATTTATAGAAAATCCCACTTATCTTTTTCCTTTGAGAACTATACCTAATCAGCACAAAATTAGTTACATGACGGACAAGGACATCAATGAACGCATCAAACTACAATTTCCCTACAATGAAGAAATTGTAACCTATATTAAATCTCAACGCAACAAGATTTACAACTATACTTGGGATGGCACTGAAAAATGTTGGTATCTCAGCCTGGATGCCTGGTCATTAGAAATTTGTCATACGCTACACAAGAAGTTTAAGTTTGAATATGATTCAGAATTTCAAAATTATTTTGATCAAATGGCAGAAATCTACAGTAATTTAGAAAAATATGTGCCCATGCTAGATAAAAACCAAGCAGGGTATCAGTTACGCAATGTTAGCCCTAAAATTCCTGAACTTGCCAGTGAAGATTTGGTCCATAGTTTGTTCCAGGCAAGACGTTATGGTATATCATCTTGGTCAGATTCAGTGGAAAATGACATCATTGAACAAAACATAGACACAGTTACAATGAATTTTTTAAGGCATACAGAAAAGAAGGAATTTCCTGTAAATTTAGAAGAAATTGATCAAAAAAGCCTCGAAAATTTGGTAAAAAATCTACTTCCTTGTGTGTTTTTTATCCCAGCAGGCAGCGAACTGTCAAAGACTACACATGCCTTTAACATGCTAAAAAATATCGGCGTGGAAAATAAGGATATCAGTGTTCTTTTTAGATTGCCTAATGATACAAACAGCAATTTCAATATTTTTGTCAGAGAAAATGGCTTAAACACACCACTTACAGGAGATACTAAGGCAGTGTTCGTCAGTCAAAAAATTCCTAAGACATTTTTTCCAACTGCTCATAGGTTTAAAACTGCCGTAATGTATAATAAGTATCATGCTCACTACGCTACCAGAGATTTTTTGAAGTGTTTTTCTAATACTATAGAAATTACCGACAAAAACTCAAAATCTACATCAGAAAATAGTATGGATTGGTTGCTGGATGTCTAAGACCACACAGTTAAGAATCATTGATGAAGTCAATTGTAAGTTTCTAAATCTTGATTTGGACACTCGCAAAGCCTTGGTCAAAAAATTCAAGTTAGAAGACCCTACAGCCAGGTTTAGACCGGCCTATAAACTGGGTAGATGGGATGGCACAGTGAGTTTTTTTGGTCTGGGTGGCACTACCTACATCTCAATCTTACCCCGCATCTTGGAGTATCTGGAAGAACGCAACTACTATGTTGAGATTGAAGACCTTAGATCACCCATAGACCTGAAATTTCCAGAAATTTCTGGTGATTTTTGGGGTGAAAAGTCTTGGCCCAAAGGTCATAGGTTTGAGGGACAGCCCATTCGTCTGCGTGAGGACCAGGTTGAAGTCATCAATAAGTTTTTGCAAAACCCGCAGAGCCTACAAGAAATTGCCACAGGCTTTGGTAAGACCATAACCACCGCAACTTTGGCAAAAATTTGTGAAAAATACGGCAGAACTATCACCATTGTTCCCAATAAAAGTTTGGTAGAACAAACTGAAGAAGACTTTCGCAACTGTGAATTGGATGTTGGTGTCTATTATGGAGATCGTAAAGAATTAGGTCGAACACATACCATAGCAACTTGGCAAAGTTTGAACATTTTAGAGAAAAAATCACACGATGACGACGAACTTTTAACATTGGCTGAATTTTTAGATGGCATCGAAGCAGTCATAGTTGATGAGGTTCATATGGCCAAGGCTGATGTGTTGAAAAAATTGCTCACACAGAATTTAGGCAGAACACCCATTCGTTGGGGATTGACTGGAACCATACCAAAAGCCGAAATTGACTTTGAAAATATTCGATGTTCCATAGGTGATGTGGTTCATCGTGTGGCAGCACATGAATTACAGGAAAAGGCAATTCTAAGCAGGTGTCATGTTCAAATCATTCAAACTGCCGAACATAAAGAATTTCGTAGTTATGCGGAAGAATTAAAATATTTGGTCACTGATGAAGCCAGAATGACCTATATCAGCAACATTATCAATCACATATCAGAATCAGGCAATACATTGATCTTGGTAGATCGTATTGAAAGTGGCAATTTTTTACAGGACAGGTTGAAAGACAGTGTATTCATATCAGGACGAGTTAAAACCAAAGACAGAAAAGAGGAATACGATGAAGTGGCGGTTGCTGATAACAAGGTTATTGTGGCGACTTATGGTGTGGCCGCTGTGGGTATTAATATCCCTCGTATTTTTAATTTGGTTCTTTTGGAACCCGGAAAGAGCTTTACAAGGGTTATACAATCGATCGGGAGAGGCATTAGAAGGGCTGAAGACAAAGACTTCGTCCAGATCTGGGACTTGACAGCCAGCACCAAATATGCTAAAAAGCATTTAACAGAAAGAAAGCGTTTCTACAAAGAAGCACAATATCCTTTCACCATTGAAAAAGTAAAATATTAAACATGCAGATACTTACATTAGATAACAAATCTTTTTACCTAAATGAATTACCAGATGAAATTGAAAACGATATGAGATTCGCTGTGTTAGACAATTCCGATCCTCAAAATCCTGATTATTTTTTTATACCATTGATATTTTTAGAGAGTTTCACTGGCCCTGCAGTTGTATTGAGAATTGGAAAACATGAAGTTACTATGCCATTAGATTGGTGTACTATAGTAGGTGATACAGAAGGACATGAAATGGAAGTATTACCATTAACCAGTCTAAATGATAGAGGATTTAAGACATTTTGTTTTAATCCATTAGGTAGCTTTAGACCTGAATTTTTAGATATTGATATCATAGATGTTTATCAAGATATAAAATGGTATTTTCCAAAAATGAGAACAGGACAACTTTTATGTACTCCTTTAGAACAAGGTAAAAATCCGCTTTGTGCCTATTTTGTAAAAGAAGTCAGTAGACAAAGTGAAATTGTAAATTACAGTCAGGTTTGGTAATGCCTAAAATTTACGAAAGTCCAGACGGGGGACATACAATATATAGTAGAGAGCAGGGTTCAACTGAACGAACTCTTTATAGCATCGATGATGTAGCATTAGACAAATATAATAATTATGAATGGAATAAAATCTGGTGGTATAGGAACAGCAGTCCCGCCTTGAAAAAAGCAGTCGAACAAGTTATAATGTTGTATAGGCTAGGAAAAGAAGATGAGCAACCAAAATGATAAGGTAAAGAACAGTAGGCGTAGGTTAAAGGATGAAAATGCTGTCAATAGGCAGGTTAAAATCGCCAAGGCATATAACATTCCTGTAGATGAGCCACATAAACTAGTAAAACATCATGCAGTGAATTGTGGTAATCCTAAATGTCTCATGTGTGCCAACCCTAGGAAAATTTTTAAAGAACCTACTACACAAGAACGCAGATTATTCCAAGATCTAGACACACCAAACGATAGACACAGTAATGGACTCGGACATGACCAAGAAAACAACCAAACCAAAAAAACAAGCTAAACTTCCCATAAAAGATGTGTTATCTGCTGTAGATAGAAGAGACTATGATTTTTATCAAAACTTAGATCAAGATCAAAAAAAAGAATTTAGTCCTTATGTGCTTATGCGATATGTGTCAAATGTCAATGGTGATACTGACACGCAGGAGTGGTTTTTAGAACGTACTAATGAAATGATCAATAAAAATCATTGGATTTTGAGTAAAAATCATAAACCGCTATTATGGAAATTATATGCAGGTGTAGGAGCAGGTATGAATGCCTTTCATCCATATTTGGCCATGGCTAAGACTGAACTGAATAAATTTGAAAAATTAGTTGCAGAACTTAACCCATCGATGAAATTAGAAGATGTTAAATTTCTGTCGTCTATGATGACAGATTCTGATAAAGAAGAGCTATTTGATAATATGGGATTTGATAAATCTCAACGCTCAGAATATAGATAACATGATAGCCTTAATTGATCAACCATTTAAGTGTGCTCATTGTGGCAAAAGCTTCATGAAGGAAAAGACCTGTCTCGCGCATGTATGTGAAAGAAAACGTAGAGCCATGCAAGAATCTGAAAAACGTGTTCAAGCAGGATTTATGGCATTTAATAGATTTTATCAATTAACACAGGGCAGTAAAAAACTCAAGACATATGAAGAATTTTGTAATAGTAGCTACTACAATGCTTTTGTAAAATTTGGAAGTTTTATTAATAATGTTAATCCATTATATCCTGATCGTTTTATGGATTATGTAATTAAAAGCGGTGTAAAATTAGATCAATGGTGTAGAGATGATCTCTATGATTCTTATCTTACTGAAATATTAAAAATCGAACCTGTTGAAAGTGCTGTTCAAAGAACACTCCAGACAATGATGGAATGGGGTGATGAGCATAACGCCAAATTTGAGCATTATTTTCTATATGTTAGTTTAAATAGAGCAGTTCACGATTTAAAAAATGGCAAGTTGAGTTCGTGGGTAGTGCTCAATAGCATACAGGCTAAAAATATGTTATCAAAAATGAATGACGAACAATTAGATATCCTTAGTCAAAATCTTGATATTAAATATTGGATGAAAAAATTTAAAGATCAGCCAGCCGACGTGGCATTGGTAAAAGAAATCTTACAAGAGGTAAATGTAGAATGACAAGACTTGATGGTCATGTAGATAAAGGTTGGGGCTACGAATTGATTTGGGTGAGTACAGACAAATATTGTAGTAAATTACTAACCTTTAAAGAAGGAGGCGAATTCAGCATGCACTTCCATTCTAATAAAGAAGAGTCGTGGTATGTATTAGAGGGAAAATTCAATTTAAAGTTTATAGACACGTCTAATGCTAAAATTACAGAACTACTTCTTAAAAAAGGTGACACTTGGCATAATATACCACTCATGCCACATCAATTAAAATGTATAGAGGCAGGTGTTATCATAGAAGTCAGCACCCCTGACAGCGTAGAAGATAATTATAGGGTCATGCCAGGCGATAGCCAAAGAGCAGCATTAAGACGAGAAAACGAAATTGAAAATTTTAATAACAGGCTATAGAGGATTTATTGGCCAAAACATGGTCAAACGTTTAGAGAAACAGCATGATTTAAGTTTTTATGAATACGGGGACATCTTACCGGATTTCGAGGGATTAGATTGGTGTATTCACCTTGGTGCCATATCTTCTACTACCGAAACAAACGTTGAAAAGATAATGAGGCAAAATCATGACTTTAGTTGTATCATTTTATTCCTTTGTCAAAAACACAAAGTTAATTTACAGTATGCTAGCAGTGCAAGTGTCTATGGAAATTCCAGTAATTTTATAGAAGATGAAGATCTAAATCCTCAAAGTGCTTATGCTTGGAGCAAATACTTATTCGACCGTCATGTTAATACTGTACAGTTTGATGGAATTGTAGTACAGGGTTTTAGGTATTTCAATGTGTACGGGACTAACGAAGAACACAAAGGTGATCAGGCAAGCCCTTACACTAAATTTAAACAACAGGCAATTAGAACAGGTAAAATTATTCTGTTTGAAAACAGTGAAAAATACCTACGTGATTTTATCCATGTTGATAAAGTTCTTGATATTCATGAAAAATTCTTTAACATTCCTAAAACAGGTATATGGAATGTAGGTAGTGGAAAAGCCAAATCATTTCAAACAGTGGCAGAGGAAATAGCAGAAAAATATAATGCCAAAATTGAATATATCCCTATTCCTGAATCAATAAAAAATCAATACCAATCTTACACACGGGCAGATTTAACTAAATTAAGAAAAGAAATAGGTATAGATGAAGATATTAATTAATGGTGTTTTTGATGTTATACATTTAGGTCATTTAAGACTTTTATCATATGCTAGGTCTATTCCAGAATCATATGTATATGTGTTAATTGATAGTGATAGGCGAGTAAAAGAACTTAAAGGATCCAAGCGACCTTACAATAATGAATATGAAAGATCTAGCTTGTTATTTGCCTTAAAATTTGTCGATAGAGTTGATGTATTTGATACTGATAATGAATTAGAAAATTATATTAAAAATTTTCAACCCGATATAATGATAAAAGGTAGCGATTACAAAGGCAAACCGATAATAGGATCTTCATACTGTAAAGATATAAAATTTTATGACAGACTTGAAAAATACTCTAGTACCCAAAAAATTCAAGATATTATTAATCGGGGATAGTTGTGTAGATGAATACTATATAGGAACCTGTGATAGGCTAAATCCAGAAGCACCAGTTCCTATTATCAATATCAAAGAACGATATACTACTCCGGGCATGGCGGCCAATGTAAGTGAAAATCTAAGAAATCTCGGACTTCAAGTTGATTTTATAACAAATGATTCAAAAATAGTTAAAAAAAGATATATTGATAAAAGATCAGGACAACATCTACTTAGAGTAGATGAAGAACCGACAACTAAGCCTTGGTCTGGACGTAGAATTAATTTTAGTGATTCATATGATTGTCTTGTTATTAGTGATTACAATAAAGGTTTTCTAACTTATAATCACATAGAAATGTTAGAAAAAAAATTTGATTGCCCTATCTTTTTAGATACGAAAAAAACAGATATTGGTAAATTTAAAAAATGTTTTATAAAAATAAATCTATATGAATACAACAAAATAATTTCTCAACCCGACAATCTTGATAACCTTATTATCACAAACGGAGAGAATGGTGCCATGCTAAATACCAGGCATTTTTCTGCTCCCAAAGTAGAAGTAGTCGATGTATGTGGAGCAGGGGATACTTTTCTATCATCTCTGGTTTTTGGTTATCTTACATTTGACATGGATATTGGCAAGGCTATACAATTTGCTAATGTTGCCGCTAGTCTTACAGTTCAACATAGAGGGAATTATGCTCCTAGTTATGCGCAAATTATATCACAACAGGAAAAGTTATGCCAGACATTGACATAGATTTTGCAGATAGGAATCAAATTCTATCAAAAATCAAACATATTCCTGCATCGTTAATAGCAACTTGGATAGGTGATTTCCGTACACATATTGTAGATATCAAAAAACACAACACTGGCGTATATTGCCATGAGATTCCAGCCCACCCCGTTACTAACACAGCTAGCTATGACACTGAAGAAGCTGAAAAACTTGGATATTTTAAAATAGATTTTTTAAATGTCAATGTCTATAAAGATATTAAAAGTGAATCACATCTTGATGAATTAATGAACAAGGAGCCGCTATGGGAACTTTTGGAACAGGACGATTTCGTCAACTTGCTATTTCACGTCAACGGACATGGTTCGATCTTAAGAGAAATGAAACCAAAGACGATCGCCCAACTAGCGGCAGTTTTGGCAATGATAAGACCAGGGAAACGTTATCTGATTGGGAAAGACTGGACTACAGTGATGAGCGAGATTTGGATTAAGCCCACTGACAATCAATATTACTTTAAGAAGAGTCATGCCATTGCTTATGCCACTGCAATTGTAGTACAAATGAATCTTATATGTGAAAATATCAGTTATGATTATTCTTAGGGTTTCTAACTAACTGGATAGATTTTCTTTTAATCCTTTTCTCAGCAATATCACCTAAGTTTACGATAGGACCGAATAATAGTTCGATATCTTTATAGTTAAAAGTTTTTATATAAGGTCTATATACAAAAGTTTCTTGTCTCAAAAAGATATTAATAGGTATTTTTCTATTACTTTCCCACCACCATATTGAACCGAGTTCTAAAAAGTTGTTTCTTAGAGATTGATCAACGATCATAGCTAAATCGTATAGACTCAACACATTATTATCGCAATTTAAAATAATTCCGATATATTCTTTATCATTTGATTTAATACAACTTAAAAAAGGAAAATTGTTTTTGAATTCTTCTAACATCTCATATTTTTAAGGTTCAAATACATAGTTTTAACAATAAATATTACTATGCAACCCCTACCGATCTATTTATATAACAATCTCTATGATGTAATTTTAGATTTGGACTCAACTGTGATTGGAGTGAATAGAGTTATGTACCAACGTGACCTTAATATTCAAAAAGGTTTTAAAAACCAAGTAAGAATACAATTTAAAAATAGCGATCAGAAGAAAATTCGTGTGTTTAATACTCAAACATACGTTTTCAGTATGTTTGACGCAATTAATCAACGTTTAGTCTTAGAAAAACCTTTAGAAATTTTAGATGCTGCTACAACAGCTACCAGAGGACTGGCACAATTGACATTGCTAGAAAGTGATACATCAGATCTAGATAAAAGCAGCTATAAATTCAGTATTAAGTGTCTAAATAGCGATGGTAGTTATTCACCTGCCTATTCAAATACCTACTACGGAGTAGCAGGTAATCTTACCCTAAATGAAGATACCTATCCAATTTTAAAACCGAGTACTACAATTAATTCATTTTCACAATTATATAATGCAGACAGTCAATTATATGAGTTTAACAGCGGTAATTTATATGCTAATCCTGAATACAATAGCAATGATGCCCTACACACTCTTGGCTTTTATCTAAACTCTTACAGGGGAACAGTTTTGATACAAGGCACCTTAGAAAATAGTCCAGGGTCAGGAAACCATTACGCAACAATAAAAACCAAAATATATAACCAATTTACAGGTATAGATCATATTAATTTTCATGGGGTCTTTACCTATATTAAAATTATTCATATTCCATCAAAAGGACCAGGTGATGTGGATAACCTAAATACAAATTATACCGGGACATTTGACAAACTATTGTATAGAAGCTAAAATGATAGAATGAATGAAATTCAATCTACCATAAATGCTTTTTTGCCTCACAACAAAAAAACATCGCCAAGTGGCTGGATCTCATTCAATGGAATCTGTTGCCATCATAATGGAGAAAGGCCTGATACTAGAGGAAGAGGCGGGTTACTTTTTACTGATAAAGGCTTCCAATATCATTGTTTCAATTGTAATTATAAATCCGGATATACCTATGGTAAATTACTAACTAGTAATACAAAAAAATTATTTCAATGGCTTGGCATCCCTTCTAGTGAAATAAATCGATTGAGTTTATACGCATTAAAAATGAAAGATGACACAATTCAAAATAATCCACAAATTAGTTTTAATCTAGTAGAAAAACAGCTACCAGATAACTGTAGACCCTTTATGAGCTGGGTTCAATATATCAAAACAAAGACTACATTAACAGATGAAGATTTAGAAATACAAAGTGCTTTGGAATCAATTGAAAAATACCTTGGCAAAAGAGGAATGAAGCTTTACTATGCAGATTGGCATTATGCTCATACACCTGGATTCAAAGATAGAGTGATAATTCCTTTTACACATGAGGGTAAAATTGTAGGTTATACGGGAAGAAAAATTGTAGAAGGATCACCAAAATATATTTCTGATAGTCAATCAGGATATCTTTTTAACATTGATAAGCAAACACATGATAAAAAATTTGTGATTGTAACTGAGGGGCCTTTTGATGCTTGTGCTGTAGATGGAATAGCTATACTGACCAATGAACCTAATCAAATTCAAATTCAAAGAATTAACAGTCTTAACAAAGAGGTTATTGTAGTTCCAGATAGAGATACTGCTGGATTAAAACTAATAGATGTAGCTATAGAACAAGGTTGGAGTGTTAGCACACCTCCCTGGAGAGAAAATATTAAAGATGTCAATGATGCATTAATAAACTATGAAAGACTATATACTCTATACAGCATACTTCACTATAGAGAATCTAACAAGTTAAAAAAAGAATTACAAAGAAAAAAATTTCAAGGTCTAATAGAAGCAATCAAAAATTTAAAATCAAATTAATCAATGAATAAACCAAATTACAGTTTTGATGTTCAAAAATTATATCTAGAAATGTTTTTATCAGATGCTGAATCTTTTATTAGATGCCAAAGTATATTTGATGCTGAAAACTTTGACCAAAGATTAGAATCTGTGGCAGAGTTTATAACCAAATATGTTGATGATTACAAGGTCATGCCAGAAGTCTCACAGGTCAACGCTGTTTGTAGATCAAATTTAGAAGCGATCAGCATACCTAAAGAAAATTATGAATGGTTATTAGAGGAGTTTGAAAAATTCAGCAGGCATAAGGCCTTAGAGAGAGCCATATTAAAATCTGCTGATCTATTAGAGAATGGTGATTATAATCCCGTAGAAAAACTTATTAAGGAAGCCATTCAAATTAGTCTAAACAAAGATATGGGCACAGACTACTTTGAAGACCCTAGAGGTAGGCTTGAAACATTAAAGAATTCTAATGGACAAATCAGTACAGGGTGGCCATCAGTTGATAGAAAACTATACGGTGGATTCAACAGAGGTGAATTAAATATTTTCGCAGCAGGGTCAGGTGGGGGTAAAAGTTTATTCCTTGCTAATCTCGGTGTCAACTGGGCTATGGTAGGTTTAAATGTAGTCTATCTTACTTTCGAACTTGCAGAAAATCTTGTCAGTATGAGACTTGATAGTATGGTAACTGGTATTGCTAGTAGAGAGATTTTTAGAAACATAGATGATGTCGAACTCAAGGTAAAAATGGCCGGAAAACGTGCTGGCAGCATACAGATCAAGTATATGCCTTCGGGGAAAAATTGTAATGATATTCGTGCGTATTTAAAAGAATATCAGGTCAAAAAAGGTCATAAACCAGACGTTTTGTTAATAGATTACCTTGATTTAATGATGCCTTTATCAGTGAAGGTGTCGCCCAGTGATTTATTTGTCAAGGACAAATATGTATCGGAAGAGATTAGAAATTTAGCAATGGAGACTCAATGTATTACAGTCACAGCCAGTCAATTAAATCGAGCTGCTGTTGAGGAAGTTGAGTTCGATCATAGTCATATTTCAGGAGGTCTTAGTAAAATTCAGACAGCTGATAATGTAATCGGTATCTTTACTTCGCGTGCCATGAAAGAAAGAGGGCGCTATCAAATTCAGTTTATGAAAACACGTTCAAGTTCTGGAGTAGGACAAAAAGTAGATTTAGAATTTAATGTAGATACACTTAGAATCAGTGATTTAGATGAAGAATCTACGCCACAACCGACTACTGGACAAATATATCAAAATATCAAAAGAACCTCAACTACAGCCAACGAAGATGTTGATCCTACTAAGGGCATAAACGTACCTAAAATAAAAACAGTTAGCAAATCCGGATCAGATATAAGATCTATGTTGGCTAATTTAAATGCAGAAAAAGATTAAAACCAATTAGCAATTTGTTGTTTTGCGCTTTCTTCAATGACATGATGCCATTGATCTATACCAGATGAATTGAATATAGAATCTACTGAACCTTCCATAATGCTCCATGATTTAGTAACATCGTTCCACGGAGGAATCATGTCTATTTCTGCTTCTAAATGTCCAGGAAGCCATCTTACATAACCAGCTATTGCTCTGAATGTTTGTGGTCCTTTGTTTTGACTTATAGCAGCCAGCACTGTAATGTCATTGCTGATACCAAAATTAGATCCAATTTTCGTAGTTGAGCTAGATGTCCAATCTAGGGTATGAACAACAATTATTCTATTGGTATTTTCAGAACCACCAAAATAAATTGGACAATCATTATCTAATGTCATTCCTAGATTACTCATCACTACACCTAATGATGTAGAAGTTTCCATAGGTTTGTTTATCTGTAACCCAATAGCACCGTGTAAATCGTGATCGATGACCAATACTACACCTTTACGCACAATTGTTTCTGTTCTTTTAGGATGTGCAGCTAAAAGATAACCTTTAAAATTTTCTATGTCTTCCATTAAAATATTTACTAAAATAAATATCTTTTATGAGAATATTGGAATTTTTAAAACCTGGCTATATTGAGCAATCTCAGCTGAATCCTGAAATTTGGCAGGATTCGAATAATATTAAACCAGAAATAAAAAATAAAATTATAGAAATTGCCGCACATTTTAAAGATTTTGTTGACATTAACTTTCCTGTTCTTGATATTGTAATCACAGGAGGACAAACAAGCCAATTTTACACAGATTCAAGTGATTTAGATATCCATTTAATTACCGATTTTAATAAAATTAAATGTGATCAAGAAGTGGCAGAACTTTTCACAACTAAAAAGTCGCTATACAAAAAAAATTACGATATAAAGATAAAAGGTATAGAAGTCGAATTATATGTTGAAGATTTAAAAATGCCTGCTGTAGGAGGATCTTTTAGTTTAATTAAAGATAAATGGATTCGACCCCCTACTACTCCTAGTCAAAAAATTGATAAAGAAAAAATTTCTAAACTAAGCCTAGAATTTTCAAAAAAAATTATTAAAAGTTTGAGTACTGATAATTTAAACAATCTTAAACAAGTTAAAGAATTAATATGGTCTTACAGAAAATTAGGTTTAGCCAAGCAAGGTGAATATGGTACTGCTAATCTCGTGTTTAAGACTTTAAGAAATAGTGGCATCCTACAAAAACTTATTGATAGAATTCGTGAATTAGAAAATCAACAACTAAGCATTGATCAATAAAAAAGCCCACTTAAGAGTGGGCTTTTAATAATGCTAACTGCCTCGCTAAAAACAATTTCCACTTGATACGATCTGGTAAGTCATCTTCATAATTGTCTTCTGATTCAACACGTAAGCGTTTTAGGTTACGTGCTATTGAATCGTCAAATATTATAATGTCGGTGTCATCTAGATCATGCTTGCTTTGTAAAAATCGTAAATCGCCACGGCGAGCCAGTATTACTTCTTTGCTTCTGGCTTCTTTTCGTCTTTCTTAGCAGCAGGTACAGCAGCAGGTGCAGCAGCAGGAGCCGTTGCGGTAGCAGCAGGAGCAGCAGCCGCTGGTTTAGCTTCGGCTTTCTTTTCTTCTTTCTTTGCGTCGGCAGCAACGGCAGAACTAATACCGAAAGCAGCGATTAACATAGCGATAACTGATTTCATTTCTATTTCCTTTTTAAAAAGTTTCACAGAATTACACTGTGTATATATATTAACGCCTTAAATACATTTTAGTTTATTATTTTGGTGAAATATGACAAAAATAAAAAAATATCTTTGGATGACTCTAGGTTTTATATTTCTTGGCATTGCCTATATAGGTGTTGTAACACCTGGCATACCTTGGAGTACCCCTAGCCTAATCGCTGCCTATTGCTTTGCTCGTAGTTCAGAACGCTGGCACAACTATGTTATGAATCATAAACTGTTTGGTCCGTTTATTCGTAATTGGCAGGATGGTCGTGTATTTCCTACCTATGCCAAATGGGCCATGTTCATCTGTATGGATCTCAGTCTAGTTATTATTTGGTTCACAACCTATAATGTCAAATTAACTATAGGCGTGGCATTGTTCATGGCATTTTGGATGATCTGGGCCA
>Ga0129336_10001590_pt1 | contig 13795 bp, 16 predicted proteins | sample CPB6_02_DNA_FD_96878 | JGI IMG/M metagenome (GOLD analysis project Ga0129336, IMG submission 96878) | Freshwater to marine salinity gradient microbial communities from Chesapeake Bay, USA - CPBay_Sum_0.6_0.2_DNA | ecosystem: Environmental > Aquatic > Marine > Coastal | place: USA: Chesapeake...
ACGGTGAGGTCAGGGAATATACGGTGACTCCTCAGGATGCAGGTCTGAGTTGCCATGACAACAGTCTTATCCGCGTTGAAACGGTTGAACAGTCACGCGACATGCTCCTCGCCGCGCTGTCCAATGAGCCGGGCGCGGCAAGGGACAACGTGGCGCTTAATGCCGGTGCCAGCCTATATATCGCCGGCCAAGCCGGGTCGATTGCTGAAGGCGTTGGCAAAGCGCTTGACGCCATGGCGACCGGAGCTGCCCGCCGCAAGCTTGACGAATTTGTTTCTTTTACCCGGCGCCATGGCTGATATTCTCCAGCGCATCATGGCGGTCAAGGCTGAAGAAGTGGCTAGTGCCCGGGTGCGACTTCCGCTGGCGGAAGTCAAGGCCGCTGCCCGGGATGTCGCGCCTGCGCGGGACTTTGCCGCTGCCATGCGTAAACGGATCGAGGCCCGGCAACCGGCCGTGATAGCCGAAATCAAGAAGGCCAGTCCCAGCAAGGGTGTGTTGCGGGAATCCTTTGATCCCGCGGCAATCGCTGTTGCCTATGAACGGCACGGCGCTACCTGTCTTTCCGTATTGACCGACCAGCAGTTTTTTCAGGGAAATCTCGAGTATCTCAAGGCGGCGCGCGCGTCGTGCCGATTGCCGGTACTGCGCAAGGATTTCATGATGGATTCATACCAGATATATGAAGCTCGTGCTGCCGGTGCTGACTGTATCCTGTTGATTGTGGCGGCATTGTCGCCGGTGCAATTGAGGGAACTGGAGGAAGTGGCGATCGAGGCGGGGCTGTCAGTGCTGGTTGAAGTTCATGATGGTGTCGAGCTGGATATCGCTCTGCAACTGAAGACACCGCTGGTCGGGATCAACAACCGGAACCTGAGGACCTTTGATACCACTTTGGACACCACGCTTCAGCTGCTGGGGCGTGTCCCCCCGGGGCGGCTGGTCATCACCGAGAGCGGGATACTGACGCCCGGCGATGTGCAGAAGATGCGTGAGAACCAAGTGTACGGTTACCTCGTTGGTGAAGCTTTCATGCGCGCACCGGATCCCGGTCTCGAACTGGAACGCCTGTTTGGAAGGGAGCATTGACATGTTGCGTATCGATGATGCGATCATCGGATTTGACAGGGCGCTGCGCACGCTGTTCACCCCTGCACGGAGTGTGCGCAAGGCGCCCGGCGACGAGATTCCGGAAGCGGAAATGTCGCAGTCCCGGCGTGCCCGAGCCGCCGCGCTGATGCGAGTAAATCACAGCGGTGAAATTTGCGCGCAGGCGTTATATCAGGGGCAGGCGCTGACGGCGCGTGACAGTGCCGCCCGCGCGGCACTCGAACAGGCGGCGCAGGAGGAAACCGAGCACCTGGCCTGGACCGAGAGCCGGATCGCTGAACTCGGCGGCCACAAAAGTCTGCTGAATCCTGTCTGGTATGCCGGTTCGTTTGCGATCGGAGCGGCGGCCGGTCTTCTGGGCGACAAATGGAATCTCGGATTTCTTGCCGAGACCGAGCGGCAGGTGGTGCGCCATCTGGAGGGACATCTCGGGCGTCTTCCGCCGGAGGACGAAAAAAGTCGCGCCATTGTCGAGCAGATGCGCGACGACGAGGCGCGCCACGCGACCACCGCACTGGCGCACGGAGGCGCTGAATTGCCGGAACCGGTCAAGACAGCAATGGCGCTGTCATCGAAGGTGATGACGGGTGCGGCCTACTATCTCTGAATTTCCCTGCTCTGAGACGGCCGCGAGTCAATGGCTGCCGGCGTCGCGAATTTCGAAATCGTGAGTGATGGCGGCGGTCTTTCCGAGCATGATTGAGGCAGAGCAATATTTCTCTGCCGATAACTGAACAGCCCGCTCGACTTGTGTCGGTTTAAGCCCGTTGCCGGTGACGATGAAATGAAAATGGATGCGTGTGAATACCTTCGGGTCTTCGTCAGCCCGTTCGGCATCGATCTCCAGCACGCAGTCGCTGACCGGCGCCCGTGATTTTTTCAGGATGTGCACGACGTCGTAGGCGGTACAGCCGCCGGTACCCATGAGCATGACTTCCATCGGACGCGGTCCGAGATTCCGGCCGCCACCCTCCGGCGCGCCGTCCATCACCAGTGCATGGCCGCTGCCGGATTCGGCAACGAAACTGACGTTCTCGATCCACTTGATACGTGCTTTCATCGACGGCTTCTCCGGGGCAAGGCGCTCAAAACGATAATGACAGGCGCAAACGATACCAGAACAGTCCGATGTATTCGTGGATGGCCAGGCTGGAATGCATGACACCATAACCCGTGGGTAGAAAATGCAGCGGGGTCAGCTGCCCGAGCGACGTGAATCCGGTCGGTGCCGGAATGACTTGAAAGCCTGCAGTCTCGAATACCAGCGTGGCGCGACGCATATGCCAGGCCTGTGTGACCAGATAGATCTGCCGGATGCCGAGGGGTTCCAGCAGGGCGTGACATTGGCGCGCCTGATCAATGGTGTTGTTGGAAAGAGGCTCCTGCCAACGCACCGGTACGCCGAACTCCTTCTCCAGTAGCTGTGTCATGGCGGCCGCCTCAGTGAGTGTGCCGCCATCGGGCTTGCCGCCGCTGGCGAGCAGCGGTGTGCCGGTGCGTTTGTACAGTTGAGCGGCATATCGGCTGCGCATCAGACTATGCACGCTGACCGTATCCTGTGATCCATATTCCGGTGCGGCGCGGTAGCGGCCGCCGCCGAGCAATACGATGGCGCCGGCGGCATCGTTTCCTGCTGGCGGTGTCAGGCCGGATTCAAGTGACGCCAGCAACGCCGTGGACAACAGTGGCGTCGCCAGCAGATAGAGCAGCGCGAAAGCTGCAAATACCAGTGCGCGGCCGGTACGCCGGTGCCTCCGCCCGATCCAGGCTCCTGCTGCGGCCAACAACAACAGGCACCCGGGAGGTAACAAAAACAGGGAGACCATATTGGTCGTCAGCCATGAAATACTCATAATCTATTGATTTTATTGAATTTAATAGCCATTCCCGCGCAGAGACCGCTTGTTTGCGAGCCGCCGGAAAAATTGACACATCCGTTTGATTTCCAATAGAATTCGCGGTTTCCCTGAATCACCTGTCAGCAGGTCCTCGTATGAAAACCTTTTCCGCTAAGCCGCAGGATGTCAAACGCGACTGGTATGTGGTGGATGCTTCCGACAAAGTGCTCGGTCGCCTTGCCGCAGAAATCGCACATCGTCTGCGTGGCAAGCACAAGCCGGAGTTTACACGGCATATTGATACCGGCGATTTCATCGTAGTGGTCAACGCCGACAAGCTTCGCGTGACCGGCAACAAGGCAAAAGACAAGCTGTATCACCGGCACACCGGTTATCCCGGCGGCCTGTATACGACTTCTTTTGAAAAGCTGCACGCCAAGCATCCGACGCGTGTGCTCGAGAAAGCTGTAAAAGGCATGCTGCCGAAAGGCCCCCTCGGCTATGCAATGCTGAAAAAGCTGAAGGCCTATGCCGGCAACGAGCACCCGCATACCGCGCAGCAACCGAAGCCCCTGAACATCTAGGATATCCATCATGGCAGTGCAAAAGAACTATGGAACGGGTCGTCGCAAGAGCGCCGTCGCCCGCGTGTTTCTGCAACCCGGCAAGGGTTCCATTGAAGTGAACGGCAAGCCGGTTGACGAGTTTTTTTCGCGTGAAACCGGTCGTATGATCGTGCGCCAGCCGTTGGCGCTGATCGAGAAGCTGGAAGCTTTCGACATTCGCGTGAACGTCAGTGGCGGCGGTGAATCAGGGCAGGCCGGTGCTGTCCGGCACGGCATCACCCGTGCCCTGATTGATTACGACGAAACCCTGAAATCCGTGCTGCGCAAGGCCGGGTTAGTGACGCGGGACGCTCGCGAAGTCGAGCGCAAGAAGGTCGGCTTGCGCAAGGCGCGCCGTCGCAAGCAGTTCTCGAAGCGCTGACGCGCGGCGGTTTCACTTGTCGTACTCAAAGCCGCCGCAGGGCGGCTTTGTTGTCTCTGGAGGTAACTGCGGTACCGTGCGAATCGGGCGGGGGCACTATCCGGCAATGGCGCGGTCCATGTGACACAGGAAAGGCGGTAGAGTGATGTCTCAGCATTCGGTGAAAGTGGGCATTGTGGGCGGCACCGGTTATACCGGCGTGGAGTTGCTCAGGCTGCTGGCACAGCATCCGCACTGCGAGTTGCAGGCGATCACATCGCGCAAGGAAGCGGGCATGCCGGTGGCCGACATGTTCCCGAACCTCCGCGGCCATGTTGATCTTGCCTTTGCCGAACCGGCGAAAGCCAATCTTGCTCAATGCGACGTGGTTTTTTTCGCCACTCCGAACGGAGTGGCCATGAACCAGGCGCGGGCATTGGTGGATGCCGGTGTTCGCATCATCGATCTGGCGGCGGATTTCCGGATTCGTGACGTCGCGGTATGGGAGCAGTGGTACAAAATGCCGCATGCCTGTCCGGAGCTGGTGGCCGAGGCGGTATATGGTCTGCCGGAAACCAATCGCGCTGCGATCCGCACGGCCCGCGTGCTGGCGAATCCCGGTTGCTATCCCACGGCCGTCCAGCTGGGCTTTTTGCCGCTGGTGGAGAATGCTTGCGTTGACCTTGATCATCTGATCGCTGATGCCAAATCCGGGGTATCTGGTGCCGGCCGCAAGGCCGAGGTGCACATCCTGCACGCCGAAGCAGCCGATAACTTCAAGGCCTATGGCGTTGGCGGTCATCGTCATCATCCCGAGATTTCGCAGGGCCTTGCACGTGCCGCCGGCCGGTCGGTCGGACTGACGTTTGTGCCGCACCTCACACCGATGATCCGCGGGATACATGCCACACTGTATGCACGACTTACTCGCGCGGTTGATCTTCGTGAGCTGTTCGAGCAACGCTATCGCGGCGAGCCTTTCGTGGATGTGTTGCCTGCGGGGGCACACCCTGAAACGCGTTCGGCCCGCGGATCCAATGTCTGCCGGATAGCTGTACATCAGCCGCAGGGCGGCGATACCGTTGTTCTGCTATCGGTCATAGACAATCTGGTCAAGGGAGCCGCCGGGCAGGCGATACAGAACCTGAACATCATGTTCGGTTTCGACGAAACCACCGGGCTGCGACAGGTCGCGCTGCTTCCCTGATGCCGGTCAAAATTCTCGGCCGCTTTTTCAAGCGGCAGTTCAGCATGCAGGCACAGAAAGTCGCCGTGCGGCCCCATGTTCCCTGGTATCTGCGTTGGCTCGGTCTGGTGATCGTCAGCGTGCTGGTTGCCGGGCTGGCCTGGAGCACCTATGACTATGGACTGGAACTGGCCGGGTTCCGCAAGAGCGAGGCGACCCGGCTGCGGGAAGAACTGGCGGCGACTGTCGGGAAGCAGAAGTCCGAACTGGAGGCCTTGAGCACCCGACTGGCGACTGCGGAGCGTCAGTCGCAGATTGACCGCGCGGCGCTGGCGGATATGGAAAAGCAATTCAAGGCGCTGACGCAGGAAAATGCTTCACTCAAAGAGGACTTGGCGCTGTTTCAGTCGCTGGGCACGGAAGGCCCCAAAGAGGGCATCGCCATCAGCCGTTTCCGGCTGGCGGCCGAACCCGCACCGGGTGAGCATCGTTACCGGCTTCTGCTGGTGCAGAACGGCGTGCGCGTCAAGACTTTCACGGGCCGGCTCGAATTCGTCTTGAATCTGCAACAGGATGGGCGTAAGGTGGTACTTACCCTGCCCGGTGAAGCTGGGCGCAACGCCCGCGAGTACGAGGTCAATTTCAAGTTTTTCCAGCGGGTTGAGGGCATTATCCGTATCGCACCCGAGGCCGAGATCAAGAGTCTTCAGGTGCGTGTTTTCGAGAAGGGCGACAAGGCGCCGCGGCTGACGCAGAACGTCAGCCTTTCCTAGTGTTGGAGGACGAGATGTTTGGTAACAAGTCGAACAAGCCACAGAACCGCATTGACTGTCTGATCGGATCCGGCACCACCGTCGAAGGCGATATCACTTTCGAAGGCGGTTTGCGCATTGATGGGCATGTCAAAGGCAACGTGATTGCCAAGGAAGGCAAGCCCGGGACCCTGATACTGTCAGAGGCTGCGCATCTCGAGGGCGAAATCCGCGTCTCAAATGTGGTTATCAATTGTTCGGTGGTCGGTCCGGTGCATGCCTCCGATTATCTGGAACTGCAGGCGAAAGCCAATGTTACCGGTGATGTTTTTTACCGGACCCTGGAAATGCAGGTCGGAGCCGTCGTGCAAGGGCGTCTGGTCTATCAGGACGATGTAAAAGCCGATAAAGTCGTCAAACTCAAGCCGGCTTCCGCTGATTGAGGGGCTGACCGGCGCAGCCCGGATATGGAATAATTCTGAAAGAGATATTCGCGGCGTAGCGTGTCGTTGCGCCGCTGTTACCTACAGGAGTCAATCATGAATGCTGTTGCCGAGCAGATGCCCGATCCGCTGGTGTTCACCGAGAATGCTGCCAGCAAGGTCCGGCAACTGATAGACGAAGAAGGCAATTCCGAGTTGAAGCTGCGAGTGTTCGTCACCGGCGGCGGCTGCTCGGGTTTTCAGTACGGTTTCACTTTCGATGAGGCCGTCAACGAGGACGATACCTCACTGGAAAAAAGCGGCGTTACGCTGTTGATCGATCCGATGAGCCTGCAGTATCTGATGGGAGCGGAAATCGATTACCAGGAAAATGCCGAGGGCGCACAGTTTGTGATCAAGAATCCGAACGCGACCTCCACCTGCGGTTGCGGTTCGTCATTTTCCGCCTGAGCACTTCCAGATGAAATGCACAAACCAGGGGGCTTCGGCCCTCTGTTTTTTTTGAGTTCCGGATCAGGCGGGATGGATCGCACCGAGCACGCGCGGACCTGAAGCACCCGTCACCTCGGGCAGATTGCCGCTGCGGCCATCGAGCGTTCTGCAGGCCAGCCAGGCAAACGCGGCGGCTTCCACCTGTTCAGCCGGGATTCCGAGTGTATCGGTAGCGGCAAGCAAGCGCGGTTCCAGTGCTTCCGCCAGTCGCTGCATTAGCCGGCGGTTCCGGGCGCCGCCTCCGCAAACATACACTTCCGATGCCTGATGACACCATGATTCCAGTGCGCCGGCGATACCGCTGACGGTGAGTTCCAGCAGGGTCGCCTGTACGTCAGCGGGAGGCAAATCCTCTGTGACCAGACTGAGCAGCCAGTCGAGGTGAAAGGTTTCGCGTCCGGTGCTCTTGGGCGGTGCTTTGCGGAAAAATTCTGCCTGCAGCAAGTGTTCCAGCAATTGCCGGTTGATCTGGCCGGATGCCGCCCATTCGCCATTCGCGTCGTAGTTGAATTGCCTGTGGCGGGAAATCCAGGCGTCCATCAACAGGTTGCCGGGTCCGCAGTCGAAACCGGATACGCCGGCTCCGGCCGGCAGAAACGTGATGTTGGCGATACCGCCGATGTTCACGATGGCCCGGTGTCTCCCGGAACTGCTGAATGCTGCTTGATGAAATCCCGGTACCAGCGGTGCGCCCTGGCCGCCGGCTGCAATATCCCGGCTGCGGAAATCGCTGACGACGGTAATGCCTGTCAATTCTGCAAGCAGCGCCGCATTGACGAGCTGTGTGGTGTACCCGGCCTCGGGCCGGTGCCGCACCGTCTGACCATGGCAGCCAATGACCTGTATCGTACCGCGGTCTACACTGGCCTTGTGGCACAGCTGATGCACGGCGCTTGCGTATTCGTGCGCCAGCCGATTGGCGATCAGGGCGCCGCGATGAATTTCATCATCGCCCGTCGCCGACAGCGCGAGTATTCCGAGACGCAGTTCCGGAGGAAATGCGAGATAGACATGGCCGAGAATATGCCAAGGCCCTTCCCCGGTGAGCAACACAGCGTCAATGCCGTCAACGCTGGTGCCCGACATGATCCCGATGGCGTGCCGGGACATGTGATTCAATCGGCGGGTGTCGGGGGCAGTTGCGCGAGCAGACTCAGCTGCGCTTTGTAAGGCCCGGTGAGGTTGGCGAACGCTGTCCGGTATTTTTCCGCCAGAGGCGGTGCGGGCGGCAGTGCCAGACGCAATGGATTCTGGTGCACGTTATTGATGCGGAACTCGTAGTGCAGATGGGGCCCGGTCGACAGCCCGGTGCTGCCGACATAACCGATGACATCTCCCTGCGACACACGCTTGCCTTTGTGCATCCCTTTACCGAAACGCGACAAATGCCCGTAGTAGGTCGTTACGGCAGACTGGTGGCGGACAATAACGAGATTGCCATAGCCACCCATTACGCCGGCGAATTCGATGATCCCGTTACCGGTGGTGCGAACCGGCGTCCCAGTCGGCGCGCCGTAGTCTATTCCCCGGTGGGCGGTCCAGCGCTGCAGGATTGGATGGTAGCGCGCATTGGTGTAGCCGGATGTAATGCGCGAGAACTCCAGCGGCGATCTCAGGAAGGCCTTGCGGATATTCTTGCCATCAAGCGTGTAGTAACCGCCTTGTCCCGCTTCACCCTCGAACCAGACAGCATGAAAGGCTTTACCCTGGTTGACGAACTCCGCGGCCAGCAGCCGTCCCGGCTTTACCGGCGTTCCATCAAGGTACTGCATTTCAAAGATCGCGGAAAAACGGTCACCCTTGCGCAGGTCCCGGTGAAAATCGATGTCCGTCGAAAACACTTCGGCAATCTGCACTGCTACCGCATCGGAAAGTCCGGAATCATCGCTGGCAGCGAACAATGACGAGCGGATGATGCCGGAGGCTATCTGAACGCGGGTTTCCAGTCCCGGCGTACTCAGGGTGCAGCGGAAACCTTCGTCGCTACGGTCCGCCGCGAGCAATTGGGTGCCATTGCGATAGCGCAAAGCCAGAAGTTTTCCCGATGCCGTCGACTGCACGCGCAGCGTATGCCCGCTTTTCAGCCGGTATGCCAACCGGGATTGCCGCAGATCCCGAATGACAGCCGACGTGTCCTCGGTGTTAACCTGTAGTCTCCCCAGAACTGATTGCAGAGTATCTCCACGCTCGATCACTGCTTCGTGCCAGAATGTATCTTCACCGGCTTCACCGGATAGCGACGGCAGGGATAGTGCTTCGACGACGGGAACCCGGCGCACGGTATCGGTGATGGTATCCGGCGCGATGCCGAATGCTGCGAATGCGATCACCAGGGGGACGGAAAGCACGCCGAGCAGCAAGGTGCGGGACCCGCGAAACCATGTCCAAACCTTTTGCGCTAGAATCGGGGCGCGCTCTGGCAGCATGCGCTTTCCTTATGATTTTGAAGCATTTTTCGCCCAACAGCTTAACAGAAACCCTAGTGCGGGAAAACCGTTTTCTGCGCTGGCCTCGTCCCTGAATATGTCCGATATTGAGACCCAGTTGGAGACCATCCGTCGCGGTTGCGACGAATTGCTCATCGAAACCGAGTTGCGGGAAAAGCTTGCCCGCGGCGTACCTCTGCGGGTCAAGGCAGGCTTCGACCCGACAGCTCCCGATCTGCATCTCGGGCATACGGTCCTGATCAACAAGCTGCGCCAGTTTCAGGAACTGGGGCATCACGTGCTGTTTCTGATCGGCGATTTCACGGGCATGATCGGAGACCCGACCGGCAAGAATGCCACGCGTCCGCCGCTGTCCCGGGAAGACGTCGCGCGAAACGCGGAAACGTACACCGAACAGGTGTTCAGGATTCTTGACCGCACACGCACCGAGGTGGTCTTCAACTCCAGCTGGATGGACCGCATGCAGGCGGCGGACATGATCAAGCTTGCGGCCTCCCACACGGTAGCGCGCATGCTCGAGCGTGACGATTTTTCGAAGCGTTACAAGGGCAACCAGCCGATCGCCATCCATGAATTTCTGTACCCGCTGGTGCAGGGATATGACTCTGTCGCGCTGAAAGCGGACATCGAACTGGGCGGGACGGATCAGAAGTTCAACCTGCTCATGGGCCGGGAACTGCAGAAGCACTACGGGCAGCCGCCACAGTGCATTCTGACCATGCCCTTGCTGGAAGGGCTGGACGGCGTCAACAAGATGTCGAAGTCCCTCGGTAACTATGTCGGCATCCAAGAGCCGCCGAACGAGATATTCGGCAAGCTGATGTCAGTGTCCGACGAGTTGATGTGGCGCTACATTGATCTGCTGTCGTTTGCCAGCGCCGCGGATATCCGTGACATGAAGGCCCGGGTGACGGCCGGAGGCAATCCGCGTGATGTCAAGGTGGCATTCGCGCAGGAGATCGTCGAGCGTTTTCACGGGCGCGAGGCGGCGGTTGCCGCATTGGCAGACTTCGAGTCGCGTTTCCGCCAGAACGAGATTCCGGCCGATTTGGACGAGGTGACACTTACGGCTGAAGGCGCGGGACTTCCGATTGCCGCGGTACTGAAGCAGGCGGGCCTCACCGCCAGCACATCCGAAGCCTTACGCATGATTGTGCAGGGTGGTGTCAAGCTGAATGGGAAAAAGGTGACAGACAAGTCGCTGGTCCTTGCCGGCGGCGCGTCAGTGGTCCTGCAAGTGGGCAAGCGGAAGTTCGCGCGGGTGACCATCCACTGACGGGCAGCGCCGCAAATGGCGTTGGCCGGGCTTTTTCGGATGGCGGCGTGCCCTGCCGGACACAGGCCTGATTCAGACAGGGTCGGCGCTATAGCGGCGCATGAAGCCGCGATCAATGCGGTCCTTCCACTGCCACACCCAATCCCCGCTGATGGACCAGGGTCCGTAAGAGGCAATGGCATGTTTGCCGCCAGTGCTGATCAGGGCCAGCGCCCGTTGTTGCGGACGATAAGGCAACAGCACCTCGCCGCGCAGCGCGCGGCGCAGATTCTCCGCCAGCGGCGGACCCTGGCGCACGGCAAATACACCGGACTTCGGCCGCGGGCAACCTTCCATTCCGGCGATATCGCCCGCAGCGAATACTGACGAATGAGAAACGGATTGCAGAAAACGGTTCACGACAATAAAACCACTGGCATCGACCTGCAGGCCGCTTTCACTTGGCCAAGCCGGCGCGGCCGCACCGGTAATCCAGATGATGTCATCGGGCGTCATCGAACTGCCATCGTCAAAGCGCAGTTCGCCCGCAGACACTTCGCCTACCCGCGTGTCCAATTTCATGTGGACGCCGTATTCGGCCAGTTTTCGCATTGCCGGACGCCGCACTCCGGGCGGATGCGACGGCAGCAGGACAGCCGTATCGCCGACCAGCGTCAGGCGGGCATGGCCTTGCATGCTGCGGATGCGATAGGCCATGGCCAGTATCATCTCGACACCGGCGGCGCCGGCACCAATCACCGTGATTGAGCGGGCTGGTGCGCGCCTTGACGCGATCGCCTCAAGGAGGGCGTTCCAGTGCTCGAGAAAACGCTTAACCGGCTTGACCGGCACCCCGTAATGGTTCGCGCCTGGTATTGCGCTCAGCACCGGGGTTGAACCGGTGTCTATGGAAACGACGTCATACGGCTCCTGCTTGCCGTCATCAAGGTGGACAAGGCGTGTATCTGTGCCCACCGCCGTGGCCATGGCCGGGCACCAGCGGACGCGATGGAAGTGACAGACCTGTTGCAGATCGATGTGGCACTGGTTGAAATCGTAGTGGCCGGCGACCAACCCCGGCAGCATTCCGGAGTAGGGGGTATGGCGGTCGGGGCTGACGAGCGTGATCTCAACACCTGGCTCAGGTTGAATCCCGAAGCGGCGGATCACCTCTACATGACTGTGTCCGCCGCCAATCAGCAGCAGGCGCTTTGTCACAGGATTACTTTGCCCCCCATAATTCCCGGAGCCGTGCCTCGCGGCCGCAACCGGACTTGTAGAACTTGTAACGCACGGGGTTCCGGATATGGTAGTCCTGATGGTAGCCCTCAGCCTCGTAAAACGGGCCGGCGCGGGTAACCGCCGTCACAATCCCCCCGCGGAAGGGCTTTTCCTTCATCAGTCTTGTTTTCGACGCCTCTGCGGCTTTGCGCTGGGCATCGTCATGGAAAAAAATCTCGCTGCGGTATGAGTTGCCGAGATCACAAAATTGTCCGTTGGCCTGCGTCGGATCGATGTTGTGCCAGAAGATATCGAGCAGCCTTTCGTAGCTGACTTCGGCCGGATTAAACAGCACCTGCACAGCTTCCGTGTGTCCTGTGCCGCCGCCTGTGACCTGATGATAAGTCGGATTGGCGAGATGGCCACCGGTGTATCCCGAGGTCGTCTTGATGACGCCCTTGACCTTGTCGAAGGCTTCCTCCATGCACCAGAAGCAGCCACCGGCGAAGGTGGCGACCCCCGGCTTTGGCGGCGCCGGCGTCTGGGCCTGTGCCGCGATGACGCCGGGCAGCAGTGCGAGAAAAACGGCAAGACAGAAAAATCGTTTTAAAAACAGATACATGAAAGTGCCCTCCAAGCGGGAACGAGTATATCGGATAATGCGCTCCGGACTGCAATCGCAGGCCGGCATCAATTGTGACCATCGGCCCTGCTGCCCGTCAGCCGCGGTCACTCAACAATTCTGTGCGGTCGGGCATTCCCTGCACGGCCGCTTCCTGATCGTTTTATTAGTGGAGAAAACATGCGTCGCATTACACTGACCCAGTATCTTGTCGAACAACAGCGGCAGCACGGTGTGGTATCGGCTGATCTGCGACTGCTGATCGAAGTGGTGGCGCGTGCCTGCAAATCGATCAGCAACGCGGTCAGCAAGGGCGCGCTGGCCGGCATACTCGGTGGTGCCGGGACTGAAAATGTGCAGGGGGAGGCACAGAAAAAGCTCGACGTGATCTCCAACGAAGTGCTGGTCGAGGCCAACGAGTGGGGCGGTCATCTGGCGGCCATTGCCTCGGAAGAAATGGAACAGCCGCATCAGATTCCCAATCGTTTCCCGAAAGGCGAGTTTCTGCTGTTGATGGATCCGCTGGATGGGTCTTCGAATATTGACGTCAATGTCTCCATCGGCACGATATTTTCGGTACTGCGCTGCCCGGAGGGCGTGACTGAGCCGGACGAGAAGGCTTTTCTCCAGCCGGGCGCGAAGCAGGTCGCCGCCGGTTTCGCCGTTTACGGGCCCTCGACCGTGCTGGTGCTGACTGTCGGGAACGGCGTTGCCGGATTTACGCTGGACCGCGAATTGGGCAGCTGGGTGCTGACCCAGCCGAAAATCGAAATACCGGCAGATACCGCGGAGTTCGCCATCAACATGTCGAACATGCGCAATTGGGAGCCCCCCGTAAAGCGTTACATCGACGAATGCCTCGCCGGCAAGAACGGCCCTCTGGGCAAGGACTACAACATGCGCTGGGTCGCCTCGATGGTGGCCGATGTTTACCGGATTCTTTCGCGCGGCGGCATATTCATGTATCCGCAGGACGCCAAGCACAAGGAAGGCCGCTTGCGTCTGATGTATGAGGCGAATCCGATGTCATTCATCGTCGAACAGGCGGGCGGTATGGCGACCAACGGACGTCAGCGCATCATGGACGTCCAGCCGGAACGCCTGCATCAGCGCGTCGGTGTCATCCTCGGTTCACGCAACGAAGTCGAACGCCTGACCGGCTATCACGGTTGATGTCAGGAAACCGGTTCCGGACCGACGGACATGCCGGGACAGCTTGCCATGGAGAGCGATATGACGGACGGTAAAGCGGAGCAAAGGCGCGAGATCGCGGTTCTCGGGGGTGGATGTTTCTGGTGTCTGGAAGCCGTGTTTGACGGCCTGGCCGGTGTCGATAGCGTTGAATCCGGTTATGCCGGCGGTCGCGACCCCGATCCCGACTACGAGGCGGTATGCAGCGGGCAGACCGGTCATGCGGAAGTCGTGCGCGTGACATTCGATCCCGACGTGCTGACCTTCCGTGA
>Ga0129336_10001593_pt1 | contig 13777 bp, 11 predicted proteins | sample CPB6_02_DNA_FD_96878 | JGI IMG/M metagenome (GOLD analysis project Ga0129336, IMG submission 96878) | Freshwater to marine salinity gradient microbial communities from Chesapeake Bay, USA - CPBay_Sum_0.6_0.2_DNA | ecosystem: Environmental > Aquatic > Marine > Coastal | place: USA: Chesapeake...
CAAGGACCAAAGCAGGCGCAACAAAATTTAGAAAATGAATCGAAATATCCAGAAAATCCATGTCGGTCTCGTGGGGATCAGCGGCAAGTGCCTGATTCAATTCAAAATTTTATAATCAGCTTCCTTTTGAACCGATAACACCATATGGCAGTCTGGGCCTTAGGCATCAACCACACCACCGCGCCGCTTGACTTGCGCGGTCGGTTTGCGTTCGCCCTCGACCAGATCGGACCCTCCCTGCAGGCCTTGCGCCAGGCTCTGAACCAACCCCCAGAGGCAGCCATCCTGTCCACCTGCAACCGCACCGAGATTTATTGTGCCGGGCAAACCCTTGAAATTGCGCCCACCCTGAATTGGTTGGCCCATTGTGGTGGCGTAACGGCCGATGAGCTACGTAGCCACACCTATGCGCTTGAATCTGGCCAGGCAGCCCGCCATGCCTTTCGGGTGGCTAGCGGGCTTGACTCCATGGTCCTGGGGGAGCCCCAGATACTGGGCCAGATGAAAGACGCTGTGCGGGTGGCCGAGCAGGCAGGCGCCCTGGGCAGCACCCTCAACCAACTGTTTCAGCGCAGTTTTGCCGTGGCTAAGGAAGTTCGCAGCACCACAGAAATCGGTAGCCACTCGATCAGCATGGCAGCCGCGGCCGTTCGACTTGCGGGCAAATTATTTGAAGACCTGCATGAGGTTCGCATCCTGTTTGTCGGCGCTGGCGAGATGATTGAAATGGCCGGCACCCACTTCGCTGCAAAAAACCCCAAGGCCATGGCCATCGCCAACCGCAGCCTGGATCGGGGCGAAAAGCTGGCTGCCCGTTTTGGTGCTGAAGCGATGCGGCTGGCCGATTTGCCCGACCGTCTGCATGAATTCGATGTGGTGATCAGTTGCACTGCCAGCACCCTGCCGCTGATCGGCCTGGGCGCCGTCGAGCGGGCCCTGAAGACGCGCAAGCACCGCCCGATGTTCATGGTGGACCTGGCCGTGCCGCGCGATATTGAGCCCCAGGTGAAAGACCTGCCGGATGTCTACCTCTACACGGTCGATGACCTGGCCAAGGTGGTGCAAACCGGGCAGGCGAGCCGACAGGCCGCCGTGGCCCAGGCCGAAGTCATCATCGATGCCGGCGTGCAGAACTTCATGCACTGGATGGACCAGCGTGATCCGCGTACTGGCATCGTGCCCCTGATCCAGCAACTCAACAGCCAGACGGATGAATGGCGTGCCACCGAGATGGCACGCGCGCGCAAAGCGCTGGCTCGGGGTGATTCGATGGATTCGGTCCTGGAGGCCTTATCGCGCGGACTCACCCAAAAATTGCTGCACGGCGCCCTGGCCGAACTCCATGCCGGCGATGCGCAATCGCGTGAGCGCGCCAGCCACGCCATCCAGCAATTTTTCCTGCGCAAGGAAAGGTAATGGCTCGGCCACCGACGCCCATTGCGTGCAGCGCCCATGGCGCGGCTACTGACACACCTGACTGCAACCGTTGCGCCTGGCATTAGCTGGCCTGAAGGCCAGTACCCCCGCTTGACGACACCCTGTTTCAGGAGATCACTGCTCCTGCCCAATTGATGAAGCCATTTCTACGACAACAACTCGAACGCTATGTCCAGCGGCTGGAAGAGCTCAATTTCCTGCTCTCGCGAGAAGACATCATGGCCAACATGACGCAGTTTCTCGCCCTCTCCCGGGAGCACAACGAGGTCAGCGCCGTAGCCGGGCGCTTCGAGCGATTCAAGCAGCGCGAGGCTGATCTGGCAGGCGCCCGTGACATGCTGGGCGACCCGGACATGGCCAGCATGGCGCAGGAGGAGATCGACAGTGCCGGGGCTGAACTGACGCAGTTGGAGGACGAGTTGCAACGCATGCTGCTGCCCAAGGATCCGGAGGACGCACGCAACGCCTTTCTGGAAATTCGCGCCGGCACTGGCGGCGATGAATCGGCCTTGTTTGCCGGTGACCTGCTGCGTATGTATACCCGTTATGCCGACAAACGGGGTTGGAAAACCGAACTGATGAGCGAGTCGCCCAGCGAGCTTGGTGGTTACAAGGAGGTGGTTTTGCGGATCGAAGGCGACCACGCCTATGGCGACCTGCGTTTTGAATCGGGGGGCCACCGCGTACAACGAGTTCCCACCACCGAGACGCAGGGACGCATTCACACCAGCGCCTGCACCGTGGCCGTTCTGGCCGAGCCGGATGAGGCCCAGGCGGTGCAAATCAACCCGGCCGATCTGCGCATCGATACCTTTCGCGCCAGTGGCGCCGGCGGCCAGCACATCAACAAGACCGATTCGGCGGTGCGGGTGACCCACATTCCCACAGGCATCGTCGCCGAATGCCAGGATGACCGAAGCCAGCACCGCAACAAGGCCAAGGCCCTGCAGGTGCTGGCTGCCCGGCTGCAGGAAAAAGAGCGCAGCGAACGCGCTGCCAAGGATGCGGCGCTGCGCAAGGGCCTGATCGGCAGTGGTGACCGCAGCGACCGCATCCGAACCTACAACTTTCCCCAGGGTCGGCTGACCGATCACCGCATCAACCTCACCTTGTACAAGTTGTCCTTCATCATGGAAGGCGATCTGGATGAAGTGGTCCAGGCCCTGCGCCACGCCCGCGAGGCCGAGCAATTGGCCGAGCTTGAAATCAGCGCCGCCTAGACCGATGGAAATCCGCCAGGCGCTTCAATCGATCATCTCCACATTCGGGCTGGACCGGCTGGATGCGCAATGCCTGCTTCTGCATACGCTGGGACGACCGGCCAGTGACCGGGCCTGGCTGCTGGCCCATGACACAGAGGTTCTGGCTCCTGTCTTGTCCTCACAGTTCATCACTTTGGCCCAGCGTCGGGCCAGCGGCGTTCCCCTGTCCTACCTGACCGGTGAGCGCGAGTTCTATGGCCTGAGCCTTCAGGTGGATGAACGCGTGCTTGACCCAAGAGCGGATACCGAAACCCTGGTGGATTGGGCGCTTGAACTACTGCCGCAACTACCACCTCAGCCAAAAGTCATTGACCTGGGTACTGGCAGTGGCGCCATCGCGCTGGCGATCAAATTTTCTTTTGCGCCGGCACAGGTCAAAGCCCTGGACACCAGCCTTGCGGCCCTCGCTGTTGCCCGCGAGAATGCAAAGCGACTCAGGCTGGACCTTCAATTCCTACATGGCAACTGGCTGGAAGGGCTTGACGATCAATTCAATCTCATCGTCTCCAACCCGCCCTATATTGCGGAAAACGACCCCCACCTGAGCCAGCTTGGCTATGAACCCAGTCTGGCTCTGAGCAGCGGGGCCGATGGGCTGGACGCTATCCGCACCCTGCTTGAACAGGCCCCGTCTCGCTTGGCAACTTCGGGCTGGCTGATTCTGGAACATGGCTGGGATCAGGCGGCCACTGTGCGTCACCTGTTGCAGCAGACGGGTTTCAGCCAGGTTCAATCGCGCCGGGATCTGGCCGGGATTGAGCGGTGTAGCGCCGGCTGCTGGGCCGGTTGAACCAACGGCAGCGCGGGTCAGCGAGAAAACAGGCCCTTGATCTTTTCGCCAGCCTTCTCCAAGGCGCCACCCACCGATTGGGTCAGGTTGTCAAAGCTGATGGCATGGCTCAACTTGCTCTTGAGCGCCTGCACGATCTCCTGCCCTAACTCGCCTGGTAGCAATCCGCCCTTGTTTTTGCCCAAGTTGCGCATCGTGATGTCCGGCAGATCGACCGATAGGGTCTTGCCCTGCAGAATTGGGGCGCTGGCCTCTGCTTTGACATTGAGCAACGATAACTCCTCAATGATCAGTTTTTTCCCGGACTGATCACCTGACTTAGTCTTGGCTTTCTGGCCGCTGTCGGCAGCAGCAAGATGGGCAGCGATGTTTTTCTGCAAGGCATCAAAGTTGGTCATTGCCTCACCCTTTTCGTAGATTACATCGGGCGACTTGATCAGAATCTTGCGGATCACCAGCACATCCTGCGTGAGGCTGGCCATGTCGATAAGCAAGTCGATCTCACCCACCTCAAGCGCATACGGGGTCTTGAAGCCGGCCGGGTTTCCAAGATGCAAATTACGGATCACCGCCTGACCGTCCTTGACCTTCAATTCGACGGATCCCACCGAGACCTTGGCCTCGGTCATTTCCGAGCCATATTTGACGATGGATGACTTGATCAGCGCATCCAGGTTGCCGCTGAGCCACCACAGAACTGCTCCCACCAAAACAAGCAAAGCAGCCAGGCCACCAAAGATTATTTTTTTCATCACGCCTTACTACCTCCTAAAGCGTAGAAGTAGTGATCAATGATGATGGCCATGGGCGCCATGCGCATGGCCGTGAGCAATCTCTTCTTCGGTTGCGGCGCGCACTTGCGTCACCGCGACATCCAGACGCAGCGCCTTGCCCGCCATTGGATGGTTGCCGTCCAGATGCACCACTGGCCCCTTGATCTTCACCACCGTGAAAAGATGGGTTTGTCCGTCCGGGCCCCGTCCCTCAAGCTGTCCTCCCACCTTGACACCGGGGGGAAACTCGGTTTTTGGAATAGTCTGGACCAGGCTTTCATCCCGCTCGCCGAAGGCATCCGCCGGCGCCAGCGAGAGCGTCACCCGATACCCAGCTGCCTGGCCCTCCAGCGCCTCTTCCACCTTGGCAAAGGTGTTGCCATAGCCCCCATGCAGGTAGGCCGAGGGTTCTTTGCCATCTTCAAGCAGTTTGCCAGAGGCCTCCATAACCTTGTAACGCAAGGTGACAACCGTGTTTTTTTCAATTTTCATGATGGGGGGCGGCCAACGCGCACGGGCCAGAAGTGAAATAATGCGGCAATTAATTACCTAGGACTTAAAAAATGAATGATACCCAGCAACGCATCGATGATCTGGTCAAATCCAGCGAAGTCCTTCTGTTCATGAAGGGCAACGCTAGTTTTCCGATGTGTGGTTTTTCTGGCCGCGCAATTCAGATTCTCAAGGCCTGTGGCGTTGACCCCAAACAGCTCAAAACCGTCAATGTGCTGGAAGATGACGCGATTCGGCAAGGCATCAAGGAATACAGCAACTGGCCGACCATTCCGCAGTTGTATGTCAAGGGTGAGTTCATTGGTGGCTCAGACATCATGATGGAAATGTACGAAAGCGGCGAACTGCAAAAAGTTCTGAACGACTGAAAAAACCGAACAGATCAAGGCGCGTTCAGGTCGCTGTCCTTGAAATATTTGGTTCCCTGAATGGTGGCTTGCAGAGCCAGGCCACTTTCCGTCAGTTGGTATAGCGTGACGCCAGGTGCCACCGTAATGGCGCCAGCCAGGGCGTCACCCTTGTTGCCTGACTTTGCCGCGGCATCGACCTGCGCACTGGCCTCCCAACCCTGATTAATGAAGAAATCCAGCTTGTCGGGGCTGGCAAACACAAACACGCCTCGAAAATCCTTGACGCCCAGACCAAAGCCAAAGCCACCGGACACCATCTTCATATAGACGTCCTTCCCGGTCTTGTTGTTGTGCGCCACACCGGAGCCGCCAGCGGCTGACAACAAAATGAGATTGATGCCCACATTGCTGAACACCGCGTAGCCAGCAGCTTTCTGGATGGCAGCTTGTGCCTCCGGGTGAACCTTGTACAAGCGCGTCAGTGTTTCTCGACGCATTTTGTTGATTTCGGCGCGTTTTTCATCGGCGCTGCTTGCCAGGGCCAGTTCGGTCAGGGCCCCCATCGCAAGAACTAGGGCCGTATTTCGCTGAAATATCCGACGATTCATCATGTGCTCCGCTTGGACCTCTTTGCGCTTTAACCCAGTCACCACTGGGTATCAGAGGGTGCTGCTGACCATACCTCGGATTGATCTCATACACCAGACAACTCAAGGCGCCAGCATTGACCTCGATCATCACCTGGCGCTTGAAATACTCGCTCTCGCTGCCTGGCCTGATGTCCTCGATACCGTCAAGTACCGCTTCCAGGGCAGGATCCATGGCATAGACCTCCCCGCTCACCCAGCCCCCCTGGCCAAGCAGCAATCCCGGATAGGCGCCAAGGTTGTGCAGCACGCCCATGACTTGCCCCATGCCGACAAAGACCGGTCTTGGGTGCAAGCGGTTGATGTCATTCGATTGGCCCTGGCGCAAGGTGCCATAGACAAAAACATGGCGGACAGTCATGCCGCTTACTGGCGCGCCAGCACTGGCCCCAGGGCCTGGCCGGTGTGAGTGCCCAAGCGAACCAGCCCCTCAGGCGTTGCCGCTGCCACGATACGCCCGCCATCCGCACCCCCCTCAGGACCAAGATCGATAACCCAGTCTGCCTCGGCGATCACATCCAGGTCGTGTTCGATCACCACCACGCTGTGACCTCCATCCACCAGACGGTGCAACACCCGAATCAGCTTGTCGACATCGGCCATGTGCAGCCCCACCGTTGGCTCGTCCAAGACATAGAGGGTATGGGGTGCCTTTTGACCCCGCCGCCCGACCTCATCGCGCACCTTGCTCAGTTCGGTGACCAGTTTGATACGTTGCGCTTCGCCGCCTGAGAGCGTGGGAGAGGGCTGGCCCAGGGTCAGGTAGCCCAGGCCCACATCCTTCAGCAATTGCAGCGGGTGGGCGATGGAGGGCATGGTGGCAAAGAACTCGACCGCGTCGTCCACTTCCATTTGCAAGACCTCACCAATGCTCTTGCCACGCCAGGTCACCGCCAGGGTTTCCGGGTTGAAGCGCGCGCCCCGGCAGGACTCACACAACACCTTGACATCTGGCAGAAAGCTCATCTCGATCGTGCGCACCCCCTGCCCTTCACAACCCGGGCAACGGCCCTCGCCGGTATTGAAGCTGAAGCGACCGGCAGCATAACCGCGCGCCTTGGCTTCCAACGTCTCGGCAAACAGCTTGCGGATCGTGTCCCAAAAGCCGATATAAGTGGCAGGACAACTGCGTGGTGTCTTGCCAATCGGGGTCTGGTCCACTTCAAGCACGCGATCGATTGCCTCAAATCCCGTGACCTGTTCACAACCACTCCAGGTCATGCCCTTGGCAGCCAAGGCCTCCCGCCCGGCTTTGCTGGCGCGCTGGCTGACGGCCGCTGCCACATTGGCCAGCAGCACATCACGCGCCAGGGTGGATTTTCCTGAGCCGCTGACGCCCGTGACAGCCACCAGTCGCCTCAGGGGAAGCCGCAGCGTCACATCCTGCAGGTTGTGGAGCTTGGCCCCGCGGACTGTGAGCCACTGAATGCTTTGGCCATGATCGGTCAAATCTGCTTCGGCCCGAGTACCTCCTTCAGCAATCAGCCGGCGTGACTGCAAGGGATGTTTGATCGCATGCAGCAGATAGCGCCCGGTTTGCGACTCACTTGAGCAGGTGAGCGCCTCCACTGAACCCTCCGCCACCAATCGGCCACCCCGTTTGCCCGCGCTGGGACCGATATCGATCAAGTGGTCAGCACGCCGGATTGTTTCTTCATCATGCTCGACGACTACCAGCGTATTGCCCTTGCTGCTCAACTGATGCAGCGCATTGAGCAGTATCTGATTGTCACGCGCATGCAAGCCAATAGTGGGCTCATCCAGCACATAGCACACGCCCTGCAAATTGCTACCCAGCTGGGCCGCCAGACGGATCCGCTGCGCCTCGCCGCCGGAGAGGGTCGGTGCACCACGGTCCAGAGTCAGGTACCCCAGCCCCACCTGTTCCAGAAACTCGAGCCGGCTTCTGATTTCTGGCACCAGATCGCGCGCAACCTCCGCCTCGCGCCCAAAGAGCTGAAGCTGCTCCACCCAGGCGCGGATATCCCGCACACTCAGTCGGGCTAGTTCATGAATGCCAACACCAGCAAACTTCACCGCCCTGGCGGTTGGATTGAGCCGGGTGCCTGCACAAGCCAAACAGGCCTGGTCGGCCACCTCGTCAAGTTCAGGCTCGGCAAAAGTCTGCTCGCGGCCGCGGTCCTTCTCATCACGCACAGAATCATCCATCAGCTTGCGCTGTTCCCGGTTGAGTTGTACGCCAGTTCCGACACAGTCCGGGCACCAGCCATGTTTGCTGTTGTAGGAAAACAGACGCGGATCCAGCTCGGCATAGGAGGTGGCGCAGACGGGACAGGCCCGCTTGACCGAATACACCTGCAACACGCCAATCGATGCTGTCGGTTGGCCGCTCTGCATCGCTTGCGCCAGTCCGTCCAGGTCGCTGAGCACATGCAGCACCCCTTTGCCATGTTCCAGCGCCTGGCTCACCTGCTGTCGAATCAACGCCTCTTGCTCGGCTTGCACGGTAAGACTGGCGATCGGCAACTCGATAGTGTGTTCCTTGAAGCGGTCAAGGCGGGGAAAGGGTTGGGTTGGCAGAAAATTACCATCGACCCGCAAATGGGTGTAGCCCCGTGGCCGTGCCCACTCGGCCAGCTCGGTATAAACCCCTTTGCGGTTCATGACCAGAGGGGCCAGCAGGCCAATCTGCTGGGCGCGAAACTGGCGCATCAACTGCGCCACGATGCTCTCCGGCGTCTGGGGCGCCACCGCTGCGCCGTCATGGATGCAATGCTGGATACCAAGCTTGACAAACAGCAGCCGCAGAAAGTGCCAGACCTCAGTGGTGGTGCCCACCGTGCTCTTGCGTCCGCCGCGCGAAAGGCGCTGCTCAATCGCCACAGTAGGAGGGATGCCATAAACCGCATCCACTTCGGGACGGCCTGCCGGTTGCACGATGCTGCGAGCATAGGCGTTCAGACTTTCCAGGTAGCGTCGCTGACCTTCGTTGAAGAGGATGTCAAAGGCCAGGGTGGACTTGCCCGAGCCGCTGACCCCGGTGATGACATTGAACTTGCCGCGGGGTATGTCCACACTCAATGACTTGAGGTTGTGCTCCTTGGCATTGACGATCTGAATTGCGTCTTGCCAGGCCGGCACAGGTCGGGTTGATGTGTTGATGTTGGCAGCCACAGCCTCAGCGGGTGGCTCTGCCTCCCAACTCGCCATGGACGACGGCAGTCTTTCGGCCACCAGAAGACTGTGGCCGTCACCCATGGCCATTGCATAGTCACGCAGCGCCCGCCCGGTGTGGGATGTGGGATGAAGACGAACCTCCTCGGGCGTGCCCACGGCAACCACCTGACCGCCTTCGTCCCCGCCTTCGGGTCCCAGATCAATCAACCAGTCACTGGCCCGCATCACGTCCAGGTTGTGCTCGATCACCAGCAGGGAATGCCCGGCATCCAGCAACTTGCGCAGGGCTCTCATCAGCTTGGCAATGTCGTCAAAGTGCAGGCCGGTGGTTGGCTCATCAAACAGAAACAGCATGCCTTTCTTGGCCAGCAGCTGCTTGCTTGCGCTCATGGTCTTGGCCGCTTCGGCCAGAAAACCAGCGAGCTTGAGCCGCTGTGCTTCGCCCCCTGAAAGCGTGGGTACGGGTTGACCCAGACGCACATACTCCAGCCCGACGTCCACAATTGGCTGCAGGGCTCGAATCACATCACGGTCATTGGCAAACAGGGACGCCGCCTCGCTGACTGTGAGTTCCAGTGTCTGCGCCACGTTCAGCAAGCGTCCGCCGCGCTCTACCCTGACCTCCAGGATTTCTGTGCGGAATCGCTTGCCATCGCAATCCGGGCAACGCAAATAGACGTCGCTGAGAAACTGCATCTCAACATGCTCAAACCCCGAGCCGCCACAGGTCGGGCAGCGGCCGTCCCCGCTGTTGGCACTGAACTTGGCAGCGGTGTAGCCGCGTTGCCGCGACAGGGGCGCATTGGCAAAGATCTCCCGAATGGCGTCCCAGGCACCGACATAGCTCACCGGATTGGAGCGCGCTGTCTTGCCAATGGGGGACTGATCGACAAACACCACCCCGGCAAGTTGTTCCGCGCCAAGCAGGCGGTCATGAGCACCCGGTGTTTCGGTTCCCTGGCCAAAGTGCCGCATCAAGGCCGGCGTGAGAACATCCTGAATCAACGTGGATTTGCCAGAACCGGAAACGCCGGTCACACAAACCAGCCGGCCCAGCGGCACTTCGATGTCAACAGACTTCAGATTGTGCTCCCGCGCACCTTCCAGCAACAAGCGCGGGGTGTTGGCCGCGACCATGCGCTTGAATCCCATGCCGACCTGTTTGCGCGATCCCAGGTAGGCACCCGTCAAGGTGTCGGCCTGGCGCAGGGCCTCGGTGCTGCCATCAAAAACGATCTGTCCGCCGCGCTCTCCCGGTCCGGGGCCCATATCAATCATCCGGTCAGCGGCCAGCATCACCGCCGGGTCATGCTCAACCACCACCAGGGTGTTGCCAGCATCGCGCAGGCGCTGCATGGCCTGGATGATGCGGTGCATGTCGCGCGGGTGTAGCCCGATGCTGGGTTCATCCAGCACAAACAAGGTATTGACCAGCGATGTGCCCAGGGCCGTGGTCAGATTGATGCGCTGCACCTCGCCGCCGGAGAGTGTTCGGCTTTGCCGATCCAGGGTCAGATAGCCGATGCCGACATTGCAGAGGTATTTCAGCCGATTGCCAATTTCCTCGTACAACAATTTCAAGGCCTGGTCCTCACCCGAGGGGCCGGCGCCCATCCGGCCAGGGTCCGGACTGGATCCACTGACAGAGCTGTTGGCTGGCGACGCATTGGCTGCCGGCTGGGCAGAAATCCTGTCAAAAAAGTCCCGCAAGCGCTGCAGGGGCAAGAGCATCAAGTCATGCAGACACAGGCCCGGCAGCGCCTCAAGTTGAGCTCGCGTCCAGCCGGTGCCAGCCGGCATGAAGCGTCGGGCCGGCTCCAGCACAGCATCGGCATCGGATTGACTGCCAATGCGCCACAACAGCCCCTCGGTTTTCAGGCGGGCTCCCAGGCAATGGGTGCACGGGGTGTAACTACGGTACTTGGACAACAGGACACGAATGTGCATCTTGTAGGCCTTGCTCTCCAGATACTCGAAGAAGCGCCTGATGCCGTACCACTGCTGGTTCCACTTGCCTTTCCAGTTGGGGGAGCCCTCGATGACCCAGTGCCGCTGCTCGTCAGACAACTTGTTCCACGGTGTGTCACGCGGTATGCCGGCAGTTTGGGCATGACGCATCAGATCATCCTGGCATTCGGCCCAGGCCGGGGTCTGAATGGGCTTGATGGCCCCGGCTCGCAGGGTGAGTTTGTCATTCGGGATCACCAAGCCCCAGTCAACCCCGATCACCCGACCGAACCCCCGACAGACCTCGCAGGCACCCACGGCCGAATTGAAGGAAAACATGGAGGGAATCGGATCGGCATAGCGCTGTTCGCTCTCAGGGCAATGCAGGCCGGTTGAAAAACGCCAAATCTCGGCCTGAGCCTCCTGGCCTGAACTGATCGCTTCGGAGCCTGAACCTTGCGTCACTTTCTGCTCGGCAGAGGGCAGAACATACACATTCAAGCGGCCGCTGCCGCGTTTGAGTGCCAGCTCGATGGCTTCAATCACCCGGGCCCGCTCGGTGTTGGACAGGCGGAAACGGTCTGCCACCACGTCCAGCATCTTGCGTGTTCCGTTGGGTGTGGCCACCACACGCTCGGCCTGTACCTTAGTAAACCCGCTGGCCGACAACCACTGCTCAATCTCTTCACGGCTGGTGTTGGCAGGCAGTTCCACCGGGAAGGTCATCACCAGCCGCGGATCGGATGTGACCCCCAAGCCTGCCACTTCGTGGGCTTGGCGACCCCCCAAAGGGGCGTCTTCACCTTGGGACGGCCCGGCAGTTGCGCTTTCCATGACGCGCCGGCGCAGTTCGGCATAGATGGTGTCGGCCGAGTCATGCCGCACTGGTAGCGCGGTCTGTTGATCAAATAACTGGCCAGCCCGGGCAAACAGCAACTTCAGATGGTCATTGAGTTCGGTCATGGTGCCGACCGTGGAGCGGGAAGAGCGCACCGGATTGGTCTGGTCGATGGCGATGGCGGGCGGAACGCCCTCCACCTTGTCCACAGCCGGTTTGTCCATGCGGTCCAGGAACTGGCGCGCATAAGCGCTGAAAGTCTCGACATAGCGCCGCTGGCCTTCGGCATAGAGCGTGTCAAAGACCAGGCTGGACTTGCCAGACCCACTCGGCCCAGTCACCACGGTCAACTCGCCAGTACGCAGGTCGAGATCAAGATTTTTGAGGTTGTGTTGTCGTGCGCCGCGTATGCGGATGATTCCCTGGGTCATGTCGCTAGTCTTTTTGCTAAGGCAGAAGATTCTAGACACCCGGGTTAAGCCTGGGGGGTGAGCGGGGAATTCCCCGGCTTCAGGGCTGGCTGACCTGAAATTATTTCAGTGCGGAGGGCCGCTCACTGGCCTCACTCCAGCCTGGGCCATCAAACCAGGTCTCGCCATCCAGGTAGGAGCGCAGCATCGGGAGTGAGTCAAAGCCCCAGAACAATCGGCCATCCACCTCGAAAGCGGGTACCCCAAACACCCCCGCCCCCAGGGCCTGATCCGTGTTTTCCCGCAACCGCGTCTTGACGGCGGCATCGTCCGGGCTCATGGCCGGCGACAGCTTCTCCCTGAGTTCATGCATCCTGGCTTCGTCTTCCACCGCGGCCCCATCGCGCCAAACATAACGCAACAAGGTCTCGCAGACATAGCGGTTCGGGTCCTCTGCGCTGGCGCAGGCAATGGCCAGGCGCAATAGGGGCAGGGGATTGAACGGGTGCACCGCGGGCATCTGCATGGGCAGCTGGTGCTGGTGTCCGAGCCACAGCACATGACGGTATGTCCACTCCCTTTTCGCAGCAACTTCGGCGGGCCCCATCAGGCCGTGGTGGCGCAGCAAGGCGCCCAGCAGAACCGGCCGATAGCGCACCTCATAACTCAAGCCCTTCAGGGTCTCTGGCAGTTTCTCGAAGGCCAGATAGGAGAACGGTGAGATGAAGTCCAGATAAAAGGTAATGTGTCTCATGGCATCTCTCCTTGCAGGGCTGATCGGCGGGCAATGTGGTTCCAGATGATTCGCTTTTGATCGTCTTGCAGGCTGGCCCAGGCCGCGATCTCGTCCAGGGTGCGCCAACAACCGGCGCACAGGCCGTTGACTGACTGCATGGTGCATACCGACAGACAGGGAGAGGGCACATTGCAGGGCACGCTCTGTGCCTTTGCAGCGCGCTCGGACCAGTCCAGCGCGTCAGGCATGCACCACACCCCGCCGGTTGAGCAGCGCTCTGGCAGCGCGCGAGTTGGGTTCCCGACCCAGCGTCTGACTGATGTACTGGCCGGCATCGACCAATCGCTCCAGGTTGATGCCGGTCTCAATGCCCATCCCGTGCAACATGTAGACCAGGTCTTCGGTGGCGACATTGCCAGTGGCTCCCCGGGCATAGGGACAGCCCCCCAGACCCGCCACAGAAGACTGGTAATTCCAGATTCCCATCTCCAGTGCGGCGTAGGTGTTGGCCAGAGCCTGTCCATAGGTGTCGTGAAAATGGCCGGAAATATCATCCACGGCGTAATGCTTAAGCGCCGCTTCCAGCGCGGCCTGCGTCTGCCGGGGTGTGGCAGCGCCAATAGTATCTGCCACGTCAACCCGCTGTACCCCAATCTGCCGCATCAGACGCGCCACCAGCTGGACCCGCTCGGGCGCAACATCTCCCTCATAAGGACAGGCCATGGCACAGGAGATTGCACCCCGCACCCTGACCCCAGCCTCCAGGGCCGCCTGCACCACCGGCGCAAAACGCTCGATGCTTTCGGTAATCGAACAATTGATATTTTTCTGGCTGAACAACTCACTGGCCGCACCAAAGACCACGATTTCATCAGGCTTGCAGCCAACGGCACCCTCCCAGCCCTTCATGTTGGGCACCAGCACCGAGTAGCGCAC
>Ga0129336_10001594_pt1 | contig 13761 bp, 17 predicted proteins | sample CPB6_02_DNA_FD_96878 | JGI IMG/M metagenome (GOLD analysis project Ga0129336, IMG submission 96878) | Freshwater to marine salinity gradient microbial communities from Chesapeake Bay, USA - CPBay_Sum_0.6_0.2_DNA | ecosystem: Environmental > Aquatic > Marine > Coastal | place: USA: Chesapeake...
ACGGACGGAGGTGTAGTTGAAATCTTTCCAGCTTCGGCTGCAGAGAGGAAGTACATTTCTCCGACCGTAAGAGCGCCGCCGCCGACGATCAAATTTGCACCAACAGATGATACTTCACCACCAAGGCAAACTTCAAAGCTATTTGCATCAATAATGCGGTTAATCAACCCGGCAACTTCGGCTTTAGCTTCGGTATCCGCCTGTGAAAGTGTGTATATAGAGCCATTTAGATACAACGGACGACCAATATCAGCCGAGACAAACCCATGAGATGCTTGTGTGATAAGTAAAACCGAACCGCCAGAACCAACGGCTTGCTCAATTCCGGTTGATGTTAATGTATATAGTTTATTATCGGCTTTGGCGTAAACTTGCAATCCTGATGTGGGATTAACAACCGGAGTCGTATTTGGACTTAAAATAATTCCATCGGCAAATGTTTTAGTACCACCAAAACCTTGATTATCAACACTTACTAAACCGGGAGAAGACACTGACGCATACGATTCTGTTAGATTTACAACCGCAGTGGTTGAAAGATTCCACCTGGTATTAATAACATCCCATGCAAAACTAACCCAACCATTGCGTACATCACAAATAAGCGATTCGTCTATAGAAAGTCCATCAATTCTTTGACCGGATGCGGGTGTAATCGTGGCGTTATTTAAATCCCACGTACCGTTTGCATCTTTTATTTCAATATATGCGTTAACTGCACCTGTCGGGAGCGTAAAAACAAGCGCACCAGTAGAAGTATCTACCAAAACGCGAGTATTTGCTTCAAGATTGCCCGAAGTTGACTTATTTGCGTTGACGATACCAACAAATGAACTTCCACCGAGAGAAATTGATGTTCCGTTAAGGGTAACAGAGCTATTTTCAAGCTGTGTGTTATTTACTCCACCATCTTTGATGACAACGCGCTGTTGTGCGTCTAAATCGAAGTCAAATGGGCTAAAAATCGCCGCACCGCGCGTAGTTGTTGTTGCATTTGCGATAACCAGTGACAATTTATTAAGTGCATCATCGTACTGAACACTAATCGCACCGCCTGCGCCATTTGTTCCGGCATCCAATGCGTTCCATGCCGCATCTTGTGCGCGTTCGTCAGTAAAATATTTATTTGTCGCACCCTCTTCGATATCATCAGTATCTAATGCATTAATTTCACTATTTACGTAGGTAACGATGGCAGAAACGGACGGAGCTTGGTCGGTTTCCGTACCAGCGGCACTATTTACAACTACGGCTGTACGTGCGCGAGTATCGGTAAAGTATTTATTGGTGGGTGTAGCCGATTCTGGGACATCATCCGTGGTCAAATCATCAATGCGTTGATTTACATCGTCGATTTGGGTCTGAGTCGCGAGTGTATCTGTTGTGTTTGGTAGAGTAATTACACGATTTGCGGTGACAGTCGACTTAATTTCAGTAGTAAATGCACCAACTGAGGGCGTAAGTTGAATCGCACCGGGATTAGCGGGTGCAATAAACTCCCAGCTTTGACGAGAGTTAGCAACATGATTGAAGCCAGTGATTACGCCACCTTCTTCAACATGCAAACCTGCGCTATTACCACTTCCGGCTGCACCATTTTTGTTTACAACAATGTCTTTATCTTCAACTTGCAGTGTAGAAACGTCAACATAGACAAGTTCACCGCCAATATTGATGGTATCGCCTGCTCCACCGATGTTAATTGTAGTAATACCAGTACCAGTACCCATATTAATGGTACTAGTGTGTGAGCCAGTACCTATATTCACGGCGTGAGAGTAGCTAGTCGTACCAATATTCAGCGTGGATACATCAACAGTGGATTCAATACCGGTATTATTAGCAAAAGTTAAGTTTCCGGACATGGAATCGCCGGATTTTTGAACCTTTTCATCCGCCAGTTCATTCAAAGCGGTTTGAACATTAACCGCAGTAATAGTTCCATATGGTGTATTTACAATATTTGATGCAACCAGATCGGAAAATACAGCAATTACTTCCCATTGGCCGTCCTGATAGACAACAAAATTTTCATTTTCGGTGTCATATGCAATCTCACCGGGCGTCGGAACAACGCTTGCATCAGTGGATTGCGGTCTAGCGGGTATAAGAATACCGCCATTTGTCAAAAATTTGGTAAGTCTACCCTTAAAAATCGCTGGACTGGCCATGTTTTCCTCAATTTAAAAAATATTAGAGCGTCGAAACGCCATAATAGTTGATTGCACATGCTCCGGATGTAAGATTAACCGATTTAGCTCTGACTTTCAATACTTGTCCGGCTGTTAATGTGATTGGCATTGGCATATTACCACCGGGAAACACAAGAACGCGAACTGTCGTGGGTGTATCACCAGCGGCATTAACTACACCGATTTCAACAAACTCACCAGAGCTATCAAAGATAGCAATTTCACGAACTTCAACGTTTGCGGGTACGGTTGCGATTGTAACCCACGCTGCATTAGTTACTCCACCAACGACCGTAGAATAGTCGAAATACGAAGTATGAACTGCGTCCAGGCGGGCAGATTTAGAGTTAAGTGAGCTAAGTTGAGATATAGCACTATCAAGCTTAGCTTCAACCTGGTCAACATGACCTTTGATTGCCTGAAGTTCAGTGATTTGACTATCTTGTTTAGCTTCTGTCGCAAGTCCGGTAGTTTGATTATCAACAGTAACATGGAGTGATGAATTACCCGAAACAAGAGTTGAATAGAGTTTATCATCGACAGAATTAAGTGCGACTTCTAACTCATCTACATGACCTTTAATTGCCTGAAGTTCTGCAGTTTGCAAGTCTTGTTTGGCTGCAGTAGAAACTTTGGTATCAACAGATTCAATTGCAACTTTTGCAGCGATTGTTGCGTCTTTGGCATCAATGGTCGCAACACGAACTGCTTCCAACTTAGTGATTTGTTCGTCTTGTTTTGCGGCAGTGGAAACTTTAGTGTCAATTGACGTTAATGAGCCTTCGACTCCATCCAAATGACTAATAATTGTTGCTTGATTTGCGGAGGTTGCGACCGGCGCGGTAATGTGCTGAACAACCCAAGGTGTTGCGGATTGATGAACAGTTACGGAATCTTCGGTTTCATCGAGATTGACGTTAACCTGAATACTTTGACCGTCGATTTTTACTTTAACTGCTTGTGTTGCTTCATCAAGCACGGCCTGTGCGATTTGAACTAGGGAACTTTTTTTATCAGCCACGGGTTTGCCTCCTTAAACCTGTGAAACTTTCGCTTTATCTTTGTACCATGCGTTTTAAATAAAAAAAAGGCCCCAAGAACTAAATCTTAGGGCCGAAGTCAGCTAATCTTATTAATTACTTAACAAGGTAGCCGACGCGAATCTTATCACCAACTTCAAGAGCTTCGCTTCCGCCAGGCAGGAGCGTTCCATTAAAGGTCAAACGGAATTTACCGCTAGTTCCATAACCAAGGGTAAAGTCTTCGTCCTTGAAGATAGCGAGACGGTCAACGTGAGCCATGAGTGAATCACGGATAATCTCTTTAGCTTCAATTTCCACGAAACCTTGAGCAATCATTTCAGCAGTTACGGTGAAAAGTTCAGACTTCCACTTGATTGCTTCCATGTTAAGCTTCAATTTTTCGATAGTCATATCGTTGCGAATAACCAACGAGTTTTCTTGAGTAAACACGGATGAAGCAATACCAGTTTTATGAACAACAAACTTACAGAGGTTAAGTCCATAAGCAGAGTCGGACTGAACTGAACCAAGCGAAATCACTTCGTTATCGCCCATTGGTCCGCGCTTAGTCGCGTTGTCGAGAGACAACTGAATGCGAGGAAGTTCAGGGTGAACCGAAGGATTAGAACCAAAGTAAACAACATACTTACCAGCTGCAGCAATAGGAGCGGTCGGTACGAATACCAAACGCGAACGGTACCAGCTAGATGCATCAAGTCCATCGTTCTGACGAGCAGTGTAATAAGCCATGTATGGCCATTTCGACGGCGTGTCGATAGTAACAACCATGTACATCGAACTCATTTGACCTTTAGTAACAGTTGCGATGGTCTGGTTGAAGAAGTACCAGTTAACTTTCTTACCAGCGGTATCGTTAACAAAGTACCAACCTTCACGTCCAGCTGGGTCAATACGACCAGCTGCAGCATCAGCGTAAACGTTTGCGTTGTCTTCAAAGAGAACCTTAGAAGATGCAACAACTGCGCTAAGTTTAGTTTCAACACCAGTCAAAGCCGTTGTGCGAGCAGCGGTTTCAGCGCTAATTGCGGAAGTACGAGCAGAAGTTTCTGCAGTAATCTTAGCGTCCAATGCAGCTTCAGCCGCAAGTGCGCGAGATGCTTCAGAAGAAACAGCAGACTGCACTGCACCAATCTGACCAGAAACAGTAGCTGCAAAGTTAGCGTCGCCGCCAAGAGCGTCACTCAACTCTTTAAGAGTATTGAGAACTTCTGGTGCAGAGTTAACCAATTCAGCAACTTTAGAATCAGCGTGAGCCTTAGCTTCTGCCAAGTTAGCTGCGTCAGCTGCCTGAAGAGCGGTGATTGTATTCTGAAGGTCAGTTCCAACCTGTGACTGCAATGCAGAAACAGATGCAGAAAGAGTTCCTTCAATTGCCTGAGCGCGAGCGGTTTCAGCTGCGATATCAGATTGAAGACCAGCAATCGCACCTTGCAGATTATCACCAACTTCAGCTTCCAAAGCGCTTACGGACGAAGCAAGTGCAGCTTCAGCGGCTTCAGCACGTGCTTTTTCTGCAGCGAGTTCGGACGCTTTAACAACGCCTTCGCCTTTGAGCTTAACTTCACCATCAACAAGCTTAACAAGTTCAACTTCTTGGCCATTGGAGTCAATCGCTTTGAGCGCTTCTCCGGCTTTAAGTTTAATCTTGGAGCCGTCAATAGCTTCCGATTTAATAAACTTACCTTTAATTTGCATTGACATAATAACACCCCTGTTATATTCTGCCGGACCATCCGGCGTTAAAGTTATACGCGAAAAATATGGGCGTTTAAAGGGTGAGAACGTGTATTTTTAATTTGTCAATAAAAAAAAACTGCGTTTATAAAAAACGCAGCCATAACAGGGATTGAATATAATTAATTTTAACGAACATCTTTCAAATAGCGAACGATAATGCGGTCACCAACAGTAACTGCTTCTTCGCTAGTTTGCAATTCCGAGCGAAGCGTAATACGGGTTTTACCACCGATTACACTGACCCAGTAGTCAATTCCTTCAAACATGCAAAGACGATCAACGGTGACAACAATGGATTGTGAAAATGCTTTGTGTGCCAAATCCAAATATCCATTCTCAACCAATTCAGCATTTGCGATAAAGGGTTCAACCACAAAACGCTCACCAAGTGCGTCAACTTGCGAAACTGTATATGCATTTGCTTCGGATTTAGCAGATGCGATATTTGTAGTAACCGTTGAGATAAAGTTTGAATCGTCGCCGATAGCCTGAGCCAGTTCACGAAGCGTATCGAGAACCTGCGGCGAACCACCAACGAGATCGCTAATCTTTAGGTCAGCATATGCCTTTGACTCGCTAAGAACACGGGAGTCTTCGGTTGCGCGGGTCGAGGCTTCAGATGTAACTGCAGCTTGACGGTTCACAATTTCAGCTGAAATCTCAGCGGACAGACTAGCATCCGCGTTTTCACGTGCAGCAACTTCGGCACTAATTGCAAGCTGACGACTCTGCGTTTCAGCGGCAAGTGATGTTTGCAATGCGCTGTCTGCAGCACTACGAGCAGATGCTTCGCTATTTACAGCCGCAGTACGAGCAGCAACTTCAGCAGAAAGACTTGCGGTCAACTGCGCTTCTGCGGATTCGGCGCGTGCCTTTTCATCCGCAACTTTTTGGTCAACATAATCCTTACGTGTTACATGTTCAGATTTTGTTGGAGCGGACGGCGCTTTGGGAAGCTGAAGGAGTTCAAGCTCGTTATTGCTTGAAATTTTAAGCAACTCCAACACCGCACCATCAGAATTTTCTGCACGAAGTGCTTGGTCATTAAGTAGACGGATTTTCGCGCCATCTACTGCGTCGTCTTTTACAAACTTCTTTTTAATCTGCAACTGTCCATGAGCCATTGTCGTATCCTCCGATATTTATTAAATACTTTTTTATTCTGTTTTTGTCCAGTACGAAATTCTAAAGTTATCTCCAAGAGTTAACTCTGCCTCGCCCCCAGGCAGCAATGTCTCCTTAAACTTAACTATGAGTTTATTATTTTCACCTAACAGTAAATCAAAATCAATATCTTCAAAAATACCGAGTCTACCAATGTGTGCAACCAATGAATTTTCGACAATAGATTCGACATTAAGTTCAACAAACCCTTGAGCAAGATGAATTGCATTTATTATATGATTTTCCTTAAACGCATTTAGAGCAGTATAAACCCTCTGATCTTCGCTCGCGCGAGTTTGCCTTTCTACATCAAGGAGCGTATCAACATATGCTTTAATTGATGCGCTTGTTGGACTGCGTGTGGTTTCAAGGTCTGCAATATTTTCCGTGATAATCGAATCACGTTTAATATGTACTTCAGTTTTATTTTCTTCATCATTGTAAGTGACATCAATTGTATCAGTTGCGGAAACAAGCCCACCAACAACATCTTCGACGGCTTCGCGGAAATCAATGATTCTGTCAGACAAAATCTGAATAGGTGTACCGGTAACTTGTCTAACACGACCGTTCTCGTCTACTTGGAATGCGGGAACAGTTGCAGCATTGCCGTATGAGCCAGCATCAACGCCAGTGGGTGTCAAATTAGATTGAATTGAATTATTGAGGTCGTTGTATTCGAGTGTGATATCTGCGGTATTTTGAACCGCAAGATGCACTGCGTCTTGAACTTCTTCGACAAAATTAATGATCTTAGAAGCTGAAATATGCGGTACATCTACTTCCATAATTTGACGGAAGAATGGAATATTTGGCGCACCAACGGTAGGACCTGCATAAAACGTGTTCGCCTGTTGCACAGTTTTATTTACTCGCAACACACCTTTTTCAGTAATTGGTCCGCCGATAACATCGAATTCTTGCGGCATTGCCAAGTCAACGGAAATTTCTCGAAGGTCTGAATCAATGCGAATTGATCCAGCCATATTTGTAATTTTTACGTTATTTCCTGCAGTCAATGTGCGCAATTGGTATGTGTTTCCATCACCAATTAGCAATTCGCCATTTTGTGGAGCACGCTGTTGTCCAGTACCACCCAAGTCACGAGCAATAGGTGTAGCGATTGTACCAAATGTTTCAATTGTGCCATCTGGTCGACGCATTCTGAGTTGATAACGACCTTCGATTTCTTCAATAAAAAGTCGCGCATAACCATCCCCCGGTGTACCTGGTATGCCATCATCTTGAAGACGAATTGAACTTGCCATTGGTTAAACCTCGTAAGTAGTTACCCCTGTTACTTTTAAATAACAGGAACCGACCGCGCCCGCAACCAATAATTCAGCGCCGCCTTCAATTTGCACTTCAGCATTGGATTCAACTCTTAGTTCTCCCAAAACCGTATGTGCAATATCATCAGGTGCTTCGGGTGCAAGACTCAAATATTCTAATTGACCTTTGACCGGATTAAAAACAAGAACCTGATTACTCACGGTCGACTCCGATCAATCTTCGTTTAGAATCGTATTGCAATGTGATTTTTGCAACAATTTGGTTACCGTTCATATAAGTTACAGATTTTACCGCATTTTGATTCTTTGGTGCGGTATCGTATTCAATTTGCACAGAGTCGTAGTCTTGCGGAACAAGCTGACCTACCGACATTGTACGAAGAAATCCATTTTCGCTAACTTTAGCCAATTTACCATTTTCGCTAAAAAGAATTTCAGCTTTAACGGGATCTTTAATATTAGACGAAATGTTCGTTACCATAGACTGAGTGTCTGGATTGAACATCGCTTTTATAATTTGTTCCATTGAGTTTCTTTTATTTATGCGTGACATATTAGCTCACCAATGACAAAATAATAGAAACTGAACTTAAAACAATTACTGCAGCTAATGCAAGTTTAATCAACTTAGCTTCCGCTTCAAGCGTACGCAATACCCTTGCATCGTGTGCTTGCTGTTGTGCGGTTGCCTCATTAATCTTTTTGACTTTCTCTTCAGCAATTGAAACGCTCTCTTCAAGTTTTACTTGCAACTGATTAAGTACCTGCAATTCTTGTTTAACATTGAAAACAGGTTTGATAATAACTTGCGGAATTTCTTCAACTTTAATCTTTGGTTTTTGAATAACCTGTTCAACTTCTTTAATTACATAAACAGGTTTTGGGATTTCAACCGTAACTTCTTTAGTTACTGGTTTAGGAATTTCAACAATAACTTCAACGTCTTTAGTTACCGGTTTAATAATTTCAACCACACTGTCTATGACACGTTCTGTGGTTACTGTAATAACTTCAGGATTTTTTTCAGTAGTTTCAATAATGCTAGTTCCAGAGCTACCAATTTTCATCTTGCCCATGATTATCTCCCGTTCACATAGAGGTCAAACGAACCGGCGGTGTAGTTATTATGAACTACTCTCGCACGTGCTCTACGCCAAGCGCCAATTGTGCTACTTTTAATATGAAAAAATCCAGTACTCGGAACATTGCAATCAAGTGTGGTTTCATGATGCCAAACATTATCGGTATCACTAGGACTTACATCAATTTCAAGCTTTAACGCACTTGATGTTATTGGCGAAGTGACATTAACCGCGATTAGATATTCAGAAAAATATCGAGTATCACCAGTCGCAACAACCGTGTTAGTTACAGTTCCGGAGGGTACTGTCGCTTTTGCTGAGAATAGAGGTTTACGAGCCTCAACGCTATCTCCATCATCTGCCGACAATTCGATAGCAATTTCCATGTTTTGAATAGTGGTTCGTATTGCTTCATTTGGCTCATCATATACGGACTGTGCAATTTGATGAGTGGCTAGTTTTGTGGTCATAATCTCAACCTCCGTTAAGAGGCTAACATTATATAACAATTAACGCAACAAAAATTAATATGTCCAACGTTTACGCGGGGTGGGACGAACATCAACATGAATGAATGTTTTAGCTACGCCAATACCTTTAAACTCTTTTTCAGCTTCAACTAATTCAAGCAGTTTTTCCATATCATCACATTGTATATCTGCGGCATAGCCTGTGCGGTGGGTTGAGTGAGGAACGCCTCCAACAGCCGCGTTATGCGCAGTACAGCGGAAGGCGCTAGTCACCCTTATAGGTTTTCCTAACTCTTCTCTAATCCTATTTAACGCTTGAATTAGTGTCGGGTTCATACGAAGCTGCGGAATTTTACCTTCGCAGTTTTTATCCTTACACTTACACTCAAACTCTTTTAGGTCAAAGAAGTTAGCCATCTTAACAATCCCACTTTTTAAGTGCTTTGGCTTTACGAGTTGGACGACCCTTCTCGTCTTTCATTGGTCCTTTAACTCCAGACATGCGAGCGCAGAATGACTTGCGGCGCGCAGCTGACTTAGGAGATTTCTTAGCTTGTTCTGCGGATACCGGCGGTTTCAAATCAGAACCAGGATTCTCACGTTCATAAGATTTACGACCCTTTTCGTTGAGACCACCTTCTTTATTTTTACCTTCTTTACGTGTCCAAGCTGGTGTTTTCTTTGCCATTAACAACCTCTTCCGCGCGGTTTGCCTTTAGGCATAGGTTTAGGTGCGGGTTTAGGTTTCGACGGTTTAGATGGTTTTCCACCTTTATATTGTTTTTTGAGAAGGTCTTTCATATCGCTCATTTCTTTTTTCCTTTCTTCTTTTTTGGCGCAGATTCAGGCAAAGCTGATTTGTTTTCAGTCGCGGAGAGCATTTCCTTAGCTTCTTTTTTCGAGAGGCTCTTGGGCTTCTTTTTAGCCTTTCCAGAGGCCACTGCATACATAAGACGCATTTGCTTTTTTGATTTGACTGGCATAGCTGTTAATAACTCCTTAAAAAGAAAAGGGCCAGCCCCGAAGGACTGACCCTAAACAGATATTACTCAACGAGAGTAATTCCAGACATGTGCAAGTGCTTGTTCAGCGTAACCGAGAACAGAGCCTGGTCAGAGAACACGCGGAGTTCAAGTCCAGCAACATCATCAAGACGATGGAAGTATTTTTCAGTTTCTTCTCCAGGAATCTTGTATGTGATGTCCGAAGAACCGCAACGCATAAGTTCGCCATCTGCCACACCGAAAGCGTGACCGATCTTGATGAATGGGTTAGCAACAAGAACAACTTCAACAGAACCAACGATGAACGTGATTCCGTATACACCGTGTTCCATCTTTTTGACTTCAGAAGAAGTCGTGAAAATACGGCTCTTGAATTTATCACCCGCTTGTTTAAGTGTATTAAAATCAGGCATTAGCGTTGCGAATACCATCGGATGCACATGAAGAGTCAACTTCTCTGCGAGGCCACGACCAACCGCCTTAGCAACAGCATCAGCGACCTTCTCGAAAGAAAGAAGACCTGTGTTGGCAGCTTGGTTTACACGCCAAAGAGGATTGAGAGACTGATCAATACCAAGAAGAACACCAGACGTTTGGGAAAACAATGTCTGCAATCCGGGTCCAGTTGTATCATCTTCACGGAATCCGTTTCGATGAAGTTTATCAGTTGCAACCAATGCATCGCCAGCTTCAATCGCCTTAACCGACAATGTTCGAGCTTCAATATCATATGATTCAACTTTAACCTTCGCTTTGCCTGCACCAGATTCAAGTTCCATTTCTTCACAACCAATCCAAATATGATCTGCAAATTCGGATTCTGTAAGTGTAATAACACCAGTTGCATTGAGAACATGATCTCCACCGACAACAGGAATGCTACAAGCAGATACTTCACCAAGACCAGCACGACCATACAACAATTGCTGCTCATTAAGAACAACGAAAGATTCCTGGAGGTTAGAGATCTTGTACTCAAGAGCGTTCACGAAAGCCTGTGGACCTTGCTTAGCGCGAGATATAGAAACGTTATCAATCTGCGTACGACCCATAAAAGGATATGACACAACCTTAGCTTGTGCTGTTTTTGCCTTAGTTGCTTTTTTCAAAGTTGAATTTGAACCATTTTGACCGAGAGCAGTAAAGCCGTGTTCACGCGAAGTAACAACTGGCCAAATCAACTCAGAACCAGCTTTCTCAGATCCTCCAACAAAGGGAACGGTGCTCATGAGAACGGTGAAATCAGGACGAACATCCTGAAGACCTTTAGAGAGATACTGTTCTTTAAGCATACTATCTAAATCAGCAATTTTTTCCAAACCATCAATATTTGCCATTTTAAAACTCCTTTATGTATTATAATTAAGTACCAAATCTAGTACCTTTAAAAAATCCTTTAGACCTAATAATTTGCGGCTTATCTTCATCATCTTGGTCTTCCAGCTTAGCTTGCTTTGCGGGCGTATTATCTTTAGCCTTGGCAAAGGGCGGTTCCTTCGACTTCAATTCCGAAACGGCATCTTCTCTTAGCGACCGCAATGTTTTATCGCCAAGCCAAGACTTCAGGGTTTTAGCGTCCAAACCGGATAGCACTTCCTGAACAACGCCGAGAAAATCTTGTTCTACTAACTTCATAGCATCTTTTGCTGAAATGTCAAGGTCTTGAGAGGCAGAACTTGCCATATACTGCAAAGCAAATTTACCAAAAACGGGATGTTTCGGGAGATTAGACGATTTAATAGCTTCTGCCAATTCATCATCCAGCTTCTTAAAGTACTCAGCTTCTTCCCTAGCTTTCGCAGCATGCTCACGTTCGGCTTTTTCTTGTTCCTCTTTAGACTTATACTTTTTAAGTTCTTCCTCCATCTCACGACGTTTCTTCTCTTCGGGAGACAAATCTTCGTATTCGTACTCCTTGAGCAACTCTTCTTCAATGATTTGGCGGGCTTCCTGTTTACTATAACCCGCTGCCATCAATGACTTAATTGCACTTTTCTCAGTTTTAGCGGTGGAGAGAATCTTATCAGCGTCTTCGCGCATTCTCTTTGCTTCTTTAAATTTCTCATCAGAAGCGAGTCCGAGCTGTGCGTACATCTCCAGTTTGGACTTAGGAACCTTAACTTCCTTGCCGTTAACCTTGAGTGTGTAAACTTCGTCCGGTTCGATAGCTTTCTTCGGGGAAGACGATGACTCAGCTTCTGCAACCGGCGCTTCTGCTGTATCGCCTACAACTGGTGCGGTAGATACCTCTGACTCTGACATTCTAAACCTCCTGTTAATGAACGTCCTAACTTGACATTACATGTTTCTATAATGATGTCAATAAGAAAGAGAGCTTCTAATACAATATTACTATAGGTATATCCCGCGACAGAATTTCAAAGTATCATCCGCCCGTATTCAAAATACCATCTTGACGAAACATAACACAATGTTAATATCAATATGGGAGTGGTTGCGCAGGGAGTGGCGCAAGCAGACTTATGGATGAGTTCCACTCTTCTTATATATGGAGTAATAACGTGGGTGCTAAATTATATGATTTTCAATGTAAATCTTGTGAAAGCAAAGAAGAACACTGGACAGACATAGAGAAGAACGAAAAGTTTGCGTGTACAAAATGCGGTGGAGAAACCGAACGATGTTTTCCATCACCGGACTTTCGCATGCCGTGGACGGGTAGTCGCGGTGTAACTAAAAACGGTATGAAGTTTGAAACAGTCGGGGAACCAAGACGATATAATCCGCAAACGGGCGAGTTTAAAGAGAAGGTAAAATGATTCTACTCAAAACATATTGGCGCGAGCTAACTATACTTTTGTTATCAATATTTGCTTATTCGCTATACAGAAAAGAACCGCGTATAGTCGAATCTACTAAAGTTGAATATGTAGATCGCGTTGTAGAAAAAGTTGTAACTATCGAAAAAGAAGTTGTAAAAGACAAAAAAAAGCGCACAACGATACAAAAACCAGATGGTACAAAAGTAGTCACAGAAACGGAAGAAAGCACAAAAACTAATGAAAATAAAGAGAAAACTGTCGTAGATAAGGAAGAAAAGGAAACACAAACCGAAACGAAAATACAAACAAATCACTCGTATAGTTTGGGAATTGATGTTAAGCTATATCCAGAAACCGAGTATTCGGCAAGTTTTCAGATGCGACTTGGCGATCTCCCTTTACTCATAGGACCAACTATCTATGTCCGACAGACCGAGTATTTTTCTTTCGGATTGGGAATCGGAATCCAACTCGAAATATAAAACGACACAAGAACTTACTAAACTAATACGCGGTGCAAAACGGGAAGCCTATCCGGGAATACCACAACTTGACTTTCCTATAATCGTCGAAGATGACCAAGGTGCATGTACGATTGATCCGGATGGAATGGACTGGCTCGAACTCTCTTTGTTAATAATGAATAAAGCGGTAACTCTCCCAGGTATCACCAAAATGCATTTAGCCGAACTTCGCATCTATATTCCCGACAAACAGAATATGCACTAACCTGTATTTATATGTACTGAAAAGTCGGTAAATATGTATTTTTACCTACATATTATTACATAATCATATCTAAAATAACATATTTCATTATTTTATCCTACACGAATATCTTAAAATATAAGATATATGTGTATACGTAGTACATCTCACAACCAACTTATGCATATCCAAGAAGGACTTTTCACTGTTTCCTTCGCGGGTAGCTGTAAACTATTTTACTGTAAATAATAGTCCCGCGCAGTAGCTTACAGTTGTATTGTATGGA
>Ga0129336_10001595_pt1 | contig 13758 bp, 8 predicted proteins | sample CPB6_02_DNA_FD_96878 | JGI IMG/M metagenome (GOLD analysis project Ga0129336, IMG submission 96878) | Freshwater to marine salinity gradient microbial communities from Chesapeake Bay, USA - CPBay_Sum_0.6_0.2_DNA | ecosystem: Environmental > Aquatic > Marine > Coastal | place: USA: Chesapeake Bay...
CTACACCTACCGCTACACCTACCGCTGCACCTACCGCTTCACCTGTTGACCCTGCACATGCAGCGGGGGTTTTGCCGACGATGCCGGGACAACCTCCTGCTCAGCCTGCTGCTGCTCAGCCTGCTCAGCCTGCTCAGCAGCAGGGAACACCTGTTGACCCCGCTGAAGCAGCGCGATTACTCCAAGGACAAACCAACCTGTACGACCAACGATTCAATCGTTCTGCTGAGCCGTTTGAACATGCGATGGACTACTTGCTCAAGAGGTTGAGCCGATGAAGGAAGACATGAATCAGTTCATCCTTGAGATGGACCGTGAAATGTCGGCCAAGTCCTTCAGGTACTTCTTCACCGAGATTCTTGGCTATGACTATTCGTTCCATCACGAATGTTGGGACAAAGGGTTGAGTGACAACCGCTACTACTGTGTCAAAGCAAGCCGTGACCACGGCAAGTCCGTGTTTTTCATGTCCTATGCCCTGTGGATTGCGGCGTTTCAACCCAACACTCACATCATGATTTTCAGCCACTCACTTGAGCAGACGCTTGAACACATGCGGTTCATTCGCAACAACATCGAAACCACCCCGTGTCTGAAACACCTTATTCCCGAAGGGCGACCGTGGCGAAAAACCTACTTTGACTTTGCAAACGGAAGCCGTATGATGGCAAAGTCCGTGGGTGGTGGTACCCGTGGTTTCCACCCGAACGTGGTTGTGTGCGACGACATTCTGTGGGGTACGACCGGTACTGAATTGCAACGTGCTGCTGATTGGTTCTATGGTGTGCTGCTTCCTGTGCTGCACCACTCCGGTCGCATGATGATTGTTGGTACACCTTTTTCGTACAACGACCTGTACGCAGAACTTGAGCAACGTGAGGCATTCACCGTTGAAACCTACCCTGCCATCAACAACGAAGGAAAAGCCCTGTGGCCTGAGCGATGGGATTTGGAATCGCTTGACCAACGGCGACTTTCCATGCCTGCTATTCAATTCTCCCGTGAATACCTGTGCGAGCCGATTCACGACGTTGCGAGTATGTTTCCCAACGACATTCTTGAAAAAGCAAGGGACAAGGAACTTGTGTTGCTTGACCGCGCTGAAATGGAATACGACGAAGAAGGTGAATCAACAGGCATCTTTGGTCAGCATTTCATCGGATGGGACACGGCTATTGCCTCGGACAAGAACGCTGACTTTACCGCTATGCTTGTGTTACGTACGTTACCCGATGACGGTACCAAACAAATCATTGGTGCGCATCACGAACGTGGAATGAGCGGTGCTGCGCAGAAACGGCAAATCCTGATGATGAACAACCGCTTCCAACCTGATTTGATTGAACTTGAAGGAAACAACTTCCAACGCATGTTTGCTGCTGAACTGCAAGACATGCGCAACGACATTCCCATCAAGACGTTCATGACCACCCGTCAGCGTAAGGAATCCATGTTCATGTCCTTGCTCATGGCGTTTGAGCAAGGTCAGATTCGCACACCCTATGGGGATGAGCGGAGCCGTGAGTTCACGCACAAGTTGGAGCAAGAACTCAACCGTTTCGGCATGCAGAAAAACGGGAAGTTGGAAAGCGTGGGTACGCACGACGACTTGGCAATGGCCCTTGCTTTGGCGAATTGGGGTACCAAGGAGTTCCGTGGCTCGCTTGTTATGCTTGACGACTACATGCCCGGATTTGCCGATTGGCTTAGTGGTGGTAATCAGGAAGAAAAAGGAGGCTTTGATGGATGGCTTACCCCCTGATTTACCCGTTTCCTGAGTGGGGTTTTTAACCAATGGTCAAGTGAGTGGTCATTATGTGGGGGAGTGCATTGGTGGGTGACGTGTACGACGTGCCCATGGTCGTTGAAGACCCCTTGACAAAAATGGTACTCAACGCGCTTTCTCAGCATCCTATGTTCAATGAGAACGATTTGCCGCTGCAAACCACCTCAACTGTATTTATCAAAGAAGACCTGCGAAAGCGCGAGTTTCCAAAGAACGGTGACGGATGGCTTGAAACGTATTGGGGCAAGGATGCTGACACCATTATTCGTGAGTGTCGCAAGATGCGGCGGCACGACAAAGACAACCGTGACGAATACGACGAAACGATTGGACTTGTTCGACAACTGAAGGCCATGGAGGTTGAAGCGACCATCAACAATCTGTCGTGGGCTGAAGGCATGGAGAGTGTGATTAAACAGATGGGGCTATCCGACCGCAGCCTCAAGGCGTTGCGAAAGTTTGGTGAAAACCGTAGCGTGTCGTTGCAAAAGGCTTGTCATCAATTCCTCAAGGCCAACACCGTGTTGCAAATGCTCAACGACAAAGTGGATTGGGATGAAAACGACCAACAATCGTGGGTTGACGCTATGCAATTGCAGAAAGATGCTCGCAAAATGTGGCAAAATGTACTGCATCAAGTGGACACGCTGAACAAAGCAGAACAAGATGCCCTGTACTTTGCAGCAGAAGAGTTGCAGGCTCATGGACACTTAAGCAGCCGAGAGTTGCTTCGCCGTGGTGCAGACACGTTGGACCGCAACATGACGGCGCAACGAATGGGTGCGCTGCTCAAAATGTACGGTGAAGAATTAAACATCTTCAAAAGTACATCACGTGGTGACTACGTTCTTTTAGGTCGTGATGGATTCATCATCAAGGACATTTGGGCGTACATGGCGGGTTCACTCGATTCTGACGGCAGTATTTTTATCAGCGAACGCGGTGACCCCCGTGTGACCTTTGTAGCAAGTGGCGATTCAGGAAAACAACTGTGCGAAGACTTGCACAAGGCTACCGGATGTGGTCGTCTTGTCACGGACCAAAAGGTGTCTCACAACACCAAGAAGAGTGTACACCGACTTATTTTTTCACGCAAGGACGACATTCGCCGTGTCCTTAAGGCTACACTTCCTCACATGATGCTCAAGACCACACAAGCAAGAGCCATGCTATCGTATGTGGATGAAGATGATTTTATGCGAAAGCAGGAATTGTACCGACTTGTCACCTTTTCAAATTGGAAGGACCATACGGTGAAAGCCAACGGGCTTCTTGATAAGTGGGGAATTGATGCCGATACCATAGGTGCATACGCGGAGGGGCTATGATGGCAGAAGAAGGACGCATTTCTCGGTTCCTGTCAGGCCTTCGTAGCCCGTTCAAGTCGCGTGAGTCTCCTACGCCGACCATGCCGTTGTGGTCAAGCGGCATTCAGGAACCCGTAATGGCTCAGGGCATCACCATCCCTGCGCTTTATGCAGTCAGCAACGAGTCGCTAATTTTGCGCACCGTTCTTTCCAAGTTGCGTCAGGAGATGTTTCGTCGCGGCTACTATTGGGAAAAGAAGTTCACAGTCAAATGTACGGTGTGCGATGAAGAATACCAACAGGAAATGGAATCCTGCAAGCAATGCGGTGGCGAAGTGCGCAAGCCTGACCCTGATGAGTTGACGTACCCAAAATGGTTGCTCAAACAGGAAAACTCGATGGAACAATCTTTTGTCCATCTGCTTCATGAAGTTGAGAATGACCTCAATATCGTGGATGACGCTTTCCTCATCTTGGTCAAAGAATACTTCATTGACCCTGAAAGCAAGGAGATTGCGTTTTATCGTGTCAAGGAGATGGTTCGCGGTGACCCCATCTTCATGCGGATTGTGGCCGACAAACGTGGTGTGCGCGGTGGCCGATTCAAAGTCTGCATCATCCATCGTGACGAAGTGAAGACGCATGCTGACGACAAGGTGTGCGAGAACTGTGGTCGTGACCTTGAAGACGTTCACTACGTCAACATGGCCGGTAGCGGAAAGACGCAGTACTTCGTTGAAGGTGAAGTAATTCACGTCAGCAAGTACACTCCGTCAAAGTTGTACGGTCGCAGTCCCGTCAACACCATGTGGCGTCAAGCCATGACGCTCACGGCTATGGACAATTACATGTACACGGCCTATCAAAAGCGACGGATGCCCAAGGGTATCATCTCGGTGACTACGGACAATCTTGAGTCCATGAAGTCATTTTGGAAGTCCGTTGACGAGAAGATGGAGCGTGACCCCCACTACATTCCCCGTGTTGGTATTGAATCGCAAACCGGCAAGGGTGGCGTGAATTGGGTCAAGTTCATGGACACCTTGGAGGAAATGCAATACATTCCGGTCCGTGACGAGATTCGTAACAGAATTGCCGCATTCTATGGCGTTTCAAGCATCTTCATGGTGGACACCGGCAAGTCCGGTGGACTGAACAATGAAGGTATGCAGATTCTTGTCACCAACCGTGCAGTTGAGTACGGTCAAAAGGTGTACACAGATGTTCTGTTTCCTCGTCTGCTTAAACAGATGAACGTCAACGATTGGAAACTCACCTTGTACCCCAACGAGGAAGAAGACGAAATTACCCGTCTCCGTCGTGACGAACAAGAACTCAACGTCGCTCAACGCATGGCTCAGTTGGGCTTCCAACCGGAACTGCTTGAGGACCCCTCTAACCGCGACATTCTCTTTGTGTACCGCAAGCCACAACCGCAGCCACAACAAGGCATGCCGGGCATGCCTCCGGGTGGCGCACCTCCGGGCATGCCTCCGGGTATGCCTCCGGGCATGCCTCCGGGTATGCCTCCGGGTATGCCTCCGGGTATGCCACCGCAAATGGTTGGTGGAATGCCTCCGGGCATGCCAATGCCGCCACCTCAACCCGGTGGTCAAGGTGTTGGTCTGCGTAATCGAGGGCCTGCTGCGCCTGAGCGAAGGACCGTGGTTGGTAGCGGCGCACCGTTTAGTAGCGTTCAACAACGGGGTCCGCAGCCTAACCTACAAGAAAACGTCAGCAATGCGCTGATGAACGCCCGAAGGCCTCGCGGTGCCTAAACCTTGATAACCGCCCCACGACTGCATAAAGCGAGGGAATCTCATGGACCTCTTGAAGATGCACCCAATGGCCCGAAAAATGGAACAGGCTCAGAAGGCTTTCCTTACCGCTCTTGAGAGCGGTGATGGAAGTCTTGCTAAGGAGCATTTGTCCGAAGTCAACAAGTTGAGCGACTTCCTCCTTGAAGACCTCAACACCGAGATTGCCAAGTCCCAAGACGTTCTGCAAAACGCTCAGGGACCAAACGACTTGTTTGCAGGCGGTGTACCTGTGCGCAAGTTCGTTGTCGAGCCGGAGACGGTGACCCTTGAGGGTACCCGCCTACCCGGTATCATTTCAAGCGGGCACCGTGGTTCCCGCCTTTCGCCCGCTCAGGGTACCTTTGGTCGTTGGGGTTGAATCCAATGGGAGACGCATCATCGGCTGAGCAACTGATGACCGTCCTTGTCACCAAGATGGAGAGCATGGACAACGACCTTGCACTCCTGAAGGCTGAGAATGAGCGACTCAAGAGCCTGATTTCATCCCCTGCCGGTCTGTTTCGTAAGGCCGGATTTGTCCCGGTGTCCACGCCGTTCACCGACGACTTGATGCCTGACCCCCTCCGTATGGATATTGAGGGCAATTCCATTCTCAAAGGCGGTCCGGTTTCGTCCATTCCGCAGACAAACGAAGAGTTTCACAACATGTCATGGGAAGATATTCACGAAATGGCACAACAAGCAAAGGGGGTACTTGAATGAAGCCACGACCCGTTGAATCTGAAATACTGACAAAGGCCCGCAACATGGCTGCTCGCATTGATGCCTTGGAGAAGGCTAAGTGTGACTGTGGTAAGGAACCCTGTGAGTGCAAGTCTTGCCCGAAGTGTGGCGGTAAGATGGCAAAGATGGGATGCCTAAAGGCCGGTTGCGGTGGCCCTATGAAGAAGGCCGACGAACAAACGAATGAGAAGATTACCGAGGTGAACCCTCACTTTCTGACCGAGACGGGCGGACAGACTCGTACCGCGTACTACTCCACCCGTGACCGTCCCATTCAGACGGAAGACCACAAGCCTAAGCGTGCTAAGGATAGCAGCAAGGTCAGTCTTGAATCCCTTGGAAGTCGGTTGAATCCGCATGAGGGAACCGGTGCGGACCGCGAAGATGCTGAAGGTGGCTCAATGAAGAAGGCTCCTGAATTGCGTGCTGCTGCTGAAAGCGGTGCGCCGGTTGTCTGTGCCAAATGTGGAGGTACTACACAATCCGGTTGTGGTGTTCATCCCGATATGGACATTTTCGCTTGCCCGCAGTTTAGGCCACTCCGTTGAGGGGGTGGTCTTGTGTCCTTTGAGCAGTTCGATTACGCAACACTCAACCTGCTCAAGTCGTTGAGTGATGGTAAGGACCTGCGTGATTCTGCCGCTGAATACATCATTGCGTGGGAATCATTGGACAATTCACCCAACGGTGACGCTACTCACACTTTACTCAAGAGTGCTGCGGAATACATTTTGAAGGAAGAAGAAGATATCACGGTTGCATCTGAAGACCCTGAGTTATCGTGGGACAAGTACATTTATCCGGGCAAAGTACCCTTGGTAGCCTTTGATGCGAGCGCACCGTTGAGTCGTCACGCATGGCTTGATGGTTTGATGGCCGCTGAAAATCCGGCTCATGGTCGCGCTCATTGGCCTACGTACCACCCTCCGTCAGCCCGCCATGCATACCAACACTTCAACTTCCCTTTTCATGAGTTTAACCATCCTTTGCTGCGTGTTAGTCCGGGTACAGGTGAACCTACTTTTGTGAATGTACTGCGCCGATTTTACTTAGGAGGACATGCTCAGAAAGAAAAGGACATGGAGATAGCGTTTCTCAATCACTTGAGAGAAAAGAACAGTCCACTATTGAACGATTTCATACCGTATAAGCGTGAAAAAAATGACGGATATGCTAAACAATTCAAATTGCTTGGTGACCTCACTCACGGCACGTCTCCAAATGCTCAACACGCTGTTGACCTCTATGAGCGTGATTTTACACGTTGGTTGGCAAACAACTTCGATGCTGAGCAGTATTGGATAACCCATCAGGCTGAAATGGCTGACAGGGGATATTCAAGTGTCGAAGAAGCATTGCGTCATCAGCACTTTGATGACCGAAAGCGAGGTTGGTTAGAAGAAGACGTTGACCAAGAACACCCAACAAAATTGGGTCACACCGATTACATGTACGGTCTTGAATGGCTTACGCCTGAAGAACGACATGTGGTAATGGAAGCCCTAAACCAACCCGGAGGTATCAACGGGTCAAAAAATCATTATGCTATTCAATTGCCCGATGGAACTTTGTTTCCTACTTCTCGCATTGCTTGGAATGCCGTTTTGCGTATGACACCTGAAATGGATTGGGCCACGCGAAAGCCGCGTCATAGTGGAAGAGGCAACTATCTGATGCTTGAAGACAACGATAGGGACTACGGCCAAGGAGACGAAGGAAAGTTTTTGCAACACGGACTTGGTAATGCTACGCGAGTGCCATTGGAAAGTTTGTCTGAAAGTTTCACCGAAGACGGTACGCCTATACCAATGTCGTTTCACGACAAAGTTTTGAGTATGTTGTACGAGGCACACGGCGTTGACGAGATTCTCAATGAAATTGACGAAACTTCATCAAAAGCAACAGCGGCAAAGAAAAAGAGCAAGTGGGAACTAAGCCTCTTGCCTAAGTTTGACTTCAAAAATAATCCTGAAGTGCTTGATTCAACAATGACTTGGGATGATATCAAGGAAGCATCTCGCAGTCATTTCAAAAAAGGTAAGCAAGAGGAATTGCTTCGTACCCGATTTGACTTTGACAATCTTCTTTTTCTTGCAGGTTATGACCCTCGTACTCGTACTGTGATGGCAAACCACCCCATGTACGGTGTACAAAATCCCAATGAGCCAACTATCAATTTGTCAGTTTTGGAAGAAATGGCTGAAGAGGCTCAAGGTTTGGAATCGCTTGAACGCTCGGCCAAGGACATTAACAACGATATGGCTTATTTGAAAGCAGCAGTTGGGCCTCATCCAAGTGAAGACAACCTACCTGACATATGGCAGATAAGTGACGATGGTGCATACACCTATGGGCCGGGAAGATTTTGGGACATGCCGTTTGCTCCTTACGGTGGACAAAACATGTCACTCAACACCTATCACGACATAATTCACTCACCGCACTCAGACGAAGAAGGTAATTCACACATGTTCAAGGGCGTGGCGTTAAACGGTCAAGACTCAACAGAAGCGACGGGAAACGGCTTCTTGATGTATCATTTTATGACACCACAGACGGTCACCGAAGGGGTGTATGACGAGACAAAAAGAAACTTTCAGTACTTACCCAAATCATTTCCAATTCGCAATATGCTTTCTCCTGCAAATGTAACCCGTCTGCACACACAAGGACATGACGATGGTAACTTCAAGCACAACTACACGTTGTTTGCTCACTCCTTTTCACCGGAATATGAATACTTTCAAGGTCGTATTACCAAAAAAGAAGCAGATGCAATGAAAGACAAGGTTCAGACTCAAGGGATGAACCTTGAACACATGTCATCAACTCTTTCTCACAATCAATTTTCTAAGACAGGGGGAAAGGAAAACTACGCTGCTTCGGGTAGTGGAATAAGCATGGTGATTGACGCCCTGCGACACGCCATGTACCTTGGACTCGATGCCCACCACACTCAGCCGCGAGCCAAGTCCGTTTCGTCATATACAGATGTTATGCGAGGATTGGTTCCCTTCCCCGCAGGTGAAACACTCAACGACTTCCTGTCCATGATGGGATGGGAAGGCTCGGCCAAGAAGCCTACATTTGAGAGCATGAAAGACATGTTCCTTGATGTGAAGGCTGACCGACAGGGGTTGAGTACTGTGCGTGACATTGCACAAATGTTGAACACAACAAACCCCGCTGATGTTGAACGATATTTGCGTGAAGGAGATGACGGTGACTTCACTCAACTGATGAATTACCTCAACGAACGATACCAAAGGGAATACAGTCAACAAGAGGTAATCAATCAGGTAAATCATGCTTTGAACGACGTGCCCTACTATTCCAAGGTGGCGGCGAAAAACAAGAAGGGAACGGCTCAAGGAATCAAAGAAGACGCGCCACGTCGCGGTATTGCTCACATGATGAAGGTGGGTGGCGCGTTGCCCGCTATGCAAGAAGAACAAGACTTGCAAAATGAAATGATGGGCATTCTTGAACAAATTGAAAGCGACCCAAACTTGGACGTTGAAAGTATTCGTCAACGCTACCAAGAAGTCAAAGAACGATTGGTTGAACTGCAACTTGAAGCGCAGAAGGGTGCGCTTGGAGAAGTGAATAGCGATTGGTGGAAAGCCCACGAAGACCACGCAATGAAAGAGATGGACGAGTCTCGCAAATTGGTGACATTCGTTGCTGCTAACGTGCTGAAGCCACTATGGGAAGAACAAGACCCAAGTGCGTTTGATGCTGCGGACCCTGCAAAGGCTCATGCTAACATGCTCCGACTTTTTCACGATGCTGAACGATGGATTCTTTCTCATCCTGCTCAAGTAACAGGTCTTACCCGTCAGGCCTACGGTTTCCGTACTGAAGTCAAAGACATGAAGAGCAAGGATAGCGATGTGCTACATGACATTCGTGATTACCTCACAGAAAGTGGACTTGAAGTACACGGGAATGAAAATCCCGAAGATGTGCTTGGGCATCTTGGAATTGAAATTACACCCTACACAAAGGAATACGCCGCTTCTTTGATTCAAGAAGCACAAAACCGTGGCTATCCGTTGCATGTGAACAACGTAGGCAATTTGCTGACAAGTGGTGTTGTACAGAACATTGGCAACTACGATACATCATTCCTTCATCCAAGGGATGAAGAGTTCATGCAACAGAACATTCACGACCTTGATGGAGAAGATGAAATCAACCATACAATTCACACGCATGGATATTCTAAGGGTGTTGAAAAACTTCAACAGGCAAAATATCAGGGTAAGTCAAATCTTAGTGCGTGGAAAGCCCACGGGATTCATCGTGCCGCAGGTGCTATTGTACAACGTATGCGACCAAATCAGTTCAGCGATTCATTGGAATTGTTGGGTTTGCAACTTCATCAAGGCGACCCGCATGGAAAAGCGGAAGGAAGCAAAAACACGTTCACGTGGCAGAACATCAACACCCGAAACAAGGCTGATACCCTGATTGTCTATGACCCAATGCAAGACCAATCTCCGCCCCGAGAGGAAACAATGAGCAACACCTCAACAACCCGTGGGTGGCATGCGGGTATGCCTGTTGGCGGCTCTCATCCCACTCAATACCCAATTATGCCTACGTTTAACACAGGTATGAATGTGCATTTTTCAGGTTCGCCCGTCACCTCTTCAGGTGGATTTGACTTTATGGAAGACGGTACACCTGTGTACGGCAACAATCCTGTTCCCTTCCTTCCCATTCCTGTTCCTACGAACAATCAAGAAGAAGTGATGGGCAAAGAGTGGGTAAGGAGTGTACAACCAAACTTGCCTCCGCCAATGGACACTTCGTTCCCCTTCTCCCGTCTTACTGAAGATGGTTTGGACGTAGTAAGCAATGACCCGTACATCATCAATGCATCTGAAACTACGGCTTTCATCAACAACTTGCTTGAAGGAAATGATTTGATTGCAAAATCAGATGAGCCTGAATGGATTGCACCCATCCGTCCTATGCATCGCATCTTTGAGTTGACTGACCTGCAACACCTTCGCGGCTTCAGCAACTCTTGGGCCGTGTCCAAGTGGTACGATGGGAAGCGTGTCATCATCATCAAGAACGGTGACGAGATTACGGTGCTTGATGAAAACAACCGCAAAGTCAACGTGAAGAAAAAGTTTCGTGAGGCCTTAGAACAGTTGAACGACCGCAACTACACCCTTGATGGCATCTTGGGTGACGAAGAACTCAACATCGTTGACATTGTGAACTACGACAACAACAACGTGTCCGACATGCAGATGCATGAGCGATTGAAGGTGTTGCGCAGCCAATTCGATAGCCGTGAATGCGTCATCATTCCCGGCCCACACGACACCAAGATGACCGACGAAGAAGGTCTTGAGGAAGCGGTCAACGGGCTGCAAGGTGAGCATGAGAACATCTTGCTGCGCGATAGCAAGTCCACCTACATGCGTGGCGAACGTCGTCACCCCAAGTGGGTACTGCTTCGCCCAAGCCGCGACTACAACTTCATCATCCTTGACCGCAGGGGTACCGGTCCCTACACCTACCAACTTGGCGCAGGGCCAATCCTCGACGGGTCGGTGCTTGGAAACCGTGCGGTGGAGTACAAGGGCAGCGACTACATGGACGTAGGTACGGCTCGCAACCAACAGAAGGCATTCAAAGTCGGTGACATTGTTCGTGTTTCTATCTCAGGTGTGACCAAGAAGGTGCGAGGCGGGCGCAATGTGTACGACATTCACGTGCGACAAATTGAGGGTGACGGTGAAGGTGAAGGTGCCGCAAGTGCAGAATCACTTGATTTGCTTACCAAGTCGTATGGAACAACCTTCGTGCCTTTTGACATTGAACTAACGGAAGGAGGCATCAATCTCTTGTTCAACGACATGGATAGTGTGACCTACCAAGTGGAGAAGTTCAATCATGCGTGGTACGTTCACTCGCCCAAGTCCACCCTTGGTGACTTGTACAAGAGCGACTATCCTGTTCAACTTGCTGAATCCATTGCATCGTATTGGTCGCCCTTTGTGCCGCTCATGATGGAGAACATCTTAGTCAAGATGGAGGGAAAAGTTCCGAATCTTGAACAACAGGAAGAAGAATCAGCAGGTCTGTTGGAAGAGGACGACGAAGAGCGGCTACTCAAGCCACGAACGAAAAAAGCGTTGGACGTGATTGCCCGAACCCTTGATGTGTTGGCAAAAGAGCGCATGACGTGGACGGGACCAAAGGGATTGGGCATTGACCTTGCTACTCCTATTGAGTCACCACAGGGTCCTACCAAGGTTACGGACGAGCAAAACCTTCCCGATTACGACCCAAAGGGTGTAGGTCGGAAGACTGATGAGAAGAAGCGTACAGAACATGTCGTTATTCCTGTGGATGGCGAGCAGCCTATCGTTTTAGACTATGAAAACGACCAAGCGAAGATATCGCCCGCATAGTAGCACTTTATGTACTATAACAAGGGATTGGGGAGACAATGCTTACGGTTCAGCGACCTGAAGTCGGACTCTCGCTCCTGAAGAGCGGGTCTGACCTTGTGGTTGCGGGCTATGCTTCCGTCGAATTGGTGGATAAGCAGGGCGACCTCATTACGCGGAGTGCCCTCAAGGATGCCTTTGATGGTTTTATGAAGAGCGACAAGTACCGCAACGTGCAACTCGCTCACTCCAACATTCAAGTCGGTGAAGTCATTGACTCCTACGTGGACTCCAACGGTCGCATGTGGAAGTCTGAGTGTGACGACACCGGCATGTTCGTCGTTGTGCAACTCCGCAACGACATTGAGAAGGCCCGTGAGGTTGCTGCGGAAATCCGCAAGGGCAACTTGCGTGGCTTCTCTATTGGGGGTCAGGCGTTCAAGCGTGTTCGCAAGTCTGACTCAATCCACGGAGATTATCAGGAAATCTCCAAAATGGAACTCCATGAGATTACGATTTGCGAGAAGGGGATTAACCCTGAAGCGCAGTTCAGCATCTTAAAGGAGGACACCACTATGAGTGCAGACAACGATTTGACCGACATTATGAGCCGACTTGAAGCCCGCCTCGATGCGATGGAAAAGGGCGAACTTCCTCCTGCTCTCCGTGAGAGCATGAAGGAAGGAAAGAAGGAGTCCAAGGACTCCGAAGAAAAAGAGTCCCAAAAAGACAACAAGGAGGACGAAGACATGCCTGAAGATATGGAAAAGGGAGAATACAGCGACGTTATCACCGCTGAATACCTCTCATGGATGGAAGACACGCTGAAGAGCGCGGGTGTTGACACCCACGCGGCCCGACTGCACTTCGACCAAATGTCGAAGGCTCAGATGGGCGGTTTTGACAACCCCGACTCCGTGGACGGTGCCGACTACTTTGCCGGTCAGGTTCGCGGTCGCGGTCAGGAGAAGGGTAGCCCCTCCACGGGTGCCATCTCCGCCCTCACCTCCGGCGGCGGTCGAGAACCCTCCGGTGCCCTTGGACCTGTCCAACTCGGCAAGTCCTACGTCACCTCGGCTTCCGACTCCGACATTGAGGCTGCTTACGAAGTGTACAAGGCCGCTGCTCTTGAGCAGGCCTTCCGTGGCAACCTTGAGCAGCAGTTCTCTTCCCGCTTCTCTCAGGAGATGCAGATTGCCAAGGCTCAGGTCGAGCGCGACAACTTTGACCCGCGTGCCCCTCTCGCTCAGGTTCTCAAGTCCATTGAGTCGCTGAGTGACCGCCTCGACAACCTGTCCACCGGCAGCGTTGCGGTTGGCACCACCATTGCAAAGTCCTCCACGAAGGTCGAGGTCCCCACCACGGGCGACCTTGCGAACATGTCGTGGGACGAAGTTCACACCCTCGCGGGCCGAGCGGTCCGGGGTGAGTGAAGGAATCAAACAAAGGAGTGAATGAAATGGCACGTGACTACATCAGGACAATTACCGACATGGAGCGGTACTTCTATGGCGCAGGAAACGCCATGGGGTACTCTTACTCCGGCAGCGAACTCTTGAAGGCTGACGCACCGATGCTCTCCACCACGGCGGGTATCTATCAGGCCATCTATGGCCGCAAGGTGTGGAGCCAACTGAACCAAGAGTTCAACGCCTTCTCCATCCTCCCCAAGCGGCCTTGGGAGCGCAGCGGGTGGCGCGTCATCA
>Ga0129336_10001598_pt1 | contig 13752 bp, 11 predicted proteins | sample CPB6_02_DNA_FD_96878 | JGI IMG/M metagenome (GOLD analysis project Ga0129336, IMG submission 96878) | Freshwater to marine salinity gradient microbial communities from Chesapeake Bay, USA - CPBay_Sum_0.6_0.2_DNA | ecosystem: Environmental > Aquatic > Marine > Coastal | place: USA: Chesapeake...
CGAGATCGACATCGTCATCACCGATGGTGACAAGCTGCGCATCGCCCTCACCAAGGAACAGACCATCGAGATGGTCAAGAACTACTACGACCAGATCGAAGAGGCGCTGATCGAGGCGGCCTCCGACGACTTCTAACCAACCACCTACACGGAGAATACATATGCAGACCGTATTCGTTGTGACCTTCCACACCGACACCGGAACACCCCACGTCCTCGGTGCGTTCATCTCTGGATCGGACGCCGTCGAGCACGCCACGCGCTACGTCCAGCAGCGCATCAGGGACATCCCCGACGAACGCTGGGTCTCGATCAACTCGTGGCACTGGCAGATGTCCTGCTACTCAGACGCCGGCCGGCTGGTGTCCGAGGCTCGCGTTCGCATCCACCGTACCGATCTCATCAAGCCCATCATCCCGGAGTAACCATGAACACTCACACTCATCACTCTTTCCACATCAACCCCACCTCCAAGACCATGGGTCGTGTCATCGTGTCGGGCAAAAATCTGCTCGTCGTGCTCGACATCCTGAATGACTGCGGCCACTGCGGTGAGCACAGCAGCACTGCGTCGATCACGTTCTCGATCCCGATCTACGGCAGCGTCATGTCCGACATGCGCTCGACGCTCGAGGTGCTGCTGCACAAGTACGAGCAGCTGTCTGACCAGCTGCTCGAAGACGACCAGACCAAGTCCGAATCCATCTTCAACTAACCAACACACAGGAGACTACGACCATGGGACGTTTCAACAACTACGCCAGCATCCACATCATGCGCACCGACTGGAAGGGCGATGTCACTCGTCAAGTTGGCTGCAGCGCAACCAAGCTCGACAACTTCGTGGCATTCGATATCGGTCTCATCGCCGATGACGACAGCGGATATATGAAGAGCTCCGAGAAGGTCGGCTTCGCCGTCGACAGCGTCGAGACCATGCGACTGCTGGCTCGCGTCATCCTCGACGAGGCCGATCGCCTCGACGGCCGACCGGAGGCGCAGTGATGTACATCGCCTACTGCCTGCTCGCCTTCGTCATCGGCGTGCTCTGGTGGCTCGACGAGATGATCAACGGCAAGGACCAAGGAAAGGACTAGCAATGGCACACCTCAAGCATCGAGAGATCGACGAGCTGTACGCTCGCATCACCCCCGACGAAGAAGAGCGTTCGCAGCGGATCGCTGAACAGCAGCGCCGCAACTCTCTGCTCGTCGACATCGTCACCAAGGTGACCATCACTGGCATCTGGGTTGCGCTGTTCATCTACGGCATCACCCTTCTGGAGAACTGACATGACCAACCACATCATCCAAGCGATCGACCAACAGTACATCGCCGCCAACAGCGGCAAGTCCCTCTGCCCCATCCGTGTCTCGTCGTTCGGCGACTGCACTGCCAAGCTGTACCAGCTTGCGAGTGGCGCTTCGCGCGAGGAACTCAACGCCCGCACCTACCGCATCTTCGAGGTCGGGCATGACCGTGGCTCTCGACTCGCCGATCAGGTCAGCCGATCGCACGGCTGGATCCAGTCGGCACCAGAGCAGGAGGTCCACGTCCCGATCGATCTGCCGGCCGGCGTCGCCAAGCGTGTGCATGAGCGCATGGAGAAGCTGTTCGGCAGCAACGACCTGCCCGTCATGATCAAGCACGACAAGCCCGACACGCTGTACATCCGTGGCCGCGCCGACCTCGTGCTGTACGGACAAGATCGCGACTGCGAGGTCGTTGAGTTCAAGACCAAGAACAGCTTCGGCTTCGACAAGCTCGACAGCGAAGGCCCCGGCCTGCAGTACACGCTTCAGGTGTACGGCTACATCGTCGGCCTGCGTGAGCTTGGCAACAACCCGACTCGAGCCACGTTCGTGTTCGAGAACAAGGACAACTGCGAGCTGCACGCCATCGAGCTCAACTTCGACGAGGCCAAGCGCCTGTACGACGAGTGGATGGTGAACTTCAAGCTCATGCTCGAGCAGCTTGCCAACGATGCTTCGGCCGACGAGCTGCCCCGCTCGGTCGTGCCGACCCACATCTACGAGACCGTGCGCAACGCACAGCTCGACGACAACATCACGGCCAAGCTGCCGTGGAACTGCAACTACTGCGCTGCTGGCCCGACCGCATGCATCAAGTGGTGCAACGACAGCGGCATCGCTGTTGACATCCTCGACAAGCGGCGTTCTGGTGCTGACAAGCCCGCCTACATGGTGACCATCCGATGAAAGATCCCCTCAACATCACTCCCGGCGACATCGTTGACATGCGCCGTGAGTACGAACTCACCGTCAACCGCTTCTTGGTCAGCCTCGATCGCGATCCTGACGTTGCACTCAGGAAGGTGAACGCGATGGCCGAGACGCTGTCCGACATGCTCCTCACCAACCGCGACGGCATGACCCAGATGGACGCTGGTGCTGCCGTTGCCATGATGAACCTGTCCATCACGCCCATCATCATCGCCAAGTGGCGACACCTGATGCGTACCCGTAACCCCAACCCGGAGAAGACCAATGACGAACCTCTCGCCTGACCAGCAACTCAAACTCCTGCACGCTCCGTTCGATCCCTGCGAATTGGAGTGGCGCTTCCAGAAGTCCGGCAAGCAGGGCGACGCTGGGGTCATGCTGCCCTACGTCTCGGCCCGTGCGATCATGGACCGCCTCGACACGGTCGTCGGTCCGCAGAACTGGAGCGACCTGCTCCGCTGCATCGGCGACCGGACCGAGCGCCGCACGTGGGTGTGCACCCTCGAGCTCGTCCTGTCGGACGGCACCCGTGTGGCACACGAAGACCTCGCCGACGAGACGCACGTCGAGCCCTCGAAGGGTGGCGCATCCGACGCCCTCAAGCGGGTGGCCGTCAAGTTCGGCATCGGCCGCTACCTCTACTACCTGCCCAAGTTCTACGTCGACGAGCAGCCCCGCCCTGCTTGGAAGTGGACCGAGCACATCGCCGGACACCTGCCCAAGAAGTGCCCGTGGGCTGTCCCCGGTGGCAGCGGACGCCCGCCCGAGGGCAAGGGCTCGAGCGGCTGGAACTTCGACACCAGCTTCTCGACCGGCACCGGTGGTGCCCCGACCGACGAGGCCCCGCCGCCTGCCCAGCCTGCGCCCCAGCAGCGCCAGCCTGCGCCTCAGGCCCAGCCGTCCAAGCCTGCGCCCGAACGCAAGGCAGACGCTCCTGCGCGGTCTGGTGGCCAGCGTGGCCCGGACGATGACCCGGACGTGCCGCTGCCGACCCACTCTGCCCCGCCCTTCGACCTCAAGACGCTGGTCAAGTACGGCCAGTACAAGGAGAAGCCGTGGGGCTGGGTCGCCATGGGCTCGCCGGATGGCCGCCGCCGTGGCTGGCTGCGCTGGTCGCGCGACAACCGTGCGAACTTCGACCGCCAGTCCATGCAGGAGCAGGCGTACATGGCGACGCAGCTGCTCGAGTGGCTCGAGGGCAAGCCGACTCCGGCCACCGACCCGTGGCTGGATGGCGAGGCCAACGAGGATACGGACGAGGCTCCGTTCTAGATGGACGCCCCGTACCAGAAGCACTCGGAGACCAGCAAGGCTGCTGCCGAGTCGATCAAGCGGGCCATGCCCACTCAGCGCCACCTGATCTACTGCATCTTCGTGGCCAATCCTGACACCGCGTTCACCGACAACGACCTCATCGAGTACGTGACCGAGCACGACATCGGCGTGTCCATCAACGCCGTGCGGCCCCGCCGCATCGAGCTCCTACGCTACGGCATGATCGAGGAGTGCGGCACGCGAGCCGGAAAGTCCGGCCGCTTGGCGAAACAGTACCGCGCCAAGTAGGATCTGTATCGGTGGTGGCTTTGGTCGGCCATCTCCGTGTTACGGTTGGTGGGTGGGGGTAGCCCTCGAAAGCTACTCCCACCCCTTCACTTTCGACGCAGCATCCGTGGCACCGACCGGATAGCCACGAGCCACAGCGTCAAGAGACCAACGCCGATCAGCGCCGGGACTTGATCTCGCGCCATACTTCGATCAGCAGCTTGATGATCAGCGCCAACGTGGCGGGATCCACGGACGTAGGGGTAGCGATCAGACGCTCGACCTCGTCAAGCTTCTCGTCAATCTCTTCGCGGGTCACGGCTTCGGCTCCTTCTCAATCGTCACCTTGGTGCCGCCCTGCATCACCGCGATCCAGACGCCAGCATCCGAGGAGTACACCGCTTCGGGGAACAGGACTCGACACCAGTGGGGGATCGGCTGGTCGAGATCGAACGTCTCGTCGTAGTCGAGCGAGCGGTTGATCACGCGCCGCTTGCCGTCGGTCAGGTTGACCGCAGCCCACGGCGTGCCGTTGAAGTGGTCACGTCCGCCGACGAACGCTCGGCCATTGACGTGCCCGACGAACAGTCGCTCGAACGGATCCCAACGGGCATCGCCGTCTCCGTTGAACGAGATCTCAGCATGGAACGGGGAAGGGCCTGCAGCGCCATCGCTCTGGCAAGAGACGGCAGTGCAGGCCACGAGCAGTAGGGTGATGAGCTTCATTGCTTGATCGACTTCAGGAACCTTGCGGCCTGAGCGCCGGCACCCTTCATGGGCAGCGACTGTACCGCAGTGGTGGGCGACACATCGTACACCGCAGAGCCCATGATCTGAGCCCGTTCTTCGTGCGACATGTCCATGTCTGCGTACGTTCCGTTGCTGTGCTCGTTGACGAACTCTCGGCTGCGACGCCAGATGTCTAGGTCGCCGCCGGAGGGCTTCATGTCAGCCAGACCGCTGGCAATCCACATGCGCGAGAGCACGCCCTCGTTGCCCTTGGTGTTCTTCATCTGATCCCACAGCAAACGCAGCAGCTCCGTCTTCGTTTCTGGAGAGCGCCATGCGGCACGCACGATGCGATCGTGAAGAGCAGGGTCCACGTCCTTGCGGTAGACCAGACCATCAGCTCCAGACAACAGGCTGTCAATCGAAGCACGACGCTTCAAAGCAGTCATCGTGCCATCCACCCACAGCTGACGCTCGTGCGGGCTGTCTCCCTTGGACTTCAACCACTTTCCGATCTCGGTCAGAGGGCGATCGACCACGTCGTAGTAGCCATCGGGCGTCATCCTCAGGTCGTAGTTCAGGTTGAGATAGGCTTCGACGCGCATTGCATGGGGGATCGTCGCCTGATCCAGCGTCTCCTTGTAGGCTCGAGACAGCAGGTTCAGGCAGGTCTGTTCGATCTGACGATCGCGCACCTTGGCTGCAGCTTCTTCCTCAATGCTGCTCTCCGGTCCTGCGTAGTAGCTATCGCCAGTCAAGCTCTGCTTACGTCGCTGCTCGGAAGCAGGAGACTGCGATGCCGTCGGGATCTTGCGCATGGGCATCAACGACTTCGCTGCCTGAGCTTGCAGCATCTCCGCGAACGTCGACGGCGTGCGCTTGGTCGGAAGGCCAGCAGCCCACTCACCGAACGAACGCTGTCCGAACGCCGTGTTCTCGGCAAGGCTCATCATCTCGCGGCTGAAGCCGGGGCCAAACATCCCGGTTCCACCCAGCGGAGCAGAGAACTCCTGCGCCACTCCGAGCGCCACTTCGGCCATGACCTGACCACGGCTCTTGCCTTCCTCGCCACGCCACAGCTTGAGAGCGTCGACCACACCGGCCGTGGCCGCCATGCTGAACATGCCGAAGCCTAGGCGGCCGTCGCTCTGCGCCATGAGGAAGTCGTTGGCCCAGTCGTAGGCGTTGCCTTGCATGGCAGCCGAGATGTCATTCACACGGCCGACCATGGGGACGTACTCACCGAAGTCGAGGACCGAGCTCTCTCCGCCCATGCTGGGGCCTCGAGCCAGCGTCAGCATCTCGCCAGCTTGCGAGTGCTTGCCGATCGTGCCCATCGATGCGACGTGCAACAGGTTCTGCCCGAAGCCCAGCAGGTAGTCGGCCCAGTCACGCAGCGTCAGCACAACTCCGGACGGGCTCCAGCCCCCACCGAAGTTAGGCAGTGGTGCATCGCCGTGCCGGCGGCGCAGGATGTTGAGCGTGTCCGGAGACGTGTCGACACCCTTGAGAACGTCGGTCCCGGCGGCAGCTTCGCGCATGTCCTCGTCATCTCCGCCGAATGCTTGGCTCACAAGGCGGATACCTAGCAGCGCAACCGCCGTGTGCGTGATGCCACGCCAAGACAGCGTGTGCTTCACCATCGTCGGGAACATGGACGCGCGGTACATCCAGAACGGGGATGCAGCTCCCAGCGTGATCAGCTGCTTGCCCAGCAGTCGAGCGTTGCCGGCATCAATCTTCTTGTAGGCCGCACGCTGCAGACGAGTCGGCGCAATCTGGAACTGCGTGGTCAAGCGCAGCAGCGTGGTGTTGCGGTCGCTGAAGTCACCAGTGCCTTCGCTTGCCCAGCGAACTGCGGTCTGATGATCCATGCCGAGCTTCTTTGCCTCGATGATCGCGGCGTGCTTCCACCACAGCTCGTGCAGGTTGTACACCCCGACGAGTGAACGCACTGCTTCGGCTCGAGCAGCAGGGTTGGGAGACAGAGTCAGCTCGGTCACTCGCTTGGTGAAGTTCGCCCAGCCACGGCCAGATCGGTTGAGCGCACCGGCAATCGTTCCGAGATCCGTCTCGGCGCTCGATCCAGAAGAGCTAACGAACAGCGGTTGACCGTCGGCTCCATAGAACATGGAGTTGATCACGTCGGCTCCGCTCACCGGATCGCTGATCATGTGCGAAAGAGTCGCTCCGCCGATCGACATCACGGTCTCGTCGAACAGCTTCGCACCTTCAGTCCAGTCCTTCTTCGGGATGTTGTTCTTCTTGAACTCCTGCCACTCGGTGATGTGCCAAGCTGCGTCGGCGTACGTTCCTTCTCCGGTCAGGATGGACTCGAACATGTCCGACATCGGAACCTTGCCGGTCATCGAGTTCGTCACGAGGTTCGTGGTGAACTGTTGGAACCAGTGCTTCGGGTTCTGCACCGTCTTGAGCTGACGCCACGTCAGGGTCAGCTGTTGCACGGCACGCGATGCTTCCTCGAGACGGCCGGCTCCCATGTCGGGCTTCAGGTCGTTGCGCTCGACCAAGAACGACAGCTCGCGGCTGGCGTGCCACGTGATGTAGCCGTTCTCCAGATCGTCCAGCAGCTCCTTCATCGGAGCCGTCATGGTCGGACCACCATCCTTGGTGCGGGCGGAACGCTCCTCGTCGATGAACGTCTGGAGAACCACCTGCTCGAGCTTCGAGGACGAGCGCCGCTTGAGGATCTCCTCTGCCTCGACGGGAGAAAGCTTGCCTTCCTCCTTCAGCTTGCGCTCTTCGTTCGTCAACGTCGGGATGAGCGAACCATCACTGAGGTTCTGGGTAAGACCCTTCTCGGCGAGCTTGGTGAACTGCTCGCGCTCGACCGCACCCATCGCCTCCCATTCGTTCTTGTTGACGATCAGACCTTCGGCACGCATGCGCTGCAGGACACGGAAGGTCTCGAGTCGCTTGGCCACTCGGCCAACCGACAGCGGCATCACGTATCGGATGTCGAAGATGCGGGTCGTGCCATCCGCAGAAGCTTCGGAGGAACGCGGCATCTCCGCCGACGCCACCGTGCTTCCGGAGTAGTTCGAGTCTGTCACCACGAATGCCTTGTCGCCACCGATGGTCTCGGCCATCTCGACGAACTTGCGCGGCAGGTGGTGGTTCTTCTCCATCTCGAACTGCTCAGGAGAGATGAGGCCAACGCTCACCATCTCCTTGCCGATGTCCACCATCAACTGGTTCCACTCGACCATGTGCTGGTAGTACTTCGCAGTACCCGGACGACCGAGAGCCGTCTCGAGCTCGGCACCGTTGCGGAAGCGCACCACAGCGCCGGCTTCGAGCATCGATCCCAGCAGTGCAGCGTCCTGATTGCTGACGTTCCACTCGCGCAGTTGCGCCATCAGCTGCTGGATTCTGGTCAGGATCAGCTGAGTCTTGGCACCGGACTCGAACTGCGCAGCCATCGTCGCGCGGTTCTTCTCCAGAACGTTCTTCGTTCCGAGGCCACGGGAGCCACGAGCAAGGATGTTCCACCGCTGCCAGCGACTGACGAAGCCTGCAGCAGCACGCTCGATCAGCGTGTCGTTGGGGATCTTGCCGGAAGGCGAGCTGGTCAGAAGCGAGTCGAGCTTCTTGTACGCCTTCGCATCCGTGGGATTGGTCGATGTCTTCAGCGCCGCTGCGCGACGCTTGAGCTCGGCTCGCAGGGCAACATACTGCACCGCGAACTTGCGGTCGGCGAAGTTAGGCACGGTCGCCAGCATGCTCCCTAGGTTGTTCATGAGCTGATCAGTGCTCATGCCACGGTAGCCCAGACGCTCTGCCTCTCGGTTGTTGATGCGATCAACCCACCAGCGCGGGCTAACCCACGGGGTGGGATCGTCGACCGTAGTCGGATCCATCCTGCGCATGTTGATGCGACCGCTCAATACGCGGTGATGGAAGCCGGTTGAGAAGCTGAATGCGGCGGCCAAGACATGGATCACTCGCTTGGCTGCGCTGCGAACCTCGTCTCCTGTGACTGGGAGACCAGCCCACATGTACACCATGCCAAGGCCGTCGACTTCCTTGGTCACAGGATTGCCGTCTGCTCCAATCTGTGGAGTGCCGTTGGCATTGCGAACAACGACACGCACCTTCGGAGCCGTGCGCGTCTCAAGGACACGGCTCATCTGGATGAACATGTTCAGCTGCATCTCGTGCAGCACGCTCTGCGAGATCTTGATATCCGGAGCTTCACCGGACGTAGTGCCTCCATCATCAGCAGCCGGCTTGCCAGTATCCGGATCGATGAACACAGCAAGCCGATCTCCAAGACCGCTAGCCTTCACTCGCCCCATCAGCTCGGCGGCCTTGTCTTTGGTGCGCACTCCGCTTTCGTATTCCAGAAGGTCGAACATAAGATCGACCCCTTCGGCGGCCGCGTCGCGCATCGCAGCAGTAGCATCGATGGGCAGGCCAGCTGCGGCTGTCGACGCCATCAGCTCCTGAGACTTTGCGTGCAGCTTGACGGTGGCCGACCAGATGCGGTCAACCATCTCATGCTGTCCCTGCTCGTCGACCGTCGCGCTTTCGGTCAGATCGAACAGGAACTGGGCAACTGCCGTGTCTCGAATCTCGAGCGATCCATCCTCACGACGAGCGTAGGCATTGCGGATCTCGCGGAGCCGCCGCGTGACAACAGCAGGATCTCCAGAGCGAGCTTCGCGCATGTTGATAGCGGCAAGCACGCCGTCGAGATCTGCGTAGATGTTTCGGATCTCGGCCCACAATGCAGCCGACTGCTGACGATACGCCGCGTGTCGATCGGCGTTCTTCTCTTCTTCAGTCTTGCCGCTATCGTCTCCAACGCCCGGAGAGTTTTTAGTCTTGTCGTCTAGTTCCTTGGTAGTCCCATCGCCTTCTTCTTCGCCTTCAATGTCTCCATCATCACGGATGACATCCGGGTTCAGCGGCATCGTCTTGGTGGCGATGTTCGTCGCAAGCTCCACTGCCGCCATGTCGAGAGTCATCTCTTTGGAGGCGTCAATCGGCGAGCTAAGGCTGGCGCTTTGACCTCCGGGCAGACCCAGATTGGCTCCGATCAGTGACGCCAGCGTTGCGACAGGAGTCCTGACGTTCGTGCCGCGCTCGGATGCAATCGCTTTGAACGCATCCATGCGGCTCTGCCACATCGCATCGATCGTGGCCACGGCGTTGTCGATCTGAGCCGTGTTGCCGGATGCGACCATGGCCTTCTTGGCCGCCTCGACAGATTGGTTGCGCCCCTTGAGCTTCCACCACGCTTCGAGAACCTTGATGTCGGCGGACTTCAGCATTCCACCGTTTCCGCTTCGCCCCTTGACGCTGAAGATGAGGTTGGTCGGAGTGATCGAGATAGAACGGAGCAGTTGCCTGTTTCGATCGATCTGCTCGTCGGAGATCAGGCGCTTGTTGTTGGCATTCCTTGCGGCCATGACGATGGCATCAATGACCGCATCGTTCGCCGCACCCATGGAGTCAAGGCCAGCGGCGATTGCCTCGACGCGCTCGACGGGTACACCTAGCACTGCAGCGACGAGAGCCTTCTGCTTGGATGTGGCCTTGCCACCACTGCGGATGCCGGAGGCTAGCACGGCTCCTGCGATCATGCCGTCCAGCTTTCGGTTCGCAGCGTTGTCGCTGGCCGCTTCGATGTTGATCAGCATCGACGACTCAACAAGGTCGCCGACGGGACCGAACTTCACGCCTTGCGGAATCGGATTGCCCTTGTCGTCGAGCTTATTGACTCGCGCATCCTTCGGACCTTCTTGCGCGTAGTAGATGTTTCCGGTCTGACCAAGGTTTCCAGTCCTCACTGTCGAGAACGCTTGGAAGCCTGCCTGCACAGACGCCATGTCCTGCAAGGCGCTGTTGCCAACAGCCGCCGCCGCAGCAGCAGCATTGGCCCGTGCGAGCTCCGCATCGGCATCCGCAGCAGCATTGGCCAGCACCGTTCCAGCGACCGGAACTCCAGCCTCTCCAGCCGCCATGATCAGCACTTCGGCCAACTGCTTGGAGGCGAACGCACGTGCCTGCTGCGCACGCTGCGAGCTCGTGCTCGTGTCGGTGTTGCGTGCCGGCTTGTCGTTGATCTTGAGCCGCGTCTTGTAGGACTTGTTGAGGTGCTTGCTCATGCGCACCACGGCGTCGAGCAGGCGCTTGTCAATGTCGGCAAGCGGCGGAAGGAAGTGAAGCAGTCGCTGCTCCGGACTCATGCCAGAGAAGACCTCGACCACAGCAAGGTTGTCGACGATCTCGGCATGCGCCTCTGCCATGTACCGAGCAGAGATCGGTGCCGGCCTGCTGTTGGCGTCCTTGAGCTTGGAAGCCATCCGGTTGACCATGTCTTCGATGGTCGTCGTGATCTCCTTCATGCGAGCAACACGAGCCAACGCAGCCTTGCGGGCACGTTCTGCAAGGCTCGGCGACAGCTTGCCACCAAGCTCGCGAAGGAACTCGGTCTCCGCCTCAACGACCATCTGCTCGATGGCCTCGAGGCTTTGATCCTTGTACTGCGCGATCCGCTTCTCGAGGTCCGCAAGTAGCGCAACGAGTCGCTCGCGCTCTTGAGCAGCTAGCTCTTCTTTCCCCTCGCCTTGGACAGGGCGATCGCCACCGCCTGCTTCCGGGGGTACCCCTCCTTGACCAGTTTCCGGACGTTGTTCGACACCACCTTCTGGCTTGTTCCCTTGCGGAGCGGCATCTTGCTTCTCCTTTGCCTGCTTCTCGACGATTGCTTGAACCAACGCCTCGTGCTCATCGGCACGCTTGTTCAGCGCATTGCGCTCGGCTTCGCTCGCCGCCGTGCGGGCAGCGTTGCGGAAGCCAACAGCAAAGCGTCGGCCAAGCTTCACAAGCTCGTCCGGATTGCCCTTGCCGTTGTCCATGAACTCGAGCCAGCGGTTCTCGAAGTCCGTGATCGAGTCCTTGCTGGGCTCGCTGACCTGACGCTCGAAGAGCGCCTGCTCGATAGGAACTCGGCGCACCGTATCTCCGGGGCGCGTGCTCGTACCACCACGAGCGATGCGAGCAACTGCGGCATCGACATCGGCTTGGTTGCTGGGTCCGGTTGCGATCTCCGCGATCGGGATGCCGTTGTTGTTCACGACCTGCGTGACGTGCGTGGCATCCGCAGGCTTGCCACCCTTGATGCCAAACAGGTACTCGCCAAGCCGCTCCTCGGTCATCTGGCCACGGCGGACCTCGCCACGCATCTGCGTAGCCTTGGCTTCATCCGTCGTGAGCAGCGTGCCAATGCCTCGAATGGAGACAGACTTCACGCCCTTGGGCAGTCGGCCGGTCCACTTGCTGTTGACCGGAACGAACACCACGTTCTTGGGCGACACACCCTCGAGCATGGCCTCGATCTGCGCGTCGATCGAACGCTGCGCATCAGGCGTCGGAACACTCAGCGGAGTGCCGGCCGTGGTCGCAGGAGTTGGAGCAGAGGTCGGAGACGTGGAAGGAGCTTCCGTCTTGCGGGACTTCCATTGATCCAGAGTCAACAGGACTTCTCGAGCCTTGTTCCCATCCGAGGGTCCAAGGATCCCCTCTGCCGTCATTCGATCGAGCAGGGCAAGGGCATCCTTGTATCCGATGCCAAGTTCCTTCGTCAGTATTGCAGTACCGCCACGGCCATTATTGATGATGACCTTGACAGCCTTTTCCCAATCAGATTCTTCTTCAGCGGCCGGAGTGGTAGTCGTGGTCGGCGTAGGAGCGGGGGTGCCGGTCGTCGCCGTGGGTGCCGCGCTCGCAGCTTCTTCCTTTGTGTCTTCGCGCAGCTTGCGGTCAGCGGCAACGCGCTCGCGCAATGCCTTCTCCGCCTCGAACGTTGCAGACTTCAGGCGCTTGCGGGCCTGCTGCTTGAGGACCGTGATGTCCTCCTGACTCGGCGTGCCGGCGTCCCACTTCTTGTTCCGGTCGACCTCGGCCCACGCCTCGTTCAGCTTCTGGTTCAGAACCGCGTTGCCACGAATCAGAGTCAGCAGCTTCGAGATGTCACCCGGAGCGACCTCTCCCTTGCCAGCCTTTCCACCTTCCTTGTCCAGCGTCTGCAGCTTGCGCAGGCGGCGAGGGTTCTGATACTGCGGCTTGTTGAGCAGATCGGACAGCAGCTTTCCAGCAGCGGTTTGCGGCGTGTAGTCGTACAGCAGACGACCAAGCTCAGTCTCCGGATCGCGACCGGCTTCGACCAGCATGTCGTCGTTCGCGTTGTACTGGCCGTTGGCAACCAGTGCCAAGTCCATCGCCTGCTTCAGTCCCTCGGTCGTATGCGGGAACAGCTTGGGCAGAGCTTCGCCATCAACCTCGACGCTTAGAACGACCTCGCGACCAGTCGTATCTTCTACGACTTCGACACGCTTGGTGGCCCTCGTGGCATTGCGCCACTTCGGCGGAATGACCGCCCAGAACTTCGCGTTGCCAGCCGTCGCAGCGCCCGGAGCCGACTGCACCTGACGGATGCCCGGACGGAACGCAGCCTTGCGCTCGTCATCGGTGATCGTATCGATGCGAGGCAAAGACTCTCGGCTGACCTCTTCGGAGAACGGTCCGTCGACCTTCTCACCTTCCGGAGTTTCGTAGTCGACTACCTCAACCTCAGTGTCGACATCGGTCTCGGCCTCTCCACGAGACCGGCGCTCCACGCGCTTCTGCTGCTCGTTCTGGACGTAGACACGCAGCTCGGCAAGGCCAAGCACGCGATCATGATCCTTATCGGCCAGAGCCTTCGCCTGCGACGTGCGCAGTCGATCGTGCTGCTGCTCGAGCTCCTCGTTGGTCAGGCGTGCGTAGCTCGCGACCAGAAGCTCCTCGCCACCTTCGCGGCTGACCAAGTCCAGCAGCTCATCGTCCGACACCGACGGAATGGTGGCGGAGATGTCACCGGCACGCAGGCTGCCGGCCATCGGATCCGTCACTTCTCCGGTCAGCTTTTCTCGTGCGGCCTTGGCTACTTCATCGAGAACCGCAGCACGCTCCTCGGGCGTGGCGTAGATGTCGAAGGCGCGGCCCATCATGTGGACGACGCGCTGGTCCGCCTTCTCGCCCATGGCATTCATGGCCGTGAGCTGGAACTCCGCCATGTTCTTGACCTGAGTGCGGACTTCTTCGGGAGACAGCTGCTCTCCGAACGTACCAGCGGAGCGGAAAGGATTGGCACCCCTCAGCTGCGCGGTCGTGAACGTCGCCTGACCACCGAGCATGCCGACCATCGAGCCCATGGCATGCGAGTCCA
>Ga0129336_10001601_pt1 | contig 13747 bp, 11 predicted proteins | sample CPB6_02_DNA_FD_96878 | JGI IMG/M metagenome (GOLD analysis project Ga0129336, IMG submission 96878) | Freshwater to marine salinity gradient microbial communities from Chesapeake Bay, USA - CPBay_Sum_0.6_0.2_DNA | ecosystem: Environmental > Aquatic > Marine > Coastal | place: USA: Chesapeake...
AAAGATGAAAAAAATAAATCACGCAAAGCATTTGAAGGCGTCTTTGACAATTTAGTTACACAAAACATGATTGGAATCCAACAAAGAATGTTGGAAAGTGGTGGTGTTGGTAAATCAGAAATAGTAAAAGCCGCTAAACGCGGTGGGCTCATAGATCAAAGTGCGAATCAAATTATTGATACATATCGAAAAGGCGGAAGTTCTGCCGACGTAATTGCAATGCTTGAAGCCAATCAAAGCCGATATGGTCTAGATGATAAGCAAATAAAAGCCATGAAAAAACAACCAGCCGAGGTTGTAAAAGCAATAGACAAAGTGGAAACAAGACAAAAAGCACAAAATCATTTGACCGATGTTTATGCGAAAAGATTAGATGCACTTACGAAAATTACAGGCAAATCAGAACAAGAAGTTGAAACAATGGCAATGACGATGGGTGTTGATCTTTACGATGCCACTGTTGATTTTAATGATGTTGTAGAGAAACTAGGCGTAAGTGTCGCCAAAACACGAGAGCAACTTCGCGGAATGCAGATGGATTTGGCCCTAAAAGGTCTTGATCAATTCTCTAAAGATTTAGAAAACTTAAATGCCCCAGAAATTCTTGATGAGCAGGCGAGAACATTTAGAGATATGGCAGATGCTGCGGATGGAAAAATATCAGATTCAGAATTTGCAGAATTCATAAAAGGATTTGTTCCGAACATGTTGAATTTTGGGGGTGGCGGCCTACAGGGAACAATTGAGCAAATGAAACTGTTTGGACGAGGTGGTACTGAGTTCGGTAGAAAAGAAGGCGACATAACCAGTCCGTTTTACGGAATGGAAGATTTATTCACAAATAGTTTGGCTGGTCAGAGATATCAACAATACCTAGATACAACATACCAGCAAGGTGTTGGTATTGCTGGTGGTCAAATTAATGCAAAACTATTTGAGTCTCAAGCTGCTGGCAGGTTCTTAATGGACACAGATAGGTTTAGTGAGCAACTCAGCCTCCTTGATCTAGACATGCAGAAACAATTAATAAGCGATTTAGAAAATGGCTTATTCCTTGGTGGCGACATGACTGAATACACCAGAGGCGACTTTGCGTCAGAACTATCTAAATACGGAATAGATGTAAATAGATTAAATCTACGAGGTATTGAGGATGATGATGCCCTAAACATAGCCTTGGATAAAATGCCACAAAACCTAAAAGATACTTATGGTGCAATAATTGAATTGTTTGGTAATTTTTTTGATACGCGGGATTCAACAAAACCTGAGTGGATGACAGATGAATTTATAAAATTCGTTGCAAAGAACAACGATACATCTAGTCCAAGAGGTAAGGGAGTCGGCGATACGACATCATCGCGCCTATCTCAAACGATGGGTCGCCATGCGCAAATGGATGGAATGCTGACCGGCAAGCGAACCGTAACATCTGCTTATCGCACCACTGGTCTTGGCTCAATGAATTCAGATCACATAACTGGCAGAGCGTATGATTTGGTTGGTCAAAATTTGGGCGCTTACCAAAGACTAGCTACCGCAAATGGCGGATTCGCTGAGTTCCACGGTTCAAATGCATCTAGACATTTACATGTGGTTCCAAGACTAAGCGCTTTTGGTGATACTGGATCGGTGTCATCAAAGATAATGGCAACACCAGTAGTACCAACAACATCTAATCAAGGTAATTCCGGTATTACAATTTCACAAAATATTTACGGTTCGCCAAATGCATCTCCAGATCAAATAGCCGATGCTGCTGTAAGGAAATTGAAACTAGCTCTTGAAAATGAAAGACAGCGACGATGACAGACCCAATTGAGTTCACACGAATTTTCCCAAGTGGCTTTAATACTAGCCCAGGAAATATTATTCAGACATCAATGTCTACAAGACTTAGGGGGACGATAGGAGGTTCAACTACTCAACGCATTAGGTACGGATATTCTGATGAAACTCAGACCGACTTTACACCTATTCCAGCACGATTTGCTTGCCAAGCAACAAATTTTGTCAAAAGCGTCTTACTTAAGGGATATAAAGGAAATACTGTGGTTTCTGAATTTAAAACATGGTTGCGTGTATATAGAGAAATTTGGTCTCCAAGTATTAATCCTACATATCGAAACTATAAAAATAAAGATGGACTAATTTCTATACCTAATCCTTTTCTTCCAAGTCGTCGTCAATACTACGATTCACTACCCGAAGAAGGATCATGTTCAATTCCGGATGATCCATATACGGTAGCAATGGGGCAGTATGTGCTGCTGTGGCTTAGATGGGATGGTGCTGGGGAACCTGGACCCCGAACGCCGTATGGGGTACTTTTTGATTGGTACTGGTCTGGAATAACAGACGTTAGTAGACAGTCGGTAGATCTAAATCAAACACCAATAAGAAGTAGTGGGAATTCAAAATCTCGCTCAACTGTCTTTTCTACGACTGGTATAAATAGTTGGTCATCAGTACTCGGATCAAATACATATCCGGGTTACTATATAACAAATTTAAATGTATATGGCACTACTGATGTAAGATATCTTTTACAAGATGATCCTGAAAATCCTACGCCACAAAATCAAACTCAAAAGCGTGTATCAATTAATGTTCCTGAAATCAAAAGACAATTAGTTGATATTAATTCATCAGGTATTGGGCTATATAAGGATGCCGATACGGGTAAGATACAACCCCTCGGCGCTAGACCAAATCAGTCAGCAGCAAATTTTAACGGGATTTCACTCTCTAATTACCTATTTAGTGAATTAACCCTAGATCTAAACGGTTACAAATATTTAATAATGGTGGATGAAGATACCCAGTTCAAACTTGAAAGACATAAGGCAGTGGGGGAGTTGGGTACATTTGATCTAAGTCAAACTGGGGGTAAAAAAATAATTCCATCAGGAGCAAATCAAAATTATGTAGAGCCAAATATAAAATTTGGTTTTACTCCGAATCTTCCATCGGTTTGGGAAGTTAGCCCAAGGGATACTAGTCAAACCTTACCAGTAAGGGTGGTTGATGGCGCAGAGCTATCAGGCCTTCCTGCAGACGCAGACAATAAATGGATTTCTGGATACGCCCCAACCATAAACAGTGAAACCGAACGAGATGCCGCTAGAGCAATGTATTGGTATGTGTTGCCTATCCAAACTCGAACCCCTCAAGGAGGGGGTTGTATGTGCGTAAAGTCAACTGTTTCAGATCCCGCGACGAATTTTACATCGCCTAATTCGTGTTACCAAGGACTTCATTTTGGAAAATTTCTTAAAAGCGATGTTGATGCACGAGGCTTTTCTGATGGTCAGTTACAAGATTGGGTTGGGGCAATAGATCAAAAAGCAAAAGCAGAATTATCTAATAATTTAATTAGTACTAAATTTGTTGGCTACTATGCTCATGGTTCTGGGTACATAAAACCAGAGGTAACTAAAATCACATTTAGTTTGAACGGAGTTGATGGATACAGGGGTGGCTCAAAACAAACATTTCCATCGTCTTCTTACGTCGGCGTTGGAACCTCGTCTGCCAATGCGCAATTCAATACAGGTGGAACTTCTTCTGGCAGTTCAAGCCAATCTGGCTACAGTGGCCCGCCAAAAGATTGGAAGAAAATATTAACGGATTCAATGGCAAAACTGCTTGAGGGTTCAGCAATTGATAGATTGACACCAAATAGACTTTCTAAAATTTTATCCCAAAGAGTCAGTGAAGGTGCTCCACTAAGTTTATTAAAAGAAATTGCTCTTAAATCCATACTTGATGCTAAATTGACCGTACTGCAAGCTGCTGGCAAAAACAAAAAACAAGCCCTAAAGGAATTAGAAAACGATCCACTATACCAATCTCTTGTGCTTGCAGTTAATACAACTAAAAAGTTAGCACGTACAGCAACTAGTGGTGGCACGGAAACCGGCTCAACAGATTCTTCAAATTCAGAAAACGAAACCAGAACTATTCGCATAAATGTAGTTCGTGGTTTACCAGGGTACAGACCCGACATACGACCAACAGCAAGTGTCGTTGGACAACCAGAACTAGTTCAGACATATACTGTCATTCAGGATGGCGAAAATATCAGCGATTCAAAACCTCGACGATTTGTGTTTCCTTTTGTTCCAAGAGAAGTTAATTACTCAGGAATCGGAGCAAATTGGCAGGAGATCCCTAGAAGTGGAAATTACCCAATTGTTGACTGGACTGGGTTTAATTTGTTAAAAATTAGTTTTAATTTTGACATCGTTGACATGAAGTATGCAGGCATACAAGGGTTTGGTCTTAATTATTCGTGCGAAGAATCTATAAGAACCCTAAGAGAAATGGCACAAACTCCATACCCAGTAACATTTTTAAACATGGACAAATTTATGCAGAATGAAGTTCGTTGGCCACTTTTAACATCTGGTAGAGGTATTGAATTTGTAATTGCAGAATTTAGTGTTACTGCTGTTCAGCGCACTGGTGGTGGCACCATAAGAGACGGTACTGATTCCAACCAAATCTCTAGGGCATCATGCTCTATGACACTTCAAGAAATTCCAATTGAGACGGTCGATATCGTTCAAATGCCCAAAATTGTTCCATGTAAGAAAAATTGTGGCGGAGACATACCTACCAAAGAACAACTAAAAGAATATTTATTGTTCACTTCTTATAGAGGCTAAAGGTTTTAAGAATGTCAAATACAAGCACAGATAGATTTCTCACTCACAGAGATCTTCCAGTTAGGGGCATTGAAAAATTCAATGTTACTTTTGGTGATATTGCTGAAAATATTAAAGAATCCATAAATGATTCAATTCTTTCGTGTGAAGTTAATTATTCAATGGATATGGCTACTGAAATTACTCTTCAAATTATTGATAGAGATTACACTAGGACAAAAGGACAATTATCTTTTGCATCTGGAAACTATTTCAACATTGCTAGAGATGTTACGTATATGACTAAACAAATTACGGATATTTCATTTGACGACAACACTCAAATTGCTTCAGTTGGTCTAAAAACTATATTAATGGAAGTAGCAGACATATCGGTTAGTCAAGATCAAGGGGTATCTCCGATATGGACGATAAAATGCAGACCCAAAGCAGTACAGCAAATGAAAAGAGATAAAAAACCTGAAGTAATTCAAGGCAATGGTTCAGAATATGTTAAAGCTGCGTGCTTGAAGTATGGCTTAAAACATGTTATTGAACCAACAACCAAGAGCAAGAAAATCACTAAAGCAAGTGGCGACAATGAAGCAGACTCTGTGTGGGATGTAATACAAAATCTTGCACAGCAAGCAAAATTTAAATGTTTTGAAGTAGATGGAACTCTTTTTTTTGCGTCTATGAAATGGTTGATGTACAAATGGGGACCGGATGCGATTACTTATACAGCAACGGTTAAGGATAAAACAAAAACACCACCAAAAGATGTAAATAGGGTGGTGACTAGACGATATATACCACTAATTCCTGGCGAAGTAGGTAAGGCATATGAAATGATGCGACTACCATCAATGAATAAATCCGATAATGCTGTTATGGAGGCTACTGGTTCGGCAGAAATTGAGCGAACAAACGGTGTCGGAATTAGACCCGGAATGACTGTTTTCGTAAGCGGTATACCAACTTTTGTTGGATACTATCTAGTCACTTCTGTAAACTTTGAAGAGCGAAGTCCAAATCCGGTAGGAATTAATTTTCAAACACCAGAAAGACGACCCAAAGAAAAAATTGTGGGTCTTCAGGTTGGTCCTATTTACCCAGACACAAACGACCCAATTGGACCAGATGTCTTGATTCCCTACCTAAATGCGCGTACAACATCTTCCGTTAACACTGGAAGACGGGGCAGGCCAACAACATAATGAGAGGTAGCCGACCAGACTTAGTGCGACGAGACAACGGATCTCCTCACCCGTTTAGCGGAGGGGGGCTCTATGTTGGCAAAGTAAAATCTGTAGGTCAGGGCAACACTGTGAGTATAAGAATTCCCGGACTTGGTATAAATATAGCCAAAGTTGTTTCATTGGGAACAACCCAAGCGCAAAGATTGGTTGCTGGCGATTCTGTGATTTGTGGGTTTTTGGCTAATGACAACCAAGAGCTAGTCGTCATTGGTAGAATGAATATAGCAACCGATGTGTTTGCTACTAAAGTAGAGTTAGCTGCTGAGGTGGCCGCCCTGACTACGCTAATAACTAACCTAGAAGCAAGAGTTGCTGCGCTGGAGGCCTAGAAATGACAACATTGAAATTCCCGCTTGAGTATGATCAAAACGGCTCTCTTGTGGTTTTAGAGGATGGTACCGATGATTTCTATGCACAACTACTAAGTATTTCTGCATTGACTGAACCAGGTACTTTTCCCTACTCTCCTGAATTTGGAGTATTTGATCCTTCGTTCAGGGTTGTAAATAGGGGTGTATTCATGATTCAAGCATCAAGATTTGTCCCTGAAGTAGAAATTCTTGAAGCAGAAGGAGAATTGTCTGAAAATACTGGCACAACTTCCCTTCGGGTAAAGTTTAGAAGGGTTTAAAATGTCTGTTGATTTTTCGCCATACCTGAATCTTCGTATTTATGACAAAGATCCCGGTCAACTGTATTTGACTGCAATTGATCTTATGAGACTAAATGTCCCACAACTATCAGTTCGTCCGGGAACTATCGAAGATGCAATGATTCAATCCTTTGCTTTTTTATCAACAATAGCAATTAATCACATAAATGCACTCCCTAATCGCTTGGTTGAGGGAATTGCCAACCTGATGGGGGTTGGACGAGCAGAGCCAAGTTATGCTTCGGTTCAGGTAACAATAACGGCACTTGACTACAGCGGCGGTCAACTTGAAGCTGGAACAATTTTTGAACACTCATATAATATTAGTGGCCAACAAGTAGTTGATTACTACGAACTTCAAGGTGGTCTTACTATTGACCCAGTTGAGCCAGATCTCAATGCTGACCCACCTACTCCCTTACCGACTGCATCGGCAACTATTACAGCAATTGATCTTGGACAAAAAAAATCAATAACCACTAATACGGTTTTAACTATTTTGAATTCACAAAACGTAGCAGATTCAGCTGTAGCTGATGGAAACTTTACACAAGGAAGGCTTGGCGAGGATGATGCTCAGTTTCTTTCTCGGTACGCCACCCAACTTCAATCAATGTCAAATGTTCTCAATACGGCAAAACAAATTGAAGCATATGTGCTCTCAACTTATACATTTGTGACACGTGCAAAAGCCTACGATCTGACAAATTCAGAAAATGATAGGACTCAATCTGCTGCAAGCGAACCTGGGTATATTTCATTGTTTGTTTATGGCGATGGAAAACCACTTAATATATTTGAGCGTCAGACAATATATTCCGATCTTCTATCTAAATCCATGGCTGGCTTACAAATAGTGATTCAGGATATGGACATTTTGACGATGACCGTAGATGTGACCACACAAATAGCAGCTGGTTCAGATTTTTCATCAACACTATCTGGTATTAAATCTTCGCTGAGCGAATATTTTTCGCCAGAGGGATTTCCTCTTATTGATGAGGCAATTCGTAAAACGAACATTTTTGAAAAAGTTGCTTCTGTCCCAAATGTTGTTTATGTAGATCAAGCAATAACATTTACCTGCGACTCAACAACCAGCGATGGAAGCGGTAATTTAATTTTCACCAACAAAGGTTGTTTGCCACAGATTGATTTAGATGCATCAACATTTACTACCAACTACTTATGAGATTAGAAATTGCTCAAAAGAACTTACTAACAAGCACTTTGTCCTTGGAGCGTATTTCAAATACTGACACCGAGGTGCTTGCTGCAGCTGTTGAGACAAATGGATGGACGACAGATCTACCAACCACATTTGTAATTGATCAAACTTTTTTCTATACGGCGACTGCATTTAATTTAAAAATTTCAAATCCCACAACAACTAACATCGTAATAAGAGGGACACAATCTGCTGTCCCTTATCCATATATTGCCGAACAATTAATTTTTCATTCGTTTATTTTTTCTGAAGACAATGTTAATGTTTCGGTTTATCTACATCCAGCTGATAGTAGCTATACAACGGTGACACCAAATACGCAAACAGTAATTGCTGGTCAATGGACTCCAGTGTATTCTAACGAATATACATTTGGAAATGAAGATTCTGCTTTTGCGTCGGTCGGCATTACGCTAGTAATTCAAACAGAATCTTCGCTAATTCCGGTTTTTTTCACTCTTCCTACTTTGACACAGAATGAGCCAGAAAAATATAATCAATTTTCACAGCTTAGTAAAAGGTTTTTCCCAGATATATTTCGAGAAGTTGATATTGAATCAACCAACCCAAGTCGTCCTTTGGCAAAAATTTATCATTCAATGACTGCTGATTTATCTCAGGCAATGGATAAATATGTTCGAATGACCAATTTTGAAAGATCGGAATTGAACACTGCAACTGTTGAAACAGACAACGACCCGTACAATATTTTAAGCAGGAGTGAGTTGACAGATCCAGACCTTATGACGCCAGAGTATCTAGAGTGGGGAGCAATGTTGCGTGGTGCTCCGACCATATCAGACATACAATTGAATGGTGTTTCTGTATTGCCTTCTGAATTCAATTTTCGTCAGTGGCAAGTCAAGACGGGTGCATTTGGTCATGCTGCTGGGAGTAGGGAGTCGGTTAAGGAAGCAGTTAAAACTATTTTGACTGGAAGCAAAACTGTACTCGTCAGTCCTCTTTGGAATGGTGAACAGTTTACAATTATGATCAGAACATTGGTCAGCGAAACACCCGACAATCCGGTTGAGGGTCAATCAAGCGATAAGGTTCTTGCTGTAGCAGAACCAACCAGGCCTGCTGGGTTTACTTTCTTGCACGAAACCCTTGATGAAGTTGCCTTCATATTGGGGGATCCAGATTTTGGGCTATTTGATGTCAATACTTTGGCCTAGGCTCAATAAGTGATAAAATAGTATTACCAAATTAACCATAGAAAGAATGGTAATTATGAACAGCAAATTCATTAAGGACACAGCAGAGCGTTCAGTAATGGCTTTTTTGTCAGGCTGGCTAGGTTCGGCAATGGCAAGCGGGCTAGATTTTGATTCGTTAGTAAATGCAGACAACCTTAAGGTTGGAGTTACGGCTTTGGCACTCACCATAGCAGCCGCTCTTGGCCTCAAGAAAGTCGGTCCAAACAAGGATTCTGCTTCAGTACTTTAAAGACTGTCCGCAGGGACAGGGGTTCCTAATCTACAATCTCTTAGGTCTTTGATTAGGAGAGCGCATCCGTGATTGCTGGTATTTACAACATGACAATAGAGCAAGGCTCTACTTTTTCGCGTTTAATATCTATTGAACAACCAGATCTCTTAACTGACCCAACCGGCAATACTTTTGAACCCTTTAATTTAACGGGGTATACGGCACGAATGCAGATACGTCGAACCCTTGAATCAGCAACCCCAATGCTGTCTTTGACGACAGAAAACGGCAGAATTGAGATAAACCCCGGCACTGCCACCAACGAAATTGAATTATCAATAGATGCCGAAACCACTGCAACTCTATCAACAAGTGGGGTTTATGATTTAGAGATAATTGACCCAAATGGTAATGTATCAAAAGTTGTACGAGGAGATGTCACTTTGGTGGCCGAGGTGACCAGATGAGCAATGTTCCAAATCAAGTCTATATTAACCAAGACACACCTAACCAAGTCCTAGTTAACGAGGATGCACAAAACCTTGTAACAGTTAGATCAAGTAGTACTACAATCAATACTCGTCGCCATGTGCACGAGCAGGGATCGGCATCTACCACTTGGCTAATTAGCCATACTCTTGGGGGAAAGCCTTCTGTAACTATTGTTGATTCTGCAGATACGCACGTCTTTGGTGAGATACAATATCTAAGCAACTCTCAAATACAGGTGACTTTTTCGGCGGCGTTTTCGGGCAAAGCCTATCTCACATAAGGAAGTAAAATGGCACAAAAATTTCTAACAAACTTAGATCTTAATCAAAATCAACTTCTTAATGCCACCTTTGAGAAGTTGGCCACCGACCCAGTATCGGGCAACTTTGAAGGTCGGATGTACTTCAATACTGCAACCGACACTATCAAGGTCTATACGGGTTCTGCCTGGGTTTCCCTTCCACACACCATTGTTTCTGGTGGCGGCGCAGGAATTGAAGAAGCGCTTACTGTCTCAGAGTCAAATGGCACGATTACTCTCACCTTAAATGTTGCCGATACAGATAGTGCTGGTTTGTTGCCAGCATCAATGTGGCAAATGCTTACAGATGCAACATCTGATGCAACTGCTAACAAACTTGTAAAACGCGATGGTAACGGTAATGCAAAAGTTGCTACACCGACAGATGCTCAACATATTGCCACAAAGGGTTATGTTGATGCTGCCCGTCAAGGTCTTGATGTTAAGCAATCAGTAAGAGTCGCAACAACTGAACCAATCAACCTTGCGTCAGACCTTGAGGCTGGCGATGAAATTGACGGAGTAACACTTGTTGCTGGCGACCGTGTTCTTGTAAAGAACCAAAGCACTGCCTCGGAAAACGGTATTTATGTTGCTGTTGCCTCGGGTGCGGCATCTCGTTCGTCTGATGCAAACGGAACAGCCGATACTGGTGAACTTACGGCAGGAAGTTTTACTTTTGTTGAAGAGGGTACTGTTAACTCAGATAAGGGTTTTGTTCTTTCAACAAATGGAACAATCACTATTGGTGTTTCGGCAATCAACTGGACACAGTTCTCGGGTGCTGGTTCATTTACCGCTGGTGACGGACTTAGTCAGTCTGGCAACACAATCAATGTCAATGTTGTCGCTAATAGAACAGAAATTACTGGCGACGCGGTTGACATTGCTTCAACCTATGTTGGTCAATCCAGCATTACAACTCTTGGCACTATCACGACTGGTGTTTGGAACGGCACGGATGTCGCTGTTGCAGATGGTGGTACCGGCGCAAGCGATGCGGCGAGTGCTCGCACAAATTTGGGCATCAAAACAAGTGTTGGTACAGCAACAACCACTCCGTCTACTCTTGCCCGTGTTGCCAGCCAGGGATGTTCTGCAAGTTCCACTGGTGTATCTTCAACAACGGTCACTCACTTATTCAATACCCTTGACGTATCTGTGCAAATTGTTGAAGTCGCTACTGGGGCAACAGTCATTGGTGATGTATTGCGAAGTAACGCCGACACCGTGACGGTAACTCTTTACGGAACAATTGCAGCAGGCGATTATCGAATAATTGTAACAGGCTAAATTTTAAACATAGATTAGCCTTGAGGGGTTAATCGAATTAATAGCGATAGCGATTGAGGTCGCAAGTGGCTCAAAAATTCATTACTCCTATAACTATTCGGCAGTTGGCATCTGCTGGCTCTGATGCTCTCACCGTATTTGTTGACGGCGAAGTTTACGGTCGTGTAAAAATTGAAGCAGGCGGTCGCATTTCTTGGAGCGATGGCGAAGGCGCTTACGACACAAATCTCTACAGAGATGGTGTAAATACACTCGCAACAGATGATGTACTGAAAGCAATTTCGGGCGTTGTCACAATGTCTGTGGAAGGGGTTCCTACCGCAGCCCTTCCAGATGGTGCCATTGCAGTTGACACACTTAATGACACTTTTTACTTTAGGTCAAGTGGTGAATGGACCGAGGTGTCGGCTAGTGGGGCATCTCTTACGGTTTCTGAAACCCCACCAACAGGAGAATTGACCGAAGGAAATCTTTGGTACGAATCCGATACGGGAAAAACATTTGTTTATTATGACTCTTTCTGGGTGGAAGTTGGCACTAGTGGCAACCCTATTCCAATTGAGGATATCAGTGGCAATTCAGCAACAGCCACAAAACTTCAAACCCCAAGAACTATCTCGCTCACTGGAGGTGTTTCTGGTTCAGCATCTTTTGATGGTTCACAAAATATCTCAATTAGCTCGACTGTAAACCACTCAGCAATTAATACAGATATTTTACCTTCTGTAGATAATACGCATTCACTTGGCTCATCTTCTCTTAGGTGGCAAGATGTGTATGTCGGCCCTGGCTCTCTCTATGTTCAAGATGCAGTCACAAATGAGAATGTTGCAATTACGGTAGCAAACGGACTCATCAATATAGATGGGCAACCACTTGTCGCTAATAATGAAGTTCAAAACAACTCGGTAACCCTTGGAACTCATACGACTGGCAATTATGTTGCATCGCTGGTTGCTGGAACAGGAATAAACCTTACTAACAATTCTGGTGAAAACGCCACGCCAACTATTGCGGTTGATACAACAGCAATTCAGGCTCGAGTTAGCAATGTTTCAGATACTGAAATTAGTTACCTAGATGGAGTAACTTCCGGAATTCAAGGACAACTAGATAATAAAGCCCCACTTGCTAGTCCTGCCTTAACGGGTACACCAACCGCCCCTACAGCATCGGTGACAACCAATACAACCCAAATCGCTACTACGGCGTTTGTTCGCACAGAAATTGCAAACTTGGTTGCAAGTGCGCCAGCGGCACTAGACACACTTGATGAACTAGCCGCGGCCCTTGGAGATGATGCAAACTTCGCTGCTACAACAGCAACTGCTATCGGTCTAAAAGCACCACTTGCATCCCCGACCTTTACCGGAACTGTTACCGTTCCGACACCGCTAAATAACACCGATGCGGCAACAAAAATATATGTTGATTCTGCTCAAACATCGGCGCAGACTTATGCTGATTCACTAACTTATTCACTTTCTGATTTAACTGATGGGATTACTGCATCTGGTGCTGAAATAAATATCTTAGATGGGGTTACAGCCTCTACTTCTGAAATAAATATCTTAGATGGCATAACTTCATCAACTACTGAGTTAAATATCCTTGATGGAGCGACTATTTCAACAACCGAATTAAATTATGTTGACGGTGTAACTTCATCTATTCAAACACAGCTAAACGATAAGGCGCCGTTAGCAAGCCCTGCCTTAACTGGTACGCCTACTGCGCCAACTGCTACGTCTGGGACAAATACAACACAAATTGCCACAACTGCATTTGTGAGCAACGCAATTTCTTTAATAGATATCAGCACAACATTGGATGATCTGACTGATGTTTCTGTTGCTTCGCCAACATCTGGACAGTTTTTGAAATGGGATGGCTCGGCCTGGGTTGCCTCAAATATGGGGGTATCTGTTTCTTCAACAGCACCAACCTCTCCGACCCAAGGACAAATTTGGTTTTACCAAGATACGGCGCAAACATTTCTCTATTACGGAACAGTATGGATTGAAATTGGTGGAAGTTCTGGCGATGCACAAGTTCAAGTAAGCTCATCGGCGCCATCAAATCCCGTTGAAGGTGGTTTGTGGTTTGATTCAGACACTTCACAAACATTTGTCTACTACAACACAGCATGGGTTGAAATAGGTTTGGCTTCGTTTGACGCAAAAGGCGATTTGCTTGTTGGTACTGGCGACAACACAGCCACAAAATTGGTGGCAGGTTCAAACAACCAAGTACTTACTGTGGATTCGTCCACAGCAAGTGGTCTAAAATGGAGTACGCCAACAGAGTACGCATCAACAGGTAAGGCGATCGCTATGGCGATTGTTTTCGGAGGATAAATCATGTCAGCACCAAATATTGTCGGCGTAACAACAATTAAAGGCAAAACGGCAGTTCTTGCTGTCACGACGACCGCTACGCCTA
>Ga0129336_10001602_pt1 | contig 13743 bp, 9 predicted proteins | sample CPB6_02_DNA_FD_96878 | JGI IMG/M metagenome (GOLD analysis project Ga0129336, IMG submission 96878) | Freshwater to marine salinity gradient microbial communities from Chesapeake Bay, USA - CPBay_Sum_0.6_0.2_DNA | ecosystem: Environmental > Aquatic > Marine > Coastal | place: USA: Chesapeake Bay...
GAGATGCTTGCCGAGCAATGGCAACAAACCTATGGGTAGGATAAATGGCTGAGAAGAAACCACTGAAGAAAGACTTGAAAGAAGTCATTAAGGAGATGTCAAAGGCTCCTGGTGGTAATGTTGCTATGCCTAGACCCGTAACTCCTGGTGGTATTCAAGGCGGTCCACCTACAGTTACTCCACCTGTTCCTGGTGGAATACAAAGACAGCCAGAAGGTCCAATTGTAAAACGTGATATTGCACGTGAGACTTTTTCTGCTTTTAAAACTGGTGAAGTAAAGCCAAGTAATATTCCTGCACCAGCACCTGATACTAAAACTGTAGAAGTAAGTAAGATTAAAGCCCCTGGCAAAAAAGGATTTAAAGGAACTAAAGAACGCCAAGATATTGCAAAGGGTGTTCGTGGTGGCACTGTTGGTGGTATGACTAGAGCACCTGGCTCTAAACCATCATTAGCAAAGTCTTTGCCTATGGCTATTGAGATTGCTCAAGAACGAGCACGTAGACGCGTTGAGTTAGATGCTATTCAAGAATCATTCCGTGTATCTATGGGTAGCATAGTAAGCAGAGAAGAACAAAAAATGCTTGACCGTGCTGCTCAAGCAGCAAGAGATGCTTTGCTTGACAGAGATGCTGCTATTAAAGAAACTACTATGTTGAGAGATGTAGATACTGGCGAAGTAAATCCGCTTGCGGAAAGAACTATGCAGAATGAAGCAGACCGCAGAGTTATTGAAGGATTAAGAACACTTGGTAGAGGTGGTGCTGCATTTGGCCTAGTAGGTTTAGGAGTAGATGCTTTACTGCTTTGGAAACAATTACTACAAGAAGCAGAACTAACAAAACAAATAACACAATCTAACTTGATGAACTAAGGATGGCAATGTTATCAATAGAACAAATCTCAGCACGCGTTGAGAACTTGCGTGAACGGTCTGCTGACCGTGACGCACGCCAACAAGACGTGCTTGCTGTCCGTAAGGGTCAGATTGCTACTGTTTATCCTGATTTCTTTCCAGAAGGCGTAGATGCCAATGTCGTTGCCAATTTTATTGATATTGTTGCGAGAGACCTATCTGAGGTTATGGCGCCTCTCCCTTCGGTCAACTGCTCCGCGGCGAATCAGGCTAATGACCGTGCTCGTAAATTTGCTGATACTCGCACCCGTATTGCTACTAACTATTTTGCTAACTCAGATTTACAAGTCCAGATGTACACAGGCGCAGACCTATACATCACATTCGGTTTCGTTCCATTCATAATTGAGTTGGACGAAGAAGCAGGGCTACCGCGTATCCGTATAGAAAACCCAGTGGGCGCTTACCCAGAGTTTGACCGCTATGGACGCTGTATTGCCTTTGCAAAACGTTACTATATGGCAGTAGGAGAACTTGCTTCGCAGTTCCCTGAGTATGCCCATATCCTGCTTGGTAAGGAAATGTACAAAGCAGATATGAACTCACAGATTGAGATTGTTCGTTATTATGACGACCAGCAATCTATCCTTTATGTGCCAGAGCGTAACAACCTAGTACTATCACAGGCCAAGAATCCAATTGGCAAGATGATGGTAGTAGTAGCACGCCGTCCGTCAGTAGATGGCGAGATGCGTGGACAGTTTGATGACGTACTCGGTATTCAGTTGCTTCGTAACAGGTTCGCATTACTTGCGATGGAAGCAGCGGAAAAATCCGTGCAAGCACCAATTGTTCTACCGCAAGATGTTAATGAACTTGAAATGGGTGGCGATGCGGTTATTCGTACCGCTAATCCACAAGGAGTTCGCCGTGTAGACCTAAACATTCCACCTGGAGCATTTACTGAACAAGCATTGCTTCAGCAGGAATTAAGAACAGGTACACGTTATCCAGAGGGACGTACTGGAAATATTGATGCCAGCATCATCACGGGACAAGGTGTGCAGGCGCTTATGGGAGGCTTTGACACACAGGTCAAGTCTGCTCAGGCTATCTTTGCTTCAGCACTACGAGATGTTATTTCTGTCTGCTTTGAGGTAGATGAGAAGTTTTTTAACTATGAGAAGACTATCCGTGGTGTAGATGCTGGTAGCCCATATCAGATTACATATCTACCATCAAAGGATATTAAAAAGGATTACTCAGCCGATGTTCGCTACGGAATGTTGGCAGGACTTAACCCTGCACAGGGTTTGATTTTTATGTTGCAAGCACTTGGGGGCGGACTAATCTCAACAGACCTTGCTATGCGTGAACTACCATTTGGTATTAACGTAACGCAAGAACAAGAAAAGATTGAGATTGAACAAATGCGTAGGTCGCTAGTTCAGTCTTTGCAGGCTTACACCCAAGCAATTCCACAAATGGCAGTTGGCGGTCAAGACCCGTCAGCAGTTATTAAGAAAGTTGCAGATGTAATTAAGGCACGTCAGAAGGGTGTACCTATTGAAGACGCAGTACAAGAAGTCTTCCCAGAATTACCTCCTGCTGGTGCTGCCGAACAAATGGTTGAGCAACCGTCCCCTGCTCCCGCGGGTGGCCCAGTAGGAGGCGCTCCTCAAGCGCCATCACTACAAACTTTGTTATCTAGTTTAAGTGCTGGCGGAACTGCTAGTGCTAGTGCCAGAACCGCAATACGGAGGTAGTAATGCCACCGCGTAAAAAAGTAAACAAGAAGGCTAAGCCAACGCCAAAGCGTAGAAGAACTACCAAAGAACCAGTATTGGTAAAGATTGATTTTTGGGCTATTGCTGCTAAAGAAGTTTATGATGCTTGTGTTCGTGCAGGATTTGATGAAGGTACTGCAATGGCATTTGCTATGGATAGGTCAAGTTATCCTGATTGGATAGTAGACCCTATTGACCCAATTAAAAATCCATTAGATGATTTTGAGGAGGATGATGATTGATGGCTAAAGGCGGATACAGACCAACTGCACCACAAAATAATCCTATGAACATTTCTGCTACTGGAGGGAACGGACAGAGCGGTATGAATGGACAAGCAGCCACATATATTCCTGGACTACCTTATGGTGAAGGTCAGCAAACATATTCACAACAAACAGCAGCGCCTATGGCAGCGGTCAATGACACTGCTATGGTTCCTGTTACTGGACTAACTGCACCTACTGCTCGTCCTAACGAGCCTATTACTGCTGGTGTTGATTTTGGTGCTGGTCCTGGTTCAGAGGCTATTAATCTTCCTAATACACAACCAACAGTTCTTAGCGTGTTGCGACAGATTGCACAGAATGACCCTACTGGTGAAACTGATTTAATTTTTCAGGCAATGCTTGAAAGAGGTCTTTCATAGTGCCAGAGATAATTGACCCCTCTGTAGCCGAACTTAGCCCTAATCTTTACAATGCCGCACGTATTTCTGGGCTAAATCAACAACAGGCTAAGTTTTTAAATCAGATGTCTAAGCAGTATAACAAAGGCAAAGATTTATTAAAGTTAAGTGAGACTGCTGCACGTAATAAATTTTTAGAGTTAGACCCAAAGGTGCAGGAAAATATTCGTTTGTTCTTTCCTAATCAAAGAGCCTTTGAGCCTGAAAAAGGTGCTATTAGAGAAATTCTTGACCTGGCTGTAAAGGGTGCTACTTTCCCAATTAAAGTTTTGGGCAGCCCAATTATGTTTGCGCTTGAAAATTTAGAAAAATGGGAAAAGACAACTAAGACTCCTTACTCATTAAAACGTCAAAGAGAAGAAGCAGCCCAGGCTCAAGCCTTAAATCTTCCTGTTACTAAGCGTGCAGACTTTACGCCTGGCATTATTAAAGATATTTATGATGGCAAGAACAACTGGAAATGGGACAAGGTAGATGCTTATGAGCAACGCTATGGCGTTGCACTTACTACTTTAGCCAGAGGTATTGCTGAAGGTAGAACTGTTGGTGAGTCTATTGAATTATATGGCAATGCAGATGACCCAGAAATTATGGCTGCTGTTGTATATATGTTTGATAAGCCAGAGAAGTTTAATGCCATTAAAGATGGACTAAAGATTGATGCTCAGATTTCTCCAGGCCGTGATATGGTTGAAAAGTTTGGCTCAGTTGGCAAAGTAGTTGAAGGTGATTACTGGCAGAACGTAGCCTCAAGGTTATTAGACCCACGACCAAAAGTATTTCTACCACCTAATATTTCACCAGATAGCAAGCGTGGAAAAGAAATTCTTAGACGTGAAGAAATCAAGGGCAAGCAAAAACTATCTGGAGCCATTGATGCTTTCTACACTATCTTTATAGACCCATTAACTTATTATGGTTTGGGATTGCCAGCCGTAGCAAAGACTGTTGCTAAGGGTGTTGGTGGTATCCGCGTTGGTGTTCGTGAGGCTTTCCAACAAGCAGCAATGAAGACTAAGGGTCAGCGTCTTGCTGAGCAGTTTAGATTTGTATCTGACCGTAAAGGTGTTGAAGAAGGCTATGCTTGGCTATTTAATGAGCCAGAAGTAAAGACCCTTTGGGATGACCAACTTGGGCCACGTCTAAAGTCTTTGTCTGAGACTGAATCTCCTACCGCTAAAGCCTCAATTATTGAGTCTATTAAGTTTGATTTCCCAGAGTGGTATGAAGATAAAGTCATTAAGACTTTGGTGAATAACAAAACCTTTGATGCCAAGAGTGCACAGAAGTTCTTTACTCACGTAGATGATGCCAACCTTATGCTCAATGGTAGAGTCAATGGCATTTCATTCCGCCGTAATGGCATACCTTATGCCCGCAAAACCAGAACTTTAACCTCTGCTATGCACCGCGTAGCCTATTCAGTATTTAATCCTACTAGTGAAGTAGATATAACTACTAGAGAAATCTTAGAAAAGGGCGATGCTGAGGCAGCAAAAGCCCTATCTATTATTACAAAGGTTGCTGATGAGGAAAATAAACTTCTTAATCCAGCAATCAATGATTTGTTTGAGTTGCAACAGGATGTTAGCAAGGCTCGTAGAATTGCGTATAAACTAGGAGTTGCTGCTACCAGAATACCTGGGCCTATTAAGTTTGGCGAGAACGCCATTGAGACTGCAGACAATATCCGCAATACTGCTAACTTAGTTTTGCCTAAGAATATTGCTAATGCTGTAACTCAGATGCTTGTTGACCAGCCACTAGATATTCAATTAACGGCTGTTCGTAATATGCAATACGCTTATATGAAGCGTCTAAATGTTTCAGAAAATGATATTCAAGAAATTCTTCAGCAGACATATAAGGGACAGGCTAGTTTTACCCCAGTACCTGATATGCCAATTGCTAGCAACATTGCATCACAGATGCACCCACTAGCAGTTAATTTCTTAAATGGCACACCTAGCCTTGCTGCTACTGGCGCTATTAACCCATCTCAGTTAGAGAAGGGTATTAAGCAATTGCCATTTGATTTGATTTATCAATTGTCTTCTAGAGCCAACTTAGACAAAATGCAAAAGGGAACTCCAGTCAAAAATCTTCTTTTGCTTTTCAATGGTGCAACAAAGAGCCGCACTATGGGTATCTACAACAATAACTGGGCAGCCTATACATTGGCACCACGTTTAGGTATCAGAACTAACGTAGATGAAGGCTTCTTCTATTATATGACTAAGCCACTTTCGGATATGTTGAATTTGGCTGCTAGTAAGTTTCAAAAAGATATTAAAGGTATGCAGGCTGTCACTGGCAGCACCGCTGCTATTGGACCCTGGAAGGGTTCTATGTACTACCTTGCCAATAAACTTGGCGTAAAGGTAGATGGTAGACCGCTAGACCCACGGAAGATTCTCACTCAGCCACAGATTGCTGATGTCGTAGAAGAATTAAAAACTAAAATATCCAAAGAAGTTGGATATGAAGTTCCTATGTCTGAGATACAGCCAATCTTTATTAAAGAAGCGCTTATCTCCCGTGTAGAGAATATTCTTAAAGTAGAGGGTCCAGAGTGGGAAAACTGGAAGCGCGTATTACGCAATAACTCTAACTATGCAGAGGCTATGACAGCATCTATGGCTGCCCGTGACCTTGTGTATGGCAAGATGGATAGAGATTTCTTTGAGTCCGTCTTTGATGTGGACCAGTTAACTATGTTTGTTAAGGCTCTAGGTCTAGAGCGTTCAAAACTTTATACTCCTAAAGAGATAAAGAAGATGAGCGAACTAGAACTTGGCTTGTCTATGTGGGATAACTTTGCTATTCGCTTTGGTTTTAACCAGATTAAGTTGATTGGCGATAATTATCTTGACCCAGTAAGCGTATTCTATAAGCATAATGGCCTAAGAAATGATGATTTCTTTGGCGCTATGAAGCCAAGCAGCAACTTTTCTAGCGCACGTAATGAACTTATGGAACAGATGGGCGCTTCATATAATGAAGTAAATGCTTTGTATGATGTATTGGATGCTAAGAAACTACAAGCAGCCCTATCTAACTTTGGTGAGACTGTATATTTCCGCCAGCAGGGTGTATCTGACCCAGAGATAGCACGTATTTACGCAGAGCGTATGCTGAATGATATGCGTTTTGCCTTCCACGGCAGTGCAGATGGCTTTAATGAAGACCTTTGGAACTTGATGCAAAAGAAATATGCAGAGGTTATTAAGGCTGCAAGCCGTCAAAAGAAACCAGTTGCTAACGCTTGGTCCCGTGCTGCTAACAATCTATCTTGGAAAGAGTTTGATGACGCTACTGTAGGTAAGCGTCCTACTTCTGGCTACGTTAATACCCGTTTGGTTTCAAATGGCAAGGTAGTTGACCTAGATAATCTTAAAGAAGACCTTGGTACACTGGAAAAAATGTTTGTTAAGTTCCCAGATATGGTCCTTGAGATGATGGACCGCCAGGTTACAGGTTTCTTCCGCCTACCAGCAATGCGTGTGGCTGTTAATAAAGCCTTTGATGAACTTAAGCCATATGAGAAGATGCTGTCTGACCGTCATTACAATGCAATGCTAGAGGCTAATCCATTTATGGATACTAAAGTTGCTAGAGATAGAGCAGATGAGATGGCTGATAAGACTGTAACTAATATTGCAGTTAATATGGCTACTGATTCTGTGCTTGAGTTTGTGGATAATCCAAATATCCGCTCTAACTTTGCACTATCTATCCGATATGTAGGCCGATTCTTCCGTGCCACCGAGGATTTCCAGCGCCGTGTTTATCGCTTATATGCAAATGAAACACCAAAGGCGTTAATGCGCCTACGTCTTCTACATTATGGACTACAGAATATGGGTTCTATGTATGAAGATGAGAATGGTGATGAGTATTTAACAATACCAACAGATATTGTTATGAATACTGCTATTCAGAAAACACTTAGTGCCTTTAATATTGACTATAAGGTTGGTTCTTTCAACGACTTTGCGTTTAAGTTCCGACTAATTAACCCATCCTTTGCGCCAGATGCAGGACAGCCAGCCTTTGCTGGCCCTATTGCAGGGCTTAGCATCACAGCAGCAAAAGGATTTTTGCGTGACCTGCCAGTTGTTAGTGCTTTCTTGCCACCGTCCTGGGAAGATGTTATTTACCCTTGGACAAATGAAGCGGCAAATTATCTAGACAAGTTTGCTATGGGTCATATTGGGCAGAACACAGATGTGGGAGATGCCTTAAGAATGGCCTTCCCTATGATGGCTACCTCAGCCTGGGATGCACTATCACCAGCAGACCTTAACAAGAATAAAGGCAATGCTGTATATCAGGCTATGTCTTATTTAGAAGCATATGGTAATGGCTTACCAGATGGTGCAGATAGCAAAGAAAAAAGACGGTATATACAGAACTTAAAGACTGCTGCTGGCAATGTAACCCTTGCTCAAGCAATGATAGGTATGATAAGCCCAGCCTATCCAAGTCTTAAGGATGCTAAAGGTCTGCCAGACTTTATTAAAGAAAATGGTATTAGTACTTGGAGCAGTGCTTTCTGGGATATTTATGAAGGTGTCATTAAATCAGACCCAGATGTAGCCAATCCGTTTGAGTTAGCAATTGCTATGTTTATTGGCAGTAACCCAGGTAAGGCTGTCTATACCATACCTAAAACCAATAAAGCCTTCAAGGCTGTTATTGCTAAGACAGATGAACTAAAAGACTGGGCCATTAACAACAAACGCTTTATTGATGACTACAGTGAGTCAGGTATTGGTTTTATTTTTGCCCCTAAAGTTGGAGAATATAACCCAGACATCTATGGATGGATGGAGTCTCAGGGGCTAATTGAGCGTGCTGATTTTGCTGACTATCTAAATAAAGTACAGATAGCCAGAGACAAAGAAAAGTATTACGCAATTGATGATGCACTAGCAGATAAGTTGGCTAATGCTACTGACTATAACCAGCGCCAAAGTCTAATTGCTTTGGCTAATGCCGAACAGCAATCACTACTTCTTTCTAATCCAGAGTTAGAAGATTCATTAGATGACAATATTTCTGGTCGTGACTTAAAGACTATGTTCAGAGATATTAGAGGTGCCGTAGATGACAAGGCATCTCCTATCTCAGATGAGACTAGAGCGGCTATGCGACTAGCAATTAATGAGGTTCAAGGCTTTGTTGACTATTCAACCAACCCAGCCTACAAACAACTTTATACATTTACAGATGACCGTAGACGTATGAAGGAAGAAGTAATGACAATCCTTGGAGAGTTGGCCTTTGACCCTGCGGTTAAAGAAGCAACTCGTCTGATATTTGTACCTATGTTAAACAAGTACTCCCGTGATGTGGTGGGTGCTTCTATAGAAGGAGCGTATGTCGGTGGTAGATAAGTCACCTGATGCAGCAAAAACACGTGGTGAAAAAGAAGCCGCTGCTTCTGCTGCTGCTACAAAGAAACGCCGTGAACTAGAAGCACAACATATAGCAGACCTTAAAAGAATATTTGGTGATGTAGGCCAAGACAATGGCGAGTTAAAGGTTGGCACTAACCAGTATGGTGACTTAACTCTTTATAAAGAAATCTATGAGGGCAAAGGCGCAAATAGAAAGTTTGTCCGTAGGGATGAAATCTTTATTTGGATTGCACCAGATGGTCTAGGTTTTACACAACAGTATGGTTCAAATGTAATCAAGTCTGTTAAGACTGATTTTAAGGGCAACCTTGAAGTATTGCGTAAGCAGTTGTTTGACAAGAACTTTCTTTCTGAAACAGATTATAAAACTAAAGATGAAACAGCCTTTAACAATGCTATCTTAGATGCAGCCAGAAACCATACACTAACTCAGGTTCAGTCTTATACCATTGAAGGTAATACAAAGTTTAGCCCATTTAAAAATTGGTTAAGTGGTCTTGGTAGTGCAGGTAAGGGTGGAGATGAAAATCTTCCACTACAAGATATTAACCTTATGGACAGGGATGTAGTTGAGGCTATTGTCCGTGATGTTTATAGCAAGACTACTGATATGGCTATAGATGATGCTTTCTTAAAGCAAGAGACTGACCGCTATATGGCACAGATTAAAGAAGGCACTATGACTACAACCCAAAAGGTTGGGGGCAAAATTGTCCGTAAACAAACTAAACCATTTAGCCAAGCACAGGTAGAAGCAGAACTGCCTAAGCGTATTGAGAAAGAACAACCTGGTGCTACAGATATGAAAAAGAGTTTTGACTTTTTAGCATTTCTTGATGGGTTAGGAGCACAGGTAGTATAATGGAACCTACATTAATTGATGGTACTGGAGATTCATTTAACTCACCAAATGTAAATCCACAAGGCAAAGCAGAGGCTTTGGCCCTTGGTATTACTGAAGTAATTTTAAATGCCTTTCCTGAATTAAAACCAATCTTTGCAATGTTTGCTGCAGGCAATGTTGCCGAAGCCAGACTTGCATACTTTAATACTGATTATTATAAGAACCTAACAGGCACTGCCCAGTCACGTCAGACTAAACAAAAAACACAACCTGGTGTTTATGCCCAAGAATTTGATGCTTGGAAGCAAGGGCAAAAGCAACGTCTTATAGCAAAAGGTTTTATTTGGAACACAGGCATTGAGGCTTTACTTGAAAGTTCATACCTTAAAGGTGATAGTGATATTCAAGTAGAGTTGATGATTCTTAACTCTGGCAAAATGGGTAGCAAGATTGGTGGCAGTGCATTAGGCACTGTTAATGCACTTAAGTCTTACGCCGATGACCAGGGTGTTGGTTATATATTGCCAAAGAATTACTGGGACAAAGTATCTACTGGTTTGCTAGATGGTTCTTTAACTGATGAAACAATCCAAGAAGAACTTAAAGGGTTTGCTATATCTGCCTATCCTGCCTATGCCAAGGGCATAGAAGCAGGCAGGTCATTTGGTATGCAGACCTCTGCTGCTAGACAAATGATTGCTAATCTATTAGAAAAAGATGTAGACACAATCAGCAATGACAATCCATTATTTCAAAAAGTAACAGGATATGTAAATCCTAAAACTGGTGCTTTTGAAATTATGCCATTATGGGAGGTACAGCAAGTTGTTAAAAGTTCTGATGAATGGTTGTACACAAATAATGCCCGTGATACTTACGACAATATTGGAAGAAACATCCTTAAACAGTTTGGATTGGCGTTTTAATGGCTAGAGTAAACCCAAGAATGTTAATAGATGGTGGCGGAGATTCATATGATACTCCAGCCCCAGCAACTAGTTCTAATCCTTTGGCTGACTTGCAAGAAAGTATTGCTGCCAGCAAAAAAACAGTTCAAAACAAAAATATAGAAATAGGAACTATTGCTTTAGAACAAGCCGTTAATACTGGCGACTTAACAGCGGCTGCTCAAGCAGCCAAGGCTATTGCAGCAGCACAGGGTGGCGGAGCCAATGTCCAGGCTGCCAATGCTATTTCTACTTTACAGGCTGCTATTCCAAAACCTGTTCTTACTGAAGCGCAGATTGCCCGTGGAGATATTATTAAATGGGTTGGTGGGCTTAATGGTTCTTGGCAAGTTATTAAAGGAACCAATGTAGTAAATAATACATCTAATCCTATAGTCACACCTAATCCAGTTGTTACCCCTGTACCTACTGGAGATTCTAATTCTGGTTCTAATGCTGCATTGTTGTCACTTATTCAATCTTTACAAAATCAAATTACTGCATTGTCTGCTAGTAATCAACAGGCTGCAGCAGATAAAGCAGCAGCAGATGCGTTGGCTACAAAACAAAAGCGTGAAAGCGCTTTAGTTGCTCTCACAGACCGTTTTACTAAATATGGTCTTGCTAGTCTTGTGCCTAAGATTAGAGAGTTAATTAATTCTGGTGCTAGCGAAGATACCATTGCGCTGCAGTTGCAAGATACAGATGAATACAAACAACGTTTTATTGCTAACCAAGACCGCCTAAAGAAAGGCTTGGCTGTCTTAGACCCTGGTACATATATTGGACTTGAAGATAGATACCGTCAGATTCTTAGAGCATATGGCTTAAAGCAATTTGATAATGATTCTTATGTTACACAGTTCCTTGCTAATGATATATCTCCAGAAGAAGTATCTAGCCGTGTAGTTAATGCAGTCCAGCGTGTTCAAAATGCTGACCCTGCTGTTAGCGCAATGTTGCGTCAGTACTACAACATTGGTGTTACAGATATGGTTGCTTATGTTCTTGACCCAACTAATCAGTTGCCTAAGATTGAGCGTCAGATTGGCGCAGCCGAAATTGGCGTTGCTGCTGGTCGTCAAGGGCTTACCGCTGGCGTTACTGTGGCTGAACAATTGGCTGCACAAGGTGTCAGTCAGGCTGAAGCACAACGTGGTTATGCAACTATTGCTGACATATTGCCACAGGCTACAAAACTTAGTGAAATTTATACAGGCGTTCTTGACCAGTATGGTCAAGCAGAAGCAGAGCAAGAAGTATTTAACTCTCTTGCCTCTGCTCAGCGTAAACGTCGTGCTCTTTCAGAACGTGAAATAGCAACTTTTGGTGGCAGTAGTGGTACTGGAAGAACATCACTAAGCAGCCAAACAGGCGGACAATTCTAGATTCCTGACGTGGACCCATCGGCCCCACGCAGTGTATTAGACCGATAGTAAGAGCCAGCCTACCCTCCCCTGAGTAGAACTGTGGCTTACGAACTAACTACAAATAGAAAGGGTGGTTGCTATGAGCAACAACTACTGGGATGAAGAAGACGATGATGTAGAAGTACCTGACCATCAGTTAAGTGGTGATGACTTAGTTAAGAAACTAAGAAAAGCCAAACGTGCTGATGAGAAGCGCATCAAAGAACTCTCCGAACAACTTGAAGGATTCCTCAAGGAAAAGCGAGAGTCTACCGTCAAAGATGTCCTAGCAAAAAAGGGAGTAAACGCTAAGGCTGCACGTCTTATCTTGAAAGATGTAGAGGATGCCACTGAGGAGTCTATTGACTCTTGGCTCCGTGATAACGGAGATTTAATTGGTTATAACCCACAGGCTAATCAAGAAGAACAGCAAAGCAATCTTGCGGCACTACGCCAGCAAGATGTGCTAACCCAAGGCGGAATTACTCCAGACAAAATCGTAGACATTGAAGCGCGTATGGAAAACGCGGATTCAATGGATGAGTTAATCAACTTACTACGAAACTCCTAATCGTTCATAGTCACTGGAGGTGACGCAAAAAAATGGCTAACCAATATACGTCAACCGCGAGTACATCACTCGGCGGTTCCGTTGGTGGTGCTGGTCTAGTACAGAAGGCATATGACCGCCTTCTAGAGTTTGCGCTACGTTCTGAACCACTCATTCGTTCAGTCGCAGACAAGCGCCCTGCAAAGCAGGCTTTTCCAGGTTCTACCGTAGTTCTACAAAAGTATGTTGACCTTGACCAGGCAACATCAACCCTAACAGAGACAACTGACCCAGATGCAGTTTCTCTAACAACCCCAACATCTGTAACCATTACTCTTAATGAGTATGGTAATGCAGTGCTAGTAACCCGTGCTCTTGAGTTGTTCTCATTGGCAGACGTAGACCCATCAATTGCAAATATCATTGCATACAACCTTGCTGATTCTATTGATACTGTTGCAATGAACACTCTACGCTCAGGTACAAATAACATCTTCTCAGGAGATGCAACTTCTGTCGCTGGCGTAGACGCTGCTGACACAATTGACTCTGCTGACATCCGTAAGGTAGTTGCAAAACTACGTGCTAACAAGGCTAAGTACCGCCGTGGTTCTGACTACTGGTTCGGTATTCACCCAGAGGTTTCACACGACCTTCGTGCAGAAACTGGAAATATGGGCTGGAACTTTGTTCACGCACAAACTTCACCTGCCGTAGATAACATCTGGGCTGGAGAAATTGGACGTTACGAAGGTGGATTCTTTGTTGAGTCCCCACGTCTTTACAATGCTAAGACTGGTGCAGACCAGACTGCATTGGCTACAACCGCTGTAACTGTTGCTGGTACATCAGCAGGCTTCACCTTTGGTGTTGCTTCTTCTGCTGTTATCGCAACCCGTGCAGAGGTAGGCGACAAGATTGCTGGAACAGGTATCGCTTCAGGTGCCAAGATTACTGCAATTGAAACTTCAGGTTCAACAACCACAATTACTGTTGATACTGCTAACACTGCTGCAGTTACCGCTACAACTACTGTAACTGTAACTCCAGTAACCCGTGTATTCAATACAATCGCTTGCGGTCAGCAAGCAATGGCTGAGGCTGTTGCTGAAGAACCACACATTGTTATCGGTAACGTAACTGATAAGTTGATGCGCTTCCGCCCAATGGGCTGGTACGGCGTACTTGGCTTTGCAGTTTACCGTGACGAAGCGTTGTATCGCATTACTTCTGGTTCC
>Ga0129336_10001604_pt1 | contig 13742 bp, 9 predicted proteins | sample CPB6_02_DNA_FD_96878 | JGI IMG/M metagenome (GOLD analysis project Ga0129336, IMG submission 96878) | Freshwater to marine salinity gradient microbial communities from Chesapeake Bay, USA - CPBay_Sum_0.6_0.2_DNA | ecosystem: Environmental > Aquatic > Marine > Coastal | place: USA: Chesapeake Bay...
CGACTTCGTAACCCTGTTCCGTGGTCGTGGTGACTGCTACGGCTCTTGGGAAGGTGGCTGTGTCCGTGAGCCACTCACCTTTGAATCGTTCGCCAATCATCTGGAACGAGGCCCGCACATCGGTGTCTACCCCTGTGTCACTGCGTCTGGCAAGACGCTGTGCGTATGGGGTTGTAGCGACATTGACTATGACGAGCCAGCGCACGCATGGATTCTTGCTGACGCTCTCTCTCATGTCGGTGTGACCGCATGGGTTGAGAAGACTGCGAGAGGCTACCACGTGTGGGTGTTCGCTACCGAACTGACGCCAGCGTCGGACATGCGGCGCATGTTCCTCGCCGCTCACAAGGTTGTTGATCTCCCACCGAAGGAAGTCAATCCGAAGCAGGAAACCTTGGAGCGTGGGCAAGTGGGCAACTACGTTCGTCTCCCGTATCCGAACATCGGCTCTGGTAAGAGAGTCATGGTCAATCGCGATGGTTCACCCATCTCGTTTGATGACTTCATTGCCAGCGCCATTGGCAGTCGCATCAACCCCGAAAGGGTTGGGGAGATTGCTAAACTGTACAAAGCACCGACAGTTGAGGCGCGCGATTATGGTCAGCCCTCGGCTGACCTTGCTTCAACGGTTCGTTCTCTTTCGGTCGCAGGCCGAGCCATCTACCGTGATGGCCCGCTTGAGGCAGGGATAGATCAACCACACTTGTTCGTCTTGCCTACGAGTGCAAGCAAGCGAACATACATCCAGCCGACGCACTTAGAATTTTGGAGGATGCTGATCTGCGATGGGGCAAGTACATGGCGAGGGGCGAAAGAGGACACGTGGAGTTGGAAAAATTACTGGTGCGAGCGTACGGTCGCACTCCATCTTCATAGAAGGCAAGCCACACCCAAAGGAACGACCACGTGTTGTTCAGCGCAACGGCAAGGCTTTGGCATACACGCCGAAGAAAACTGTTGACGCTGAGAAAGCAATAGCCCAAGCGTGGGACGGGCCAGTCTTTGAGGGCGAGGTTGCTGTCCACATCGTGGTGGACACGGAAGGAACAGCGATCATCGTTGAGCGCGTCGACATTGACAACAAGACGAAGTTGCGTGGCGATCTAGACAACTACATCAAGACAATCCTTGATGCGTTGAACGGTATCGCTTGGCGTGATGACTCTCAGGTTGTCAAGATCACGGGAATCAAAGCATGAACGCCGCCGCCTTCAAGGACAAGAGTTGGAACGGCAGGTACGGTTCAATGGGTGACACGGCGGAGACAGCGTTCTTGGGTATCCACCCTTACGCTCACCGCATGGGTCTCAACCGCCCTGTCTTTGATGTGCGTGGCATGGCCGACGCCATGCGATACGCACCAGACTTCATGGTTCCCGACTGCCTGTATGAGGTGATGGGCGTGGCGTCACGTGGTGATGGTACGCTCAAACTGAAACTGAACAAGGCTTCAGCACTTCAGACATGGCAGTGCATCGGGCCGATCAGGATGTGGATTTACGATTCGTCTCGCAAGAGGTATTGGGATTCTCCTCTTGTGGATTGGTTGAAGGCATGCCACAAGCATGCCAGCGTGGACAGGTTCCACGACAACAACCAGCCGTACTTCGCATTGCCGATTGAGAACTTCCCATCGGAGCCTATCCGCCATGCCGTTTGACCCTGACGTATTGGCAGCAGTGCCCACGACCGAAGCAGAAAGACTGCTACAGTATGGGGACGATACAACCAACTACGACATTGCGCACATTGAGGCCGTGCGTGATGCGATTGAAACACTCGGGCCAGAAGCAAGGTTCTGTGTTGAGGCCATCTTCTATGAGGGCATCTCATACAGCACACTTGGTAAGCGGCTCGGGGTATCCAAGCCTCACGCTTGGCGATTGGCTCGCAAAGCCATCGCTGAACTTGAGCGCAAACTATTCACCAACCACGCTATCAACATGAGGTACAAGGTGTTCGACAACTGGGAAGATGCGGCTGAAGCAATCGTTATCGAATGGGACGGTACGTCTGGTTCGCAAGCGGCTCACCATCCGCACATTGAGTTCTATCGCACGCGCCTAGCCAAGGCAGTACGGGAACAGGAGGAGACGCCTCGGCTTCTCATCATTGATCTCGCCTACCTTGCTGTCAACGAATTGCGTTATCGCAAGCAATGGGATGCCGAAGAGATGGTTGCCCTTCTCGTGCGCAAGCAACGAGACTACGGGCATAACAACATCTTGGAGTTCGGACATGTCGGACTCATGATTCGGTTGTGTGATAAACTGGCAAGACTCAATACCCTGCTGGATAGCGGAGCGGAACCATCCAACGAATCATTGATCGATACGTGGATGGACATCGTTGGCTATTCGGTGATTTCCGAAATGCTCTTTATGAATACGTTCAGTCTCAACCTCAAGGAGGAATCATGAAAATGTTTGAACACGAGCGATTGTCGCCCATTGAAATGGAAGCACTGCTCATTGCCCTCACCCTGTTTGTTGTGGGTGACGACGACAAGGCGATAGATCAGATTGCCCAGATGTCGGAAGTGATTGCTACGCGGATGGAGGAAGATAACAATGGCGAAACTCCAAAAGAATGACTACAAGGAACTGCTTGCCGCTTTGAACAAACTCAAAGCGACAGTCCTTTCCAAAGGAATGCCATACAACAATGTGCGCACCATTGATGACACCATCAATGTTGTTACCAGAGTGATGGAGAAGCATGTTCATGGGTGATCTTGAAGGCTTTGACCCAGAGGACATAGCCGACCTTGAGGCGCGAGCCAAGAGGATTGAGCATGACCACGACACCTACTTTGAGTTGACGCTCGTCGTCAACGCACATGGCGCCAAAGAGTTCCTGCGCAAGTATTACGAAGCAAAGGACGGCGAGGTCATGTCATTCCTAGACATGATGATGATCGTCCATGCGATTGCCAAATCGCTGGAAGAAGCCCTGTCTCAGGACGAGGGGTCGTGACCTCTCGTATCAGCAAGTAGCAGAGCGAATACGAAGTCGATGTAAGCGGCGTTATCAGCAACCTCGTTACTGATTTCCACGTGGAGCCAGCGCCCATAGGGGGCGCCGCTTACTGTCGGCTTCTTGTAGTCCTGCCAAGCAAGACGAGTCACATTCCATCCGCGCCCATGGGGCGTCGGATAATAGTCAACAATCAACTCAACGCCAAAGGCCTCCCAGTTGCGGACGAAAAAGTCCGCCAGAGCGAGACCATCTTCGCGGTTCGTGTAACCGAAATCAATAGCCCGCCCCGTACTGTGGACGCTGGGCTTGCCAGCCTTCCCCCGCATGTCGCGCACCATGAACGAACCAAGATTCTTGATCTTGCCGCCGTTCAAGAACAACACATAGTCAATCAACTTCTGTGTTCCAGCGCGTCTACCCGAAGCCTGCTTATCGAAGCCCGTGTATGTGCGCTTGCCCTTCCAGAGTTTCATCACCAGTTCTCCTGTCGTCGTTGTTCAGCCTCACGCTGCGATGCCGTAACACCACGCAATGGGATGCCCAAGTATCCGAAGATGTTGCTCAACTGGCGTTCCTCGTTATAATCCGTTGAGGGCATAATGCGCTCGACCTGGCCGAGCAACGGCACGAGGTTCTGAACCGCATAGTTGAAGCGTTCGCTTGAACCGCGTTCTCCCGATGGGAGATCGCGTCCTTGGAACAGAAGTTCAGCAAGCAACTGAACCGCAGGCTTCAGCGGACCACCAGCAGTCTGCTGATCTTCGTCCCTGAATGGCACGTTCCTATAGAACTTGCGGTCACCGATGATCGTTTCAAACGGTAGGCGCAAGATCGGGTTGACGTACGACAGCAGGCGAGCGGGGTCAGAGAACTCCTCAAACTGCTGGCCCACCCTATTGAATCCCATGTCCATCATGACGTACAGGTTGTCGCCAACCTTCACGGCGCCCTGTTCCTTCATCCACGATGGCAAGAACTTGTCTTCGTCATCGTTGATGCCGAGATTGTTCATGGCGTCCTGGTAGATGTTGTAGGCGCGGGGGTTCTGCCATTGGTTCATGATCTGTAGCGGCAGGTTGCGTGACATCCAGAACCAGAACGGGACAATAGGACGCATGATCGCATCACCAACACCGACATCCGTGTAATCAAACAGATACCGCTTGACGCGTGCGGTGGCTTGATTGAAATCAAGACCACGCACAACCGAATCGTAGGCAAGCATGAATCGGGCACTACCTTCAACTGCTTCGTTGCGGGTACGGAATAGGCGAGTGTACTTGTTGTCAGTCAAGCCAGCACGCTTAGGTTTCCACATCAAGAATGCGTCGCTAGTCTTTCCGTAGCCAGACGCATCGGCGGCCTTGATGGCCAAGCCGACAGTAAACCTATCCGTTTCGGACAAGCCTTCCAGCCATGCCTCATGCGTTCCATCATTGACAGCCTGCATGAATTGACGATACCAGCCCAGACCTTCGATCATATTCTTGGGCGATGCGCCAGCGGCCATAATCATGAAGGTGTTCTGAAGGGTGTTGCGAACAACGAACCCTGGTGTCGACGTGGCATACGATTTGAAGAAGCCCGTGTATTTGCCAATGAACCTATTGAGCGCACGAATGTAGGATGGTTCCAACATCTGTGACATGTTGCGGGAAATCTCCTCAAGTTCGGGCGCAGCCTGGTATGAAGGCAAGCCCAAACGCTCAAGTGAAACCATGCCCTCATTGAACTGTTTCACCACACGCTTGCCCCAGTAGCCATCCTTCAGATTGAGCAGCATGTTCTCTGCGGCTGCAGCCTGACGTTCGCGCATGACAAGATTGGCCGAAGCATCAAGGTAATCTGCCTTGAGGCGAAGGAACTTCTCGTAATCCTTCTTCGCTACTGGACGATTGATATACGCCGAATAGGCGTCGGTCAACCAGTGCCCAGCGTCGCCGCTAATAGCGGCTTGGCTTTCGGGTGCGGCAGTATGTCCAATCTCCGCCATCAAATCCTCTGATTCCTTGAGCCAGTTCTCCATCTCAAGTTTCGTGGCAAGCAGATCGTCGCCCATGCCATCCTTGATGGCATTCAGTTTGCTAAGAATCGTACGCAGTCCATCGGCCTTACGCTGAAGCGAAGGCACGACAGTAGCCGCATGCTTCTGTGCATCCATGTAGTTCACATGCGCAGAATCAAATCGCTTGCTAGCATCAAGCAATGCCTCTTCCGCTCGGAGAACATCGCTCACATTCTTCTCAACAAGTTTCGCGCGGCCACGCTCAATACGATTGGTGGCGACACGCTCGACTTCCCATTCCTTCTTGAGTTCCTTCTCTAGGGACTTGGCGGTCTTGACCAGTTTGTCGCGAGTGCCCTCCAATGTCTGCGTACGAGTCAAACCGAAACCAAAGATTTCGTATGTATCGCCAGGATAGATGCTCTTGAGGAATCCGATCTCGGCTTCTCGCGCTGCTTTCCTGAAAGCAAACTCGTTGAGTTTGGCTGACGTCACTAGGACATCCGCCTTTGGATGCATGTCGACAACTTCGCGAGCAATGGTATCGACCGCTTCGCCAATGCTGGCTCCATCGCTACGCAATGCGGCGTAGCGTTCAAGCGCATTGTACTCGCCATTGGTTGTACGAGTAATTGATTCAAGATTGCCAGTCAATTCGTCGCTGATCTGGTCAAGTTCATACTTGGCTCCAGCCACACCAACAACAGGCTTCTCGTACGGAACCTTGTATGCTTGCGTGCGAGCGAATTCGCGAGCAGTTGCCTGAGCCTCCTTGTACGGGACGCCAGACTGGACAAGTTCATCGTACTTGGTCTTATACAAACTGCTGTAGTCGCCAATGTTCCATGGCTTGTAACCATACGGGGCGCCAGGTTGTGGTGCATGAACATCGCCCCACGCCTTGCGCGCGGCATTGCGCATTTCAGCAACGGTCTTGACGACCTTGCCCGTTTCGCGCACAGTTTTATTGTATGCGATTTCCTCCGCAGAACTTCGCATCTCTTCCACGCCAGCCAATAACTTGGCCTCATTGCTATCGGACCAAATCTTTCCAATGTAACCATTGCGCCAACGAACAAAGTTGTTGTCAACCGTATACATATTGTCCTTGTTCAACTTTGATGTCAACGATAAAGCATTGGCAAAGTCTTCAAAGGTAATATCGCCATCGCCAATTGATTTGGCAATCCAATGAATCTTTTGAAGAACAGAATTCCGCTTATCCGCATTAGCAGTAGCGCCCTCAAGGCGCGCCTCGGCACGCAACGCAGCGACATCCGCATCCTCGATATCCTTGCGCATCGAAGCAATTGATGGGAGCCGTGCTTCACGCTGCTTCGCAGATGCACGAGTGACAGTTGCGGCGTAGCGACGTGCTTCTTCCTCGCTCATGCCCTCCTGTCTCGCCATACGATAAGCAGCCCTTTGCCCCTCGTCTCCCATTCTTGCTGCACTTTCAGCAGATGCAACTTCACCAGAGTATCGTTGCATGGTAGGAATAATCTTGCCTTCTGTTTCACGGGCTTGTGCTGCGAGGAACTTAGTATCACCGTGGAAATTGAACAACATTTCAATTTCCCACGGTTCAAAACTAACCTGCGTTGCAAATTGATCTGTGTAAACAGTCAATGGTTCAACAGGTGATTCAAGGATTGGGCGCAATGAATCATCGATTGACTTGCGCAAATCTTCGGATTCGCGAGCAAGTCTATTGGAGGTTGCAATAAGATCAAGACGCTCAACACTTTGTTTACCAGCAGCAAGTTTGCGTGCCTTCTCACTATCCTTCATCAATGAGATAACACGCTCTTGTGAGCGTTCGATATCTTTGGTGACTGCTCCCTGTTTGACAGTAAAGTATGTATTGCCAGGCTTGATTTCTGCACGATTCAAAACTGGCCTATACGAAGCAGATTCAAAACGCTTATCCTGCATGACAATGGCGGAGTTGCGGTTATATTCCGCGCGAGCCATTTCCAATTCCGCATCTATACGCGCAAGGGTGCGTGTGCGTTCTTCTTGTGCAGCGGCATAAACTTCTTCCGTCTGCATGCGCCCCTTCTGCGTGTCGGCGGCAACCTGAGCGCGTTGACTTTCCAAACGCGCGACATCTCGCTTGGCCTTTTCAACATTGATCTTCGCCTCTAGATTCGGCTCGCCCTCTTTCACATAAAGAGTAACGCCCTTATCAAATGCGTCACGCGCAAGGACATGACGCGGACGCTGATAATACAAATCGATAGGTTGATTAGCGGCGTATGGCACCATGAGTTCAATAATCTTTTGCTCGTCCTGTCGGACAAGAGCACGAAGATATTCTGGCGAACTTTCGATCTCGGCAATCTTGTAATGGATTGCGCGCATGGCGCGAAGGTCTTGCATTTCCAAAGCGCCAAGAACATCTTGAGCGTCAGTGAGTTTGGCTCCCTTGGGAAGATTCAACGCCTCATTTACTACGATGTCACGGTAGTTCCATACATCTGGATTCTCGGCATCAATGCGATAAATGAATTCATCAATAGTCATTTCCGCCTTGATGGCTTCATTGAGCAATTGATTGAATCTATCGTTTGCCTGTTCCAGGCGACGTGCGCCATAGGACAAACTATTGGCGTACCAACTGGGCAAGTCCTGAATACTATTGCCAGTAAACTTCAACTGTCGTACGTCGACAAACGGGTCGCTCGCATCAAGCAACCAGCCAGTGCGATTGCGCAGTTCCCTATTTGCGTTCCGCGCCTTGTCAAGAGTTGCCTGCGCCCAACGCTTCATCTCCATAGGAGAAGCGTCTTCGGTCAATCTGCCCGAACTGGATTTGATTGCAGAGTATTCCTTCAGGGTGGCGACAATCTCGTTGTCGTTCAGCGACGTTGCGGTCGGGTCAATATGTGCACGCCACCAGTCCAGCAGTTTGCCCTTCTTCAAACGCATCTTTGATGCGCTCAATTGCTTTGCTGTCGGAAGAGATTCAAGTTCCTTCTGAAGGGCCAAACGCTGCTCCGTAGTAAGCATGTCGTTCTTCAATGCTTGAGCAATCTTCTTGCGCTGATATGCGTATCCGCTGTCACCAGCCTTGCCACCATACCGCTTATATTCGGCCCACAATTCGCTTGCTGAACCAGTGCCATTCAGACGAGTGATAAGAGCAACCGACCTGTCGTTGTCAAACGTCTGATCGTTGACGATACTCTGTAGGCGATTATACAATTCCTCAGAACGTCCAGTCCAATCGCTCCCCTCAATGATGTCAAGAACTTCGCGCATCTTTGACTCAACGCGCACAAGACCGCGGCTATGCGAGAACACCTCGTTAGAGGTGTCGCGAGCAACAGCATTGATTACAGACCTGAACATTCCTTCGTGGGCGACAAGTCCTTCCTTGGCCATCAAATCCACAACACGGTCGAAACGCAATTGCACTTCACTCCTGAAATGCACTTCCATTAGGAGGTTGCCGAATTCGCGACGAATATCGTCAATACTGGCACCGCCATAACCAATGGATTCAATCTGCTTAGCGAAGTCCGCGGTTGCCTCAATCTTGGCTTGCTTCAACGCCTCACCAGGCGCTTCACCTCGCTGAACTGCGCGGCGAGCAGCAGCAACATCTTTCTGCCCCTTCACATCATAGAAGTCAATCTTGCTTTGCGCATTCAACTTCTTGCGAGTTTCATTCATCAAAGAACGAAGACTGTCAGATTCACTAGAGGGGTCATACATGACGCGACCAGTAATGGGTCGCGTTCTAACGCTTGATTTCTCCACCCTACCAGTGATGACTCTATCAATAAACTTCTCAACTTCATCCAACGAGGGCGAGTTGCCAAGTTCATAGCGCATGGAATCAAGCATGGCGCCAACATCAATCCACTTGCCCTCTGTCGTAACATTCTTGAGTTCGCCACGAACAATATCCTGTACAGCAAACCCAATATCGTACGTATTCTTCTGGACAGTTCTCATGTGGTTCTGAAGCACATCGACAAGTTCGCCCCATGTGATCGGGCGTGTCTCCTCAATGGAGTTCACCATCGCAAAGTCGCCAAGATCACTAATGGTAGATTTGGCATTTATTCCCGTACCGCGAAGCGCAAGACCAGCAAGATCGCCAGCCTCAAATCCTTCTTGCATATTCGCAAGCGCCCTAATGTTGATGAAGTTATCATCCGACCCAAGATATGGGTCGAGCAAATTGCGGAGTGAAGCAAACTCATTGCTATCAACAAGTCGCGCCAAGAAGTCAAATGGCACTGTCTGTGTAACATCGATCTGATCGATGGTGTCACCAAGTTTTACCAATAGGTTACTAGCCGAAGCCCAAGATGTAATGTCATCGATGATCGCACGTTCGATAGTGCCATAATTGTCCAGAATGCGCTGAGTAACAATTACTCCACGATTACTACGTTGAGCCTGCTTGAATGCCAGAAGATAAGAGTTGGCCTTTGCCGCCTCCGCAAGATACTGCTCCATCCGAGTTCTAAGTTCTGGGGCAATATCATCACGCGCAATAAGCATAGCCATGCCAAGCGCACGCATCTCCTCAAGAGATGCTTCGCCAGCAACAGCACGGTTGACAGTTGTCTTCACTCTCTCTGGTTCAATTGCCTTGACAATCTTTTCCAGATTTATGGGCGACTCGCCCTGTGCAGCCATGAACCATGGCTGATTCTTGATGCCGACTTCACCCTCAAGGAACTTGCCACCAGCACGCTCGTACCTATCGCGCACAATCTGATACTGGGCAGGAGTCAACTTCTTGCCCTTCGGAATCTTCATTTCCTTGCGGAAATCGGCAACCAAAGAATTGAACTGTTCCTTGTCGGCAATAACAGGACGAGAGCCACTGACCCTCTTCGCCATGCCGCCCTCAATCTTCACCTCACCAAACAAGGCGGTGCGAATATTATTCGCTAGCGTCTTGTATTGGGCGGGATTATTGCCAGCAACAATAGAATACCAGTCGTTCTGAATCACATTTGATTTCTGAACTACCGTTGCCTCAATCTTGGCGTCTTCCTGAATCTGCTTAGACAGGACAGAAACCCTGTCGATTATCTCACGGCTGACTGTCTCCGTACGACCAAGTTCCGCATTGATATCATCAATCTGCTTGATCGTGGAGTTGTATCGCTCCTCCAACAAATCAAGAATAGGGCTACGCTCATCAAGCATTGCCGCGAGAGCATGCTGCTTTTCAAGCAGCGAGTTCTTCGCGGAAGACAGGGCCTTCTCTGCTAGATGCTTTTGCATCCCAGCGCCAGCACCTTCGGCCCAGGCATCAAGAACATTCTTCATAGCGCCAGACGCTTCTTGGTCTGCCGCCTTCAACTCATCATTGATAAACGATTTGCTGAAATTGACGAAATCGTCAAGAGTCTTGACAGCCTTGTTACGTGCTGCGGCGCGCGCCTTGTCCGCCGCCCTCAACTCCCTAGAGAAAGCACGCTCGATTTCTGGGTTGACCTCAATGAGTTCATCCAGTTTCTTGTACACGCCGCTATCAACCATGCTCTTGCGGCGAGCAACAATACCCATCTGCTTCGTATATGCATCGACATACTTATCAAGAATTGTTGGGAGATCAGTTTCAAAGAAATCAAAATCAAGTTTCCCATACTCGCGAGCAATCTGATTCAATGAATCAATACCGCCAGCGATATCTTCTTCCGTCAGAATCTTGCCAAAGAAATCGTCACCAACTTCCATACGCGTCTTCCACGAAGACACGTTGTCAAGCGGATTGAACACCTGATCGCGAACAGTCACTGCGAGAGAACTGCCATCATCGCTCATCCACGTCAACGCCTTGTCGCTCGTGATGTGAGGGAAATAGTTATCCAGCATCCCTACGGGTGCTTCAGGGTCGACAGCCTTGGCCGCCTTATAGACATCCATGCCAAGATTATTCAAGAACTGACGAACACCGTTGACGACACGTTCTGCTACAGAACCAGCAGGGGCTTGCTTGCCAGCCACATCAAGATACTTGTATGCAGTAGAACGAGCAGACTGAATGTCTTCCCTGGAAACAGCGTTAGTCAACTGCTTGCGATACACGGACGCCTTGCGTCCAGCAGCGCCCCACTCTGCGCGCTCGGCATTGCGGCTAACAACCAACTTGAGAAGATCAACGCTCTCCTCCGTGGCGGGACGTTCACCGCGCGCCAATGCAACACGAATGGCCTGCATATCACGAGGAGTAAACAACGACGACAAACGCCTAAACACGTGGTCGCCAGACCATACCCGCAGCGAAGTGAGAGAACCTTCAGCAACAGTTCCCAACTTCGTTGTCATTGGTATGCGCTTCCCAAACCAATAGACGCCAGCGCGGCTGTACCCAGCCTTGGCAAGAAGATCGGCATCTTTTACTGCTGCACGTCCACGACGAACGGCGTCAAGAACCAATGCTGGCTCCGCGCCAAGATCAGACAGGCGGTTGGCCAAGGCCAAACGTCCTTCCTGTGAAGTAAGAGATGAAATGCGACGAGCAGTACGACCTGCCTTGCCAGTAAGTTTCGCTGTTTCGGAAAATGCCTTAGCCCCACCAAACGTCACGTATGTAAGTGGGTCCAGAAAAACATCGCCAGCAAAACCAAGAATTCGATCAGCCCATTTATTCCCAGTGAGATTGCCAATGACTTTTCCAAAACCAAACTCAGGATTGGCGGCCTGTTCAAACATATCAGACCAAGAAGCATTGGTATTCGGGTCGGAGTCAAGCATGTCCGCCCATTCCTGAACGCTAGACGTTACAAGACGACCAGGATAAGAAATAATATTTCCCGCACCAGTAATAACCTTGCCAAGGGGAGAATCAATTAGGTCGGTGACGAAACCTTTCCATCCACCAGGACCAGGCGGCTCTTTGCCAGGGGCAACAAAGCCTTCAGTGGCAGGCGTAGAAGGACCAAGCACATCCTTCTGACTGATGACAGCGGGGCGCTTCGGCCTCGGCCTTGTCCCCGTAAGTCTAGTCTGGTCTGCGCCCTGTGCCGATGCTAGCAGGTCTTCCCAGTTTGCCACTATGCCATTCCTCCAGCAATCATGTTGGCCATCTGTTCGATCTCTTGATCGGACAGAACACGAGGTGCAGCGCGACCGCTTCCACCACTACTACTAGAAACAAGAGGCTGCGCTACGGGAACGCCAGCCTGAAGAAGTTGCAACGCGCCGCTAGTACCAAGATTGTATGCTTCAAGCGCCTTCGCCTTTGCCTGCTTGTCAACAACAGAAGCAGCAGCACGCTTCTCTGACACGCCAGGTTGATTCTCATACCAAGCACCTTTAGCACCATAGTACTCTGCCTGCTTGGCGAAATAACCATTGGGGTCAGATAGGTTGATGCGAGTCTTTTCATCAACAGCGGGCAAAGACTTCTTTGGCGTTGCAAGTTGAGCAACATACTTTGCCATCGTGGCAATGTCCTTACCAACAGTATTGATTTTGCCTTGCGTTGCAGGCCGCGGAATGCCGCGCGCCTGAAGCATGCGCTGCGCTAAATCGCGAGCAGCGGGAGAATTGGGATGCGTCCCCTTGGGCAGTTCGGAGGGAGACAATCCTTCCATCTGGCCACGCGAACCAGGAAGCGCAACGTCAGTATTTCTGGCTGCAACATCTTTTTCAACACCAAAACGATACTGCCAAAATGAAGCCTTCGCTTCTTTGGCCGCATTTGAAACAGCCTTCCACATTCCACTTTCTGCTTTGTCTGCTGTCTTGCCAAGTTGCTCGGCACGATCAGCGAGAGCCATTGCCTCCTGCTGGGTTACCGCATCGGGAATGATACGCCAAGTTTCGGGGAGCGAGAACAATCCTTCAAGATTGGTATCGCGAAGATTCTGGCGGGCCACATCATCAGCGAGTGGCTTCAACCACGAGCCAGTAGCGGAATCCCAAATATAACCCTTTGCATCTGGACTAGCAACATCAATGCTTGCCTCAAATCGCTTGCTGAATTCATCAACAAAACTCATCCACGATTCCAACTTATCCATGTCGCTGTTGGAAATCTGGCCATTGCGCGTAGGCAACTGATTCATAATCCAAATACGGACAGACTCGGGGCGAAGGCCATACTGCTCAACCTGATTGTATGCCTCAGCAAGCAAAGTATCAATCGGCGTTCCATCGGAATACTGATTCTCTTGCTTCATTGACTGCCAATCAGTACTCACTGGTTCATAAGTGAGATACTTCATCATGTCAGCCAAATCCTGGGGCGTCAGAATGCCCGAAGCAACCATGAATAGCGGGTCACTAATCGACCCGAATATCTTGTTGTATTCGCTGAGGGTGGTATCTTCGTTCTCGTCGCCCATTACACCATGCTCCACTGATTCGTATTGATCTTCGCAAACGCCGCTTCAATCAACTTCAAGATGGATTCTGGTGCAACATTCTGACCCTGAAAGATGCTTCCGATTTGACTTGTCAGAGCATTGCGAAGATTCAATTGGTTTGTGAGATTCTGCTGTTGAAGACTTGTCATATCACCAATGCGGGCCTTCTCCAAAGCCAACTGCAACATCAACTGATTGTTCGCCAAATCTTGGCGAGCACCAGTTTCAATCAAACCAATATCGGCCAGACGCGAAGCGTTGGCCTGCTGTTGCGACGTAGACATAACATCGATAGCATTCTGCATAGCACGCGTGTACGCATCGCCTTGAGCCTGCGACAAAGCAACCTGCTCTGCGGCCATCGTGGGCGAGATGCCAGCAGCAGCGGCATACTCGGCAATCGGGTTGGCGGC
>Ga0129336_10001605_pt1 | contig 13741 bp, 16 predicted proteins | sample CPB6_02_DNA_FD_96878 | JGI IMG/M metagenome (GOLD analysis project Ga0129336, IMG submission 96878) | Freshwater to marine salinity gradient microbial communities from Chesapeake Bay, USA - CPBay_Sum_0.6_0.2_DNA | ecosystem: Environmental > Aquatic > Marine > Coastal | place: USA: Chesapeake...
ACTGATAATTTACACGGTTACCCGTTTCCTTATTATAGTCCTGTAACCAACGCATATAAATGGGTGCTGGGAAAGAAGCACCAGCACCATTAATAGCGGGAGCAGCAAGTGCCGCAGCAGGAGAAAGAGCGACTCCAAGTGCCGCAATGTATTTGAGTTTCATAAAAAGTTTTTAGAAGTGAATTGACTTCGTAAGTAATAATACTGGAAGGAAACCTTAAAGTCCACTAAGGTTTGGTTAAGGTTTTGAATTCATAAAAAAAATCACCCCAGAAAGGGGTGATTCCACTCAACTTATGAGTATCTTATCAGAAAGCGTAACGAACTTTCAGTTCACCACCGAGACCGAATACTTCCGAATCAAAACCATACTCACCAGCAACTTTTGCTTTGCCAGTCAGACTTCCAACGATAGGGAAGTTCACACCAACTTCACCAACAGCAACACCCTCGTTGGTGCCACCATTGTTCCACTCATAACCAGGTCCGATTTCACCGAATACGGTTACGCCACCAGTCTTTTGTTCGTAACCGACGCGAAGTTCAGTTTGAGCACCAGTGAACTCACCACCATCGCTAATAGTACCAGCAGCAGTGGTCTTGGACTCAACATAAGGACCAGCGAACGCAGCGGTGGCAAGAAAAGGAGCAGCAGCAACAGCTGCGATTGCGGATTTAAACATAATAGTACCTCTAAGTTTCTCGCAGAGTAATACCTGCGGATGTAAGGAGTTTCGACTAACTCCGTTGATTCAGTGACTCAACGAGTATTTGAGGTTTCATCACTTGAACATATTTATTTTAACATTCTCTTCAGATTTTTGTCAAGGGGGTAGAAACCGACCCTTTACTCTTGAGATTGAGATGGTTTATATGTGTTCTCTACAACACGACCAAGATAAGGATCATAGTCCATAAGTTCTTCAATTTTTAATCCAGCGCCTGCTTGGCTCCAGAAATTCAACAATCCATCATGGTTTCCTTTGTGAAAGGCATCAATATGATCTGGATGAATGGATGATCCCAATTCAATCTTATAAAGAAGCAAGGGAATACTATAAGTATTTCCCGAATTGTAAATGAGATCATCTGCAACTGGTCTAGGTTTGACGCCATTATCCAGTTTATATTTTTCTCCGCGAACGTGATGCTTCAATAACTTTTCAGCGTGATGCCTTGTAATCAAATAACATGCCGTAGAAAAATCATTCACAAATCTTTTGTGAAGTTTGACATGAAGATCTCCAGTACAAATAATTGCAATCTGAACTACATCCCAGTCATAAGGAATGCGTCCATAAAAATCATCCCAAGTAAAATTCCAAAACTTGATTAGATCCAAATTGCAATCATCTTCCATAATGATTGCATAAGGACTATCGGATGTTTCATACCAATGCTTAATAGCCTTAAGATGAGATGTAGTACATCCAATCTCACCAGAACTCATCATCTCTGGATACTTACCTTTGATAATGTCACTCAGATCATCTTCTCTACCATCGTATGCCGAAATGCGAGTATAATTTTCTATCTCCCAATATTTAAATTGGTCTTCCATGTACTCCTTTCTATTGAGTTCTCCATCCAAATTAAGATAATAAATGGGCCCAATATTTTTGAGTTTATATACTGATTTATTTCTATCCATTATAATAATTTGGTGGGATAATAAGTGCTTGGACAATTATTCAAGTCTAGAACTCCTTGAAGTTTATTCAAATCGAACTTAACTCCATTGAAGAAAGAAACACTATCTTCCATAGAAATTCCAACATCAGTTATTTTGGATGATGTTACTCCCCCATTGTGTCCAGATTGTTTGAAAATGGGTTCATTCAGAGCATATACATTATAATATTTTTGAATCTCAGCATACCCTATATCCATATGATCCATAATTTCATACCCACTATATTTGGATATGCGAGAGCAAACTTGTCTAAATTCTTCGTTTAGATAAATCACCGCATGGGCAGCGAGCATATTATAAAGTTTGACAATTCTATCATCAATCTTCTTATAATGCAAGAAAGGTCCAGAGAAATTTAAATACCTAGCCCATTGAGACATTCCAATAAACAATGCGTCAGCATCGTCAGGAATCTCATATTCAAATTCATCGATTCCAGTGAAAACACAATCATCTTCCATTAGAAGAAATGGAGTCGATATCGAAGAATCGGATAAAACTTTATGCTGAGATCTGGCACAACCAACTTTTCCATCTTCACATACTACACCAGGAATTCTAGTAACTGATGTAAAGTTTAATCTATTCAATGTGTATTCAGTCGATTCTCTTCTTTCTTCTTGGGAATCGAGATTGATATAATAAATGGGCAAATGTTTTATATTAATTTTCATATGTTTCCGTACTGCCCCATGTTAATTTTTTCTTGGTTGAATGACGTATCAAATGCATTTTTATTGATTGCAACGATTTTTGGTTGCCATGGATACTGCTTGTTACCCATCAACTCTTCAGGGAACATATAAGAGGGGGAAAGATCTGTTGGAGGATTCTCATTAAAGTATTTGTTCAGATGACTTTCATCATGCCAAACTGCAATAATATTATTTTTTTCATCCTCTTCAACTCTTGAGGCAATCACCTCAGCCATTTGTAAGAAGGATTTTGATTTACCTCCTACAAATGCAGCAGCGTAATACTTATCGTGCTGATCATCAGAAACACAAGCAGTAGACTCACTTCTTTTTTCATAAGGATAAACAGATTTATTCTCAAGAATTTTCCAAGGGTGAAGAACACCAACCAAATCCTTTAAAACTTCATCTCCAACAGAATCTACAAGATCAACATCAGCATCAAAGAGATATAAGTAATCAAAATCTTTTAAGTAATTTTTTTCAGAATTAATATAATTATACTTTTTAAGTGCAGGTTCAGGCCAAGGTTTATGTTCGATCTTGCTTACTTTAATGTTGTCGGAAATTTCATCCATCTCATTATCGGTAAATAGAAGACAACTAATTTCGTTATCGTTTAAAAAAAATTCATCGACTTTATTCAATAAATTTTCCACAAACTGAATGTACCTTCCAGTTGCGATTGTAATAATACAAATTTTCATACCTTTATCCATTTTTCTAAGTAAAGATCTTGAGTGTTTTTATGTTCCAATGCTGGCCCGAACCATTTTTTAGGAGCAATTACTTTTCCCCTGTTTGCTAACCAAGCACCCCACCAACTGAAAGAACTATTTGCAATAATAAAATCAGAACATTTACTCATTAAGTATAAGTCATGATATGAACTATTTCCTTCAGAGACTAAAAATCTATCATCAGAAAATAGTTTCTGTTCTTTACACCATTTAGGATCATCCGAAAAAATAATTACTTGTCTATCATTGTCAAAGTGAGAAAGAGATTTTTCATAATAATCAAGAGATAAATTGTGGTGATTTTGATTATTAATTAAATAATCTCCTCTACGAATATGAATGGCGATAGAATCTTTTACAGTATCTATCATATCAATACAATCTTCCTTAATGAAATCTAAGAAATCAAAATTACTTCTTACTTCATTTTCAGATTCCTTAAAATACTTTTCACTTTGAAAGAATCCTACAAGATTATGATTAATATTTTTATCCAAAGAAAAAATTGTCGGATCAAATTCAAAACAACTCTCTCGAATATCATTGCCGTTTACAAATCCAATATTTTCGGGATTCAGTTTAAAGACTTCAAATAATTCAATTCGAAGTCTATTGCCTAAACCATCATTAATAACTTCATTATGATTAGGTATTGAAAATGAAGTGCCTATCTTCCTGGAAATTCCCAGTAAAGATGCATATTGAAACATTTGGTTTCCAAGTTGTCCTAACTTACCAAGAAAATTGAATCCAATCATCGGGAAAAAGGTCTTTAGTGTTATTAGTCTCCATAAGTTCTGGACCAAACCAGGGCTCAGGAACAATTATAGGATTAGTTCTATTTTTTTGCAACCATGCTCCCCACCAACTCAAACTACTTGTGGCAGTGATTCCACCGTTACACAAACTCATCAAACACAAATCAGTATAAGGTATAGTCGAGTTTCTAAATTCTGGATTACCATCTAACCATAACCAACATTTATTTTCAAATTTCTCATTATTTTCAGAAAGATAAAATCTTTCATCTTTAAAGAATTCTTGTTCTTTACACCAATCAATCTCATCACTACATACGATTACAACTACATCATCACTAAAATGTTCTAAGGCAGGTGCGTAGTATTCATCAAAAGTTTTGTTTTTACATAGGTGCTCAAATCCATATGCATCTCCTCTGCGAATGTGTAGAAAGATAGCATCATTAAATTGTGAAATAAATTCTTGACACGGTTTTAGAATATCATCAATGAATTCAAAGTCTTCACGAATTTCTTTTTCAATATGCTTAAAGTATTTTTCACTCTGAAAAAATCCATCAATATTAGTATCGTCTTCTACTTCATTAAAAAGTTTTTCATCAAACTCAAATGACTTTTCAATTCTGTTTTTGACTTGTGGGTTTGATGTTGCAAGAGCATTGAAACTATGCCTTTGCTGAGAACCTATGTTTGAATTTAACGTACCAATATTATTTTCTTTCAGATGAGGCATTTTAAATGGAAGTTGGACACAATAATCTGTCAATGAAGGTACATTTTTATATGGAATGCACCAATCAAATTTACGATTTGCAGCAATTCCACGAAGAGCTGCATACTGAAACATTTGATTGCCCAGTCTTCCATTACTTCCCAGTCTATCGTATGAAATCATAGTATTAATTCTGATGGATCAAACTTGTAATTCGAGTCTAAGTATATCCTATTTGGATAAGTGGGTTGATAAAAATTATCCCTGACAATTGTTTGATTGAAGTTTAATAAATGAGAAGTCCAACTGTAAGAACTTTTTGACATGATCAACAAATCAGCATTTGCCATATGATAAATGTCATCGATTGGGTGCTCATTTAATTTCAAAACAATATTAAAATTTTTATCTGATAAGTTTAGTAGATCAACAAAATTACTTTGATCTCCCTGTGAATGCACATAGACGCAGACTCTTTTATCATACAGTCTTTGTTTCAAAATGTCAAATATATTTTTAATGTCATCAACATTTTTGTAAATCAAATATGTTTCCATTTCTGGATATGTTGGAACATCACAAGAATTTGGAGACCTTAGATGAAGACATACATTAAAATCTTCATCATTAAAGTATGTTTCCTTTTCATAAACAAGATTTTCTTTTATTTTTTTTAAATATTCATTTTCAAAAAATTCATCAACTAAAGGAAACGCTTCTTTTATTAGAAAGTTTTTGGAGACTTCAACACAAATATTTTTTTGATTATCTTTATTTTCTTGAATAAAGTTTGCTAAGTCTTGATACTCTCCATCGAAATTATATTCGATATCAAAATTTTGTTGATGAGGAAGATTAAAAAACTTTGTAAAGTCTTCGCTCCATTTTTGTTTTAATATATTGTTATATTGATAATGTGATATATTAATAAAAGGTTGAGCAGAAAAATTTACTTGTAATTTTTTTGCAATTCCATAAAGAAGCAAATTCCATTGAATAACAGAACCTATTCCTTCCGAATTAAATCCATTAGTGTTTGTCTGTAAAAAAATAGTCATGTTTAATCAGGTTCCAAAAACTTATATTCAACTGTGCTCCAAAGATGTTTAAAATTTTTATTTAAAAATCTACCATTTTGATTCCAATGCTCACAATAAAATCCTTGACTTTCTATATATTCTTTCATTTCTTGGGGACTTTCTTGATTTAGATATTGATTACCAGTGTTTGTTTCAACTGTTAGATATAAAACTTTTTCACTTAAATATTTACCAGCACCTCGGACAATATCAAAATCGGAAGATTGAGCATCTATTTTCAAGTGTTCTATGTAATTTATTTTTTCCCAATCAAATAAATCAAAGAAATTTTTAAAAGATATTGTAGGAACTTTGATTAATTCTCTAACATCAAAATGAGATGGTTTAAACATGCTTGATGTTCCAGAATCACCAGAGGTACAATAAAATTCAGAATATCTTGGATCTCCATTTGACAAAGCACATTCCACAATAAAGAATGAGTGATTAATTTTTTGTGGATTTAAATGAATTGGCCAAATTTTTTCTCCAGTAAATAAGTGCTTGACGTTGAAAGGATTTGGTTCAAAGGCAAAAACGCATAACTCATTATCCAAATTCAACCAATACTCAGAATTCGGTGCATTGATTGAAGTTCCAACATCAATACTAACTTTTTTACACCAAGCGGGAAATTTTATTTTTTGATTTTCATCTAAGATGTGCCCCAATACATCTTTTACAATCTTATCCATTTTTAATAAAAAATCTGTTTACATCATTCCTTGAGCACTGATAATTATATCCAAGTTCTTTCATTATTTCAACAATCTCTTCCAATGTGAATATTTTTGATAGTTTGTCATTTTATTACGCCCCAATAATCAATCAGTTTTTTGTTGTACCTAAGATTTTTATAAGTTTTATCTGGATGCATAATGACGATTACATCAGAATCATCAATACAGTCTTGAGGGTTTGAATACTCATTTATCTGCATATCGAGATTAGAATATGTTTCTGAAATAGGATCGTAACCATTCACTTCAATATCAAGTTCCAAAAGATCTTTAATCAATCTTGCAGAAGGAGATCCGATAGTAACTGGAGAGTTTGGTTTAAATGAAATTCCAAGAACTCCAACTTTTTTATAGCATTTAACCTTGTCCAAAATACTTTTATAGACCATTTCATTTACCTCTTCCGCAAAGATTAAATTCTTTGCAATTTTCTTTCTATCTTTTGCAAATTTAATGAAAGCAGATGTGTCTCTTGGAAAACAAGTTCCCCCATAAGGGGTTCCATAACCAAAGAAGTATGGAGAGATTCTCTTATCCAATCCAATCGTCTGAGTGATATTATGAACATCAACATTTTCCATTCCGTCACAAAGTTGGCCAAGAAAATTGGCAAAAGTAATCTTACTTACAATGTAAGCATTCAACGCAACTTTAGCAACTTCTGCTTCTTCAAGTGTCAATATTTTTTTCGGCGGATCATTGTCATGAAACTTATACCAAATTGATTGGGTCATTAAAAAGTCTTGATCATTGTTAGATCCAATTAAAAAGAATTCGGGATTCTTAAAATCTTCTATAACATTTCCAAGTTTTACAAAGTCGGGAACATAAGAAAAACCAAAACCTTGGCCATATGTTCTCTTAGAAATTTTCTCAACAAGTTTAATTAATTTTTTAATTGTTCCTGGAAGAACAGTCGAAGAGAGAACAATTAAATGATAGTCTTTTTGACTCTTTCTTAGATTTAAGGCCAAATCAGTCAATGCAGATTCTACAAATTCCGATGAATATCCATTGTCGCCCAACTGAGTATTGACAAGAATAATCGTAGCATCAGTTTCATCAACTGCTCTTTGATATGAATCTGTAAATCCAATAAAATTTACATGCGGAAAAATATCAGAAAGACCTGGTTCATAAAAAGGAAGTTCTTGACAATTAAGTTTATCAAGAATGTATTCGTTCTTATCTACACCAAGAACTTTATTTCCAGATCTTGCAAGACAACAAGCAAGAGGAAGACCAAGTTTTCCTAATCCAACAAAACTTATATTCATTATTGAACTACCCTCACTAATTTGTTTTTCCAATAGATATCATACTGTTCATCCTCAGCGATTACAAACTCTGTATCAAGACCAACATTTTCTTTTACCCAATCAGCATAAGGTTTTAGTGCGTCGAAGTTTTCTTCACTCCTAAATTTGACATGAAGGACTAAAGTTTTTCTTGGAATATTTACTTCACATCTCCACTTTTCAATAACAGATCCAACAGTGTGTGAAATAGGTGCAACAATCCACCATCCAATTGCCCTTTTTATTTCAGGACCATTGTAATAATCTACTCCTCGACCAATTATATCATAAAGAACATAGTATTGTCTACCATTGTTTTCTATTTTTTTCATTTTGGCTCTATCACCACATCTATATCTAAAGATGGGCGTTTGATAGTTATTAAAATCTGTAACTACAATATATCCCTCCTCACCCTCTTGGACAGGATTGCCATTATCATCAAGAATTTCTACAATTCCCTGTTCCATCACAACTCTAAGATTTCCAAGACCGTCTGTAGCAGCAACAGTAGGAAGTTCAGCAAGACCATATTGCTCATGAAATTCTTTTACAAAAGAAATTAATCTTTCCTTGTGACCATAAGAACTTTCACTACACCAATGTATCTTGATATTTTTGAGAACATCTGCATGGCCAGCATCAATAATCATTTCACACAATTGACGAATAGATCCACCAGGTCCATGAATTAGAAATGGTTTATTTTTTACAACCCAATCAACATGTTTCTTAGACAATGTTTTATAGTTCATTGCCTTTACATTTCTGAGACTATCATAAAATGGATAGTTAGGTTCTCCAGAAATCAATCTAAAGATCCACTGATTTTTTCTACCCATCCGTTTCCAACTACGGGTAAATATGGCATCCTTTCGATACCATGATGATGGAGGAACCCAAATAACCCTTGGTTGGCCAGTAGAACCAGATGTTTCATGTTGACGCATTTCTTCTTCAGGAAAGTTTGGACTGTCTGGAAGATCTGCTTTGGTTGTAATAGGAAGTTTGTAAAAATCATCCCAAGTTTCAATTTTAATACCAAACTTTTTTGAAGTTTCTTTGAGTTTTTCAAACTGAAAATTTTTCAATTCTCCAATTGTTTTATCTTCCATCTCAATAAAAAAGTTGAGATGTGGAATCTGATTAAAAGTAAATTTATCAAAGATTCTATAAATTAATTTTTTCATGTGGGTCAAAAATCTAAACACTTTTGAATGATGTAATCAACTTCATCATTTGTTATCTTATTATGTATAGGTAATAAAATAATACCATTTGAAATTTTTGTTGAATTTGGGAGACCTTCCTTTGCCCATAGTTTTTGTTGATGAACAGCAGTCCAACATTTTACTACGATTCCATTAGAAATCAAATACTCAGCCATTTGATTGCGAATCTTTGGATCAACCATAATTCCATAGAAGAAATAATTAGATTGACAGTAATCTGGAATCAATTGAACTTTAAATTTTGAGGATAATTTTTGAGTATACTGTTGAGCAACTCGATTTCTTCTCCCTACATAAATATCAAGTTTCTTAAGTTGCTCTCTCAAAATTGATGCTTCAATATCACACATTCTGAAGTTAAGACCAAATCGATTATGAATATATTCATATGGTTTTTTATTTGTATCATACCCATGATTTACAATCGATCTACAAATTTCAGCGAGTTGGTCATTATTTGTCGTGATCAATCCACCCTCCCCAGATGTAATAATTTTCGACCTTTGAAAACTAAAACAATGCAAATCAACTTGAGTTCCAATTTGCTCCCCCTTATAAGTTGATCCAAGACTTTCTGCAGAGTCTGCAATTAAAGGAATATTGAGTGTTTTAAATTTATCATAATCACAAGGCACCCCACCAACATCGACAAGCATTGCCAGATCGACATCTTTGGGAATATCATCAAATCTAACATTCCAATCATTAAGATCGCAATCGACCAACTCAACATCATCTAATACAAATTTAGCTGCATTTGCAGATGCGATAAAAGTGAAAGATGGAACTGCAATTTTTTTAATTGTAGGATGAATTTCTTTTAGTGCAAGAAGAGCAGTTATCAATGCAGTTGTACAATTAGATACTAAAATTGCATGTTTGCAATTCAACCTATTTTGAAACTCTTCTTCAAGTGCTACAATATTGTCTCCTTTAGCCCCAACTCCTTGAGAAAGAGATTTAAGTGCTGCATTAATTTCCTGATGACCAATATCCTGATCATCCCAATTAATTAACTTCATACTTTTCACAAAAATCATTGATCAAAATCACTGCAGTGTAATATGCAACTTTGGAACGAGCATCGACACCATCAAAGTCCAAAAGGAAAGGAACAAGACTTGCAAAATGCATTACTTCATTCCATTCAGTTTTCCTCATCACATCTTTTGGATTTTCTGGAGAGTGCTTATAAAGAACTTGTGGTAAAGAATTCTTGAGAGATTCGCAAAGTTTAAACATATCGTTATCATAAAGTTTGAAATTGGTGCCATCCAAATCAAACTGACGAGATGCAATCATTTCATATTTTCCATTAACAGAATGCCAGAACTTCCCATAATCATAATAATAATCACAATAATCATATCCGCGAGGATCGATCATAATGAATCTATCATTTGTTCTATCAATCAAAACATTGGAGAAGTGAAGATCAGAGTGACTCCAACGACCAACAAATTCTGGTTGAACTGTTTGCAAAAATTCTTGTGTCTTAAATTTACTTACAAGATGAGGAATATTTTTATACTCTTTACCATTGACAATTAATGTTTCTTGTTGAATTAGATCTTTAAAGAAGTCCGATTTTTTACCAAGTTCTTCTAATCGATTGCTCAAACGAGTAAAATGCATTACATCAAAATATTCTTCTGGTGTAGGAAGAACCTTATGAAGATATAATCTACGAGAAAGTTCAGTTATTTTATTTGCCCAATAAACTACTTCATCTTCGTCAATTTCTCCAGCAAGCATGAGTCTACGAAGAGTTGGTAGATCGTAATGTTCCATTTCATAGAAAGCTTTATTTCCATCTACCCCATAAAAAATAATACGAGGAAAATAATCTTTAAATTCCTCTGGAATAGATTCAATAAATTCATATTCGTCAACAAGTTTCATCATTCTTTCATCAGCAGCTTCTTTATGAACTCTACTGACAAGAACTACTTTTGTCTTGCCACCACTTTCTTGTTTCAAGTAATCAGAATTACTCATTGGAAAAAATCCTCGCTGTTAATTGCTTTATCGTCTATGTAATAGTCTGCAGCATACTTAATTCCTGTCCTTAGTTCATGAAATTTAAGACCCCAACTTGTGAGTTGATCGTAGGTTTCTGCATACCAATTACGTTTAGTCCAGAATCCTCTTGCAGTTTCAATTATAATATGATTTCCCTCTTGTGCCAATTCATTTACTTTTTTTATTCTTGCTGGAAAAGGAAGAGCCTGAAGATAATTCCAAGAACCGTCTTCATTTTTTTTAGTATCGCATAAAGTATGATCTAGATCAATTACATATCTTTTCATTTAGTTTTAATTTGCTCAAAGATCCAATTATAAGTTTTACGAATTCCTTCCTCTAGAGTCTGTGAGTAGTCCCAACCAAGTTCTCTACGAATTACATCGTTATTAGAGTTACGACCACGAACACCCAGAGGTCCGTCAATATGATTCTTTTCTACAGTCTTGCCTGCAACCTTAGCAGCAGTATCTACAAGTTGATTGATGGTAACCATTTCTTCTGAACCAATATTAACAGGCCCAATAAAATCGCTATCCATCAGACGACGAGTTGCTTCTAGACACTCATCAATATAGAGGAACGATCTGGTTTGTTCACCATCTCCCCACACATCAATTGTACCACCTTCCTCTGGAAGGTATGCTACTTTGCGGCAGATTGCTGCTGGTGCTTTTTCACGTCCACCTTCCCATGTACCTTCTGGACCAAAGATATTATGATATCTGGCAACACGAACAGGAATATTATAATTACGATTGTAGGCAAAATACAACCTTTCCGAAAATAATTTTTCCCAACCATACTCACTGTCGGGATTGGCGGGATAAGCAGATTCTTCACGACAATCAGGATTGTTAGGATCTAGTTGATTGTGTTTTGGATACATACATGCCGATCCAGAATAAAAAATCTTAGTAATATTCTTGCCAAGAAAGTCATTATATTTCCTAACAGATTCTAGAACATTCAAATTGATCGATGCAGAATTGTGCATGATGTCTGCATCATTTTCGCCAGTAAAAACGAATCCTGCACCGCCCATATCAGCTGCAAATTGATAAATCTCATCAAATGCTTGGAGATATCGTGAGGGAACAAACTTATAGAAGTTTCCAGCATCTCCTTTATATTGGATGACACGTTCAACAAAAGTAACATCCCTAAGATCGCCAATGATAAATTCGTTTGCTTCACTTTCAGAAAACTCTGGATTCTTAAGATCTACACCACGAACCCAATATCCTTCGGATCGAAGTCTTTCTACCATATGACTTCCGATAAATCCACCAGCACCAAGAACAAGTGCTTTCTTAATGTATTGACTCATTAAAAATGATAAACTCTATAATATGTATTATAGAAAAAAAGAATGTCTTTGTCAAGTTTCATGTTCATATTCTACGGCAAGAGTGTAGATCATTGCATTATCTAAGTTCTGAATTTTATCAGAATTTTGAAGATACAATTGACGATAATTTTGGAGTGCAATTAACTTATCTTCAGGCAATTCTTCTACAATTTCGTTTGATTCTGGTGGGCAAACTAATCCATGATTGTGGCACCATTGATAAGTCCACTCAAATGTTTCATTGCAGGACATCGATGTATTAACAACATTAAGAATCTTTCCAAGTTCATATACATCGCTTTCATATAAATCTGCGAGAGGAAGAAGTCTCCAAGAATCGCATTCATATTCTGGCAATGTTGCAAGAAGAAAAGTATCTATATTCGTAGCAGATTCAATTACAACTCCATTATAGTCCTTTGCAATTTGATATGGAGTCGTGACTGATTCAGAATCAAAAAATGTTATATTATTAAAATTGGATTTAAGCCACTCAATATGATTTGATAAAACATCTTCTTGGCCGTTTGTTTGAATCAATGCACGAACGGGAAGATTTGTTTTTGCAGCAAGAGTCGAAGAAACTGTGGAACAAATATTCCCAGAAATAAAAAGAGCCAATGATTCAAGACTATTATCATTTACATATTTTTTTATCCAAGAAATAATGGACTCTTCTAATTTTGAATAATCAATAGTTAAGTCTCTTTGTACCATGATAGCTTTAAGTGTATATAATAGTTATATAAAAAAAGGAGGTCATTATTGACCTCCTTAGAAATTCAGGCTCGCCACCAATTTTTTATCTGGAAATTGGAAACCAGGCGGGGTTGCCCCATCCGCACCACTTGCCTTTAGGAAAAGCAAGAAACCAATAGGGGTCATATTGACTCCACCAGTGCTGTTTAAGTCCATCCGTGACTAAGGGGTTTGCTCCCGACCAGTACTTTTAGAGACTCTCCGTGTCTTCTTCATCATCGTCGTCCTTGCGATAAGCAGGGACATTATCAGGGTCCAACCAACAAGTATAGGAAAAGTCTTCCATAGCAGTAGTAAGTTGCATCTCGTTATCGCAAAGGTACATATCCTTATAGCGACCAGTATAGGAATCTACTTTCTGAATACGGCAGTCAGGTTTCCCGTTGATTTCAAGAGTACCGACCTGGACATAACGATACGGAAACCGCTCAAGAAGAACGGTTGGTTTCTTTACGACTTTCATCAGGCAACCTCAACAGACTCGATATCCTGCAAGATGTAGTCCATCAACATTTCGTAATCATCAAGAGGGTCTCCAGAAAATACTACACCCTCATTTTCATAAAAGCGACGTACCTTTTTGTAGAGTTTCGGATTCTTTACATCAAGGTAGATTTCACCATTAGCAGCAGCACGAAGAGTGCTAATGTCTTTCTTGA
>Ga0129336_10001606_pt1 | contig 13735 bp, 39 predicted proteins | sample CPB6_02_DNA_FD_96878 | JGI IMG/M metagenome (GOLD analysis project Ga0129336, IMG submission 96878) | Freshwater to marine salinity gradient microbial communities from Chesapeake Bay, USA - CPBay_Sum_0.6_0.2_DNA | ecosystem: Environmental > Aquatic > Marine > Coastal | place: USA: Chesapeake...
GTATGATTGGCGAAAATTATTTGGACGGTCAGCGTGTCATCGGAATGTATATGGGTGATATTGCTGTATCGGGTGTGGTACGTGTATCACGGGTTACTTATGGTGGTAATATGTCGCACCATGTAACATTAGATAATCCCATCAATGTGTTTGGTGCGGTGCGTGATAGCGTGATTCTTGAGTCTGAGTGTATAAAAGGAGTGTTGTAATGCGTGTAGCAAATGATTGGGGTAAAGTTCGGATAGTCTATGATGGCTCACCGTTTGATGTTGCGTATGATGTCCGAGTTGAGTGGTTAGTTGAAGATGAGTGGACATTGTATCAGGGCTTCAATAGTCTGAGTGATGATTATGCCATCACAAATGCAAATGCGGCTGCTAGTCGTGCGATAATAAAGATGGAAGCCGATGCCGCGGCTCTAGCATAATGTTCATGTTTGATGTTGAAACGCTAGGCGTAGAATCCAATTCTGTGATTCTATCCCTGGCGTGTATCTATTTCAATCCCGACGATAAGCCAACGTATAAAGAGTTGGTTGATTCTGCATTTTTTGTCAAATTCAATGTTCGTGACCAAGTGGAAAACTATGGACGAAAGATAGATAAGGGCACTTTAGACTGGTGGGAAAAACAGTGTGAAATCGTGCGTAAAAAATCATTTTTGCCCTCAAAAGACGATAGAAATCTGAAAACCGGGGTTGAATCCTTTCATAATTGGGTCGCATCAAAAAACGATAAGAAATGTTGGATTTGGGCACGTGGATCATTGGATGATACATTATTGCATTCAATTGAACGCCAATTGAAAGTTGAGACACTGCTGCCCTATAATCGTTGGCGTGATGTCCGTACTGCGGTAGACTTCCTGACAGGTGGGAATAACGGCTATTGTAAGGTGGACCATGTTGACTTTTTATATGAGCGTGATATAATAAAACATGATCCTGTGATTGATTGTGCGTTAGATATAATGATGTTGTTATATGGTGTACCGAAAACCGATGGAGTGAAATAATGTTAGAATGTCTGATTGTAGGTGATAGTATTGCTGTTGGTGTGAGCCAGGTCCGCCCTGAATGCCAATCAATCGCAAAGAGTGGTATCAATTCAGCCAACTGGAATAAACTCCATTTGAGTAAGTTGCAACCGACGAAGACGTTGATTATCAGCCTGGGTGCCAATGACCTGGGTATTGATACTGAAGCAAATATTCGGAAGTTGCGTGAAAAGGCACAAGCGCAAAGAGTATTCTGGCTGCTGCCTAGTTATAAACTAAAGCCCGACCAAGTCCGTGCAGTAAAGTTTGTTGCACAAGATTTTGGTGATACTGTAATACCACGCCCAGAAAAAGATATATCTGCTGATGGTGTGCATCCTACCTACAAGGGCTATAAAGTCCTTGGCTATTTGACTGAATAATATGTGGACTCTAATTGTAATGCTTCATGCTGTGTCTCCCAATGTACCGCCTGCAAAGGGTTCTATTATGTTTTATACACAAGGGCATGATGAATGTAAGCAGATAAGGGATACGATTGTTCGGACATGGAGTTCGGACAAGTACCGCGTAACGGCTAATTGTATTTCGGTGAAACAATGATCAAAGAATTCAAGTGGGAACGGTTTGGTGACAAATACTATTATTATGATATAATGACAGGCAAGATTGTCGGTGCTGTGAATAAGATAGCCCTACAAGAAGTTTGGATATCCCTGGTGTATACGGGTGAGTTGAGTTTTACACTACATGATGAAAAACACCTGGGTCAGTATATTTCATTAGACTATGCCAAAGAAGCGACACAAAGATTCTGGGACATTCAGAATCGGACATTATTGGAGAATTAAATGATATCATATCCTATTTCGCATCGTGAAATTCAAGAAGCGATTGACAAAGCTACACATTTTCTTTTAGAATCAAAGAAAGCTGGTACGGCATATGGTACGGCTATCACCGAAAAGCATTTGGAACAATTGTATAAAATTCAGACTGCCGTATTGAGTAGAATTGAGTCTGCAAAATGAACGACGAGAGCCATTTACCGGTATCTGAGCAGAGTTTAGTATACCGACTGCGAAAACGTGCAGAGATACGGCGAAACATATCAGACCGCAAGAGTGTCCAAGAGAATAAGCCCGACCGCATAGCAGACCTATTAGAAGAAGCCGCGAATGAGATTGACAGGCTCAAAGAGTTTGAATGGATGTATAAGGACTTGCAAAAATGAACAAGCGCATAAAAGAACTATGGGAACAATCGGGAGGTCATTATTCTAAAGGTGACCAATGGAAGTATCCTGAATATACAATAGATAATCCAAAAAAGTTTGCTGAGTTGATTGTTCGTGAATGTATTAGAGTGGCACATGCTGCTGAGAGAAAACCCGAAGGCTTTTTATATGCCAAAGGTGCCCATATTCTTGAGACTGAAATTTATAATCACTTTGGAGTTAAAGAATGAACGACCGAATCCAAGAACTGGCACTAGAAGCTGGATATTTGCCAGATGGATTTGGCGTGGGTCATTGGGATATGCCAGAGTGTAAGAAGTTTGCTGAGTTGATTGTTAAGGAATGTTGCGAAGTCGTGCGGTATATTGATGCTGTAGAAATCAAAAAACATTTTGGAGTTGAACAATGAACAACCGAATCCAAGAACTTTCGGAACAGGCTGAAAAATATGCTGACGATAACTTCAGAGGTGAGCCTACTTGGTCCGAAGCATTTGAGTCAAAATTTGCTGAGTTGATTGTATGGGAATGCTGTAAGATATGCGAAACGATTGGTCGTGAAGCCCGCAAACAGTGGAAAGCAAAATATAATCCACATGATGATGGGCGAAGTGATGGTGCATGGGAATGTGAAGAGCAGATAAAACAACACTTTGGATGGAGAGACTAATGAGCGAATATCAAATGGAAATGTGGTGGGCAGGTATATTTGCAATCGGTAAAGGTCTGACTTATATACTGGCTATGGCATCAATGATCAAATATCTTTGGAGTTGAATAATGGACGATAAAGTTACTTTTGTTTTTATGTTTTTCTTTGCATTTATAGGTGGACTCTTTGGCTTTCATTTTGGTCAAATTGAAGCAAAGCAAGCGATTGAAGAGTGTCAAAAAGAATTGCCACGCAATATAAACTGTAAGGTTATTGCGGTACCTGTGGATAAAAACTAATGAACGAAATCCTAGTGATTCTGCAAGAGGAAGCGGCTGAAGTAATTCAAGCGATATCAAAGATCCACAGATTTGGGCTCGGTAATACGAATCCTATCACGGGTGAATCAAGTCTTGAAATTCTACACAAAGAACTAGGCGACCTTCAGTGTATGATTGACCTATGCATAGAACAGGGTATCGTTATTCCAGCACGGATCAAATACTACACTCAAGCGAAACGAGAAAAACTGAAACTCTGGTCTAATTTGGACATCCAATGAAACTGTTCATTCTAAGTATTATATTATTGATGCTAATCATAGCAGGACTTATTATTCTATGCGTCCCAGATGATACTGAATAAACTCCCAATAATCTTCATCATTCTCCTCACCGGCTGCACAAGCCCAAGCACAATCCGCATAATATCAGAATCCAGCACTACAAAAAACCATTGCCTAAAAGATAACAAAATAGTCTGCGATTAATCTTGACAATCCTACCAGTTCCTAATATACTAGAAGGGTAGAAGATGAATTGGAAACCGAAATGCAAGTATTAGAATTGATTGCGATATTAGAAACAATGCGCCCAGAGGCGATTGTGTCTTTTTGTACAGAAACCCGTGAAATAGTCTTGGCGCCAGAAATGGTCGTTCAGGAAGTCTACGGTACACAATCTTTCGTTACAATATCTGAATAATAGGAAGTTATCAAATGACCAAAGTCTTTATTGTCATAGCGGTACCAGAAAATGCTGTCCTGCGAGTATTTGCAAATTATGATGATGCTATCGTATACGGCGAAGATTTAGTCCTTGACGGTACGATAGTAGAGTTTGACGTATACGAACGAGAGGTGTACTAATGTTCTGGTTTATGATAACACTGGTAATTATTGTTTGGATAGTGAGCCGGCGATAGGAGAGTATAATGACCAGAGAAGCGACATTATCAGAATGTTATCATGCACTGAGGTATAATGGCGTTGATGTAATCGGTGCCACATTCTTTGCTTTCGTACTATACATGAGAAAAACAAAGATTATCTATGAAAAAAACGTTTCCTAAACCTCCATCTGTATATTCTACAGGATCAGACTATGTTGACCCTTACGGTGAAAGAAAATTCTATAAGGGTAGTGGTAAAAGAAAAGAACGCAATATTGATACCTGGGAAGATAAGAAACAGGATAAAATCCTATCAGACCTAATCAAAAATAGACCCAAAACAAAAGCCATTTATTATACATGTAATCAGATTATACAAATGTTAAAGGGTGCTAATTTACCTCTAACGGATGAACAAATAGAGTTCATGAATACTAAAAGCCGTAAAGAAGTAAAGAGTAAGAATAAGCCAACCAAATAATAGCGTCCGAAATATATTGCATACCGTAACATGCATTATATTGCATGTGCAACCGCACTACTTCCGAGACCCTATTTATACGCATTCCAACGAAGACCGTCGGGTATCTAGGCACTCGGAGTATCCCGCCAAAATCCCAGGTTTGTAGCGTAAAAGCAACGGTACCCTGGCTCCCCACTAAACCGCACCGAAACCGCTTGACAAAGGTTGCCGTTCCTCATATACTAGCCTTGTGGTGAGATGAATTGGAGATTGAGATGATTGCGTTTTTGGTAATTACTTTTGCGGTGCTGGTCCTGATAGGTTTTCTGGCTGGTCCTACTGTTACTACTCTGGGTTGATTATTATGGATTTGATTGATATTATTTTCTGCGTGGCTGCTATTCCTGTGGGAATCCTGATTATTGTTGATGCTATGATTGATCGAGGCGAACTATGAGAACGAAAACTCTAATTCCTGGAATGAAAAATTCCGATGAAATCCTTATCCGATTTATTGATGCCGACGTGCGTGTAGGCATGACTGTAAAGCAAGCGTTGAGTGGTTTTGTAGGTGTCAGTGGATTAGCCGTCGAAAAAGCGTTGAGATCACTCGGCGCCGCAAGGCTTGATCCGGGTGCTGCTGGTACCGCTGCGGTAGGTCTAGCAGGTAATTGGCACGGTATTGCACTTCAGGTTGACTATTACACACCCTAAGGAAAATCATGTTTACTGATACTGACTTGGCCATGGCTTATCAAAATTTTAGAGGGCAGGTGACAGTTGCAAAAATGGCAAAACCGCGTCCTAATGAGAAAACTTTCCGAAATAACAAGTATTCGGTCTTCAATCAAGGTCGTCTGGCCAGTAACTTCGGCCGCGGCGGTACCTTCATTTTTACCGACAAAAAAGCTTGACAAAGGTCCTGCACCTGATTATAATGGTTTTGTGATGAAAAAGAAGGAGAATTTATAATGTATGCCGTCGGTGACAGAAAATTCAAGCGTTTAGCTGCTGCTGTAGAGTACGCTAAAAAAGAGTTTGTAAAGACTGGTGTTGTGTTGGGGATTGAACCAGTTGTCGTGTTGAACAAGAATCCTGGTTATGTTGATTATCTTGCGAAAGGAATGACATTGTGATTACGCAACGTGAAACATTGAATGCTATTTCCACTCTGCTGTACCAAGGTCGCACCACTGGCCACATTGCATGGGCACTAGGTTTGGCACTGAGTGATGTAAAGGCAGCCATCTCTGCATGGAAACTCTAAGGAATATAACATGAAATATCCAACAGCACAATTTACTAATAAAGATGTAGCAGAGGCCACAGAGGGTCTTGGTGCCACTGTACTGAAGCCACGCAAAGCACCCAAGGCACAGGCCCGTGTGAAGCAGTCCAAGGGTTTTGTACGGGGCAGCAATGGCTTTGCAGTCGGGTACCCAGGAAAGGTGTTCGTGTGAGTAAAGCAAAGTTCAATGCACAAGATGTAGAGTTGGCCCTGGCACAGTTCTTGGCCAGCACCACACCAGCAGAGGTACCTGGTCTAGGGTACAACGGTGACATTACAGTATACAAAGGAAAGAGTGATGGGCAGAGTAAAGGACCTATTGATGGATATCTTGAGGATGTACAACCAGGGCTGGACAGTGAGTGAGATTGCATCGTACACAGGTGCACCAGCAGTAGAAGTGGAGCGCCTGTTGATTGCACAAGGTGTAGTATAGAGGGGTAGGGGCAGTGTCCAGGGCAGCGTTTGTGTAATATAAGCGCCGAAATAAAAGCCGATATACGCCCAAAAAGCTACAATCAAAGGAACATGCTATTTCAAAGCAACCTTTTTGAGGCACTTCTCGGATTCACCTAAGCACTTTCACCAAAATTTTTTTTCTGGCCAAAAATCATGTCTAAACATTACATATCAGAACGGTCTCTCCAGAGAATAGCAGAGAAACGGGCTGAGAGGTCTGCTTGTATACCAAGAAATAAAAGCACATACGAAAAAGGTCATGGTGTCATTTACATTATAGGCAGTGCAGATCATTCTACTCCCTATAAGATTGGGTTTACTTCTCGCAAAGATACGACAAAACGACTAGAAGAAATTCAAGCTGGTTCATGGGTTGAGTTGAAGCTTTTGTATGAATCTCCTGTTCTGAAGGATATTACACAGGTTGAAAAACGTGTTCATTGTCATTATAATAAAAAGAGAATAAAAAATGAATGGTTTGCTCTTACAAAGAAAGATGTAGCGAAACTGAAAAATCAGTTGAATAATGGTGACTTTACGGATGAGAAATTTTACAGTGAGGAATTTCTCATGAGACTTATTTTAGGGATTTGAGTGAAAACATGTCTATACTAGCAATATTTCTAATCAGTGTCATTGGATACCTTTTCTTTCGAATGGTGTGGAGTTTTATCAAAATGCTATTCAAGTTGCCCTTTCTGATCTTTACTGCAATTGTTGCTTTTCTGCTAATCTAAAATAATGCTTGACAATCTTACCGCTTCTGGTTATACTAGAGTCTGTTGATTGATTGGAGAAATAGCATGATGACATTATGGAAACATAACTGGAACTTCACTTCTGTTGCTTTATATGTGAATATCAAAAAAGAAACAGAAAAAGCGATTCAGTTCGAGGCTGCTGATAATCCCAAGTATACCTTCTGGTTACCCAAGAAAGCCGTGAAGTTTGAAGAGATTGAGGGTTCGCCTATGGCGACTATCGCCCGCTGGTGTACTCCTGGTGAGTGGTACTTCAAAGCGGCTGACCGGTACGCTAATTATTACAAAAGGTAATATTATGACTAAAACATTAACCGTTAAGCTTATGGAATTATCAAGGGATCGCTCGGACGGTACGATTTTTGCTAAGTTTGCATTATACTACCGCGGTCGGTTGTTGAAAGAATTCGATGGTGTCGATGGTATCGGATTGACAAATCGGATCGGTCGCTGGTCAGATAAGAATGAATTCACTGCGATTAAGTGGGTCGGTCCGGCTTGGTACGTACCTTCCGCTTGATTGGTGATTTCGCTTGACAAAGGTGCCGAGGTTCGCTATACTGATCATGTTGAAAAGTTACGGAGAACGTAATGACTAAGTTGCTAATTACTACACAAGTTTACGAAAACTACGCATGGCGTGAAGACGGTACGATTGGTACTGGTCCTGATGCATATTTCAAACCCAAGGGTGGTGATGAGTATGTCGTGCGTGGCGTAGATCCAGAGCAGGTGTTTGAAGTGCTGGAAAAAGTCGCTTTGCAAATTGAGCAAGCTAACGATTATTTCCAAGAGTTTATTGTTGATACTCAAATTGTTGATGATGACTATCTGACTGAGTATGAGCGGGATCAGTTAGAGTATGATGGTACGATTATGTTTCCTGCTAAAGAATTGACTTTGGAGGCTGTATGAACGGTTACTGGTATTTTGATGAGTACGAGGATGATTATGTCTACGTACCCTCGGCTGATGAACTTTCTGGAGAATAATATGAAACTTACTGTTACTGGCGATTTGGCTACTGCGCTGATTGGTTATAAAGATGCGATTGTTTCAAACTACTACAACAAATGGGCGCCTGATACGGGCGTTGATGTTGATGTTTCTCGCTTTGCGATTGAGTTTGAAGAAGGCTCAAAATACGTGAAAGTGGTGTCGGTGTCGTGGAACTCCCGCTCGGTTCATTCGTTCGTTGAAAAGGCTACGGGTGATATCTGGAAAGCAGCATCGTGGAAAGCACCAGCACGAAACTTTGTGCGGGGTAATGTCTTTGACCGCAATTCGTATCTGAATCGGACAACCTGGACAGGCGTGGTGTAATGAATCTTTACGTGGGTGATTATTGGGCACCATTTCCATCGTCCGAGTATGGTGGCATGTGGGTCGTTATCGCAGAGAATGAGAATCAGTGTATTGACATTCTTTGCGGATTACGATATGATGATGAGCATGAATCTGATATTCGTGATGCAGTTGCAAAAGCAAAATATTTTGAATTGAATCCCGAACAGAATTATCTTCCGAGTGTGGCTGATTACTTTTTTACTTGAATGGAATAATTATGCTAAAATGGTTTACGAAAGAAAATCTTCGTGCAGCTATCGGACTTACTTTTGCAGGTCTGATGGTGCTTTCTTTGTTTATTGGCCGAATTGATTTGAGTATCTTTGCAGTGTTGTTTTTGATTCTGATGGAAATTGAAAAGATGAATGGCAATAAATGAGTCCACACCTTGACAAAGAGTTGTGTGAGAAGTATACTAGCATAATGGTTGAGCGGCGCCTTGGTGCTATGCAAACATCTATGTGTTGGGGCTTTGATCACGGCGACGGCTGGTTTCATATCCTTGATTCGGCTATGAGGCTGGTCCAATCGCACATCGATATGGAACGGCGCCGCGGAAAAGAAATTGACCAAGTTGTATTTGAACAAGTCAAAGAGAAATTTGGTATGCTGACAATCTATCATCGTGGCGGTAATGCATACACCGACGGTGTCCTTCGCATGGCAGAAGAGGTCAGCCGATATACCTGTGAAGAATGTGGCGCACCGGGCACACCAACATCGTCTGGTTGGATTCGGACACTGTGTGATAAACACCATGAAGAGATGGGAAAATGATGGTTATTGTAAATGCTTTTTTTGCAGTATTATTCTGGAACATGAGTGATATTGCAAAAGAAGAAGAGCGCCCAGGTTGGGCTTTTATCTATCTGTTAGCGTCGGCTGCAAATGGCGCTGCTGTTCTTGCATGTATTTTTTAATGGAGAAATGAAATGAAAGAAATGATTTTTGCTGCTGTTGCATTTTTGTTGGTTTTTGGTATGCTATTCTTTGCGGGAATTTATAGTGATACTCTTCGGATGGAGTGCCGTGAAAAAGCAATGGAAAAACCATACACCTCTGCTGAAATTCAAGTGATTTGTAAATAAGGAGAAGACAATGCCTAATTGGTGCGATAATTCATTGACACTAACACATTCAGATAAAACAAAACTGGATGAGTTAGCCGTAGAACTTGATAAGGGTAATGATTCAGAGATATTTAAATATCTGCGTCCCTATGAGGGTGAATGGGATTATGGATGGTGTTGTGAGAATTGGGGCACCAAATGGGAAGCACGTGTCTACGGCTGGGAACGAATAGATGAAAATACAATATTCATTAGTTTTGAAACTGCATGGGGACCACCCATTATGTTGTATGAGTATCTTGAGCAACAAGAATGGGAAGTAGAGGGTCTATATAATGAACCCGGCATGGCTTTTGCTGGTATGTACGAACAAGGCTCAGATAACTACTTTGAGTATGGTGAGTTGTCTGCTGATGAAATTGATGAAGAATTGCCTGAAGTATTAGAAGAAACATTTGGTATTGCACAATACAAACGTGACTGTGAAGATGAAGAGGAGTGGTTCGGTCCACCTGATGATTCAGACACCACAGAATGGCCAGAACCTAAAGAAGAAAATAAATGAGTAATTACGGGATTCACTCCAACCGCTTTCAGGGAGACTATAAGCGTGTGCTGACAGTTTGTTCAGCAAACATGCTGCGGTCTCCTACGATAGCACATGTGTTATCTGCTGAACCGTATAATTTCAATACACGGTCTGCTGGTACAGAAGGATATGCATTGATCCCTGTTACCGAAGATTTGCTGATGTGGTGTGATGAAGTTGTGTGTGCTGATACGGAACATGCAATGTGGGTACGCAATAAAATGATGGAATGGATGTTAGATAAACCAATCGTTGATTTGCAAATTCCCGATCATTATGAGTATCGCAATCCTGAATTAATTGAAATGATCAAGGAGCGTTATGAACAACGAACTGCTGACTGAAATAGGAATGAAGACCGGTGGGGCGCATTTTCCCGCAGTTTTTCACTATTATCAAAAAGACTACGTTTTGAACGTATTGTCAGAAATACAAAAAGTTTTACACGAAGTGCCATTTGATGCGTATGCAATAGACTTCTGGGATGATATCATCAAGCATTTCCAACTTGATAATTACGAAGTTGAAAAGTTGCTAAAAAACAACAAATAAAAATGCTTGACAAAGGTACCGACCTTCTGTAGAATTATACATGTTGATTGATTATATAGGAGTTTGTGATGGCTTACGTATCTCAAGAGTTGAAAGCAAAGCTGGCGCCACGTATCAAAGCAATCTGCAAAAAGTATGGTGTAAAAGCCAGCCTTGCAGTACGCAATCATTCTACGCTGGTACTGAATGTAAAATCCGGTAAAGTTGATTTTATCAATGACTACGGTAATACGCCAGAAACACGTGCTGATGCTGAGAAATTTGGCATTCAAGTGAATCCTTATCATTACAAAAGCCACTTCAATGGTGAAGCGTATCATTTTCTGAGTGAAGTAATTCCAGAGATGAATGCTGGTAACTGGGATAAGTCTGATATTCAAAGTGATTATTTCAATGTTGGTTGGTACATTGACGTAAATATTGGTAAGTGGAACAAACCTTATACTCTGGAGGCATAATCATGGATCAAATTGATAAAATTATGGCGTTTGAATCTGGTGAATTAGATTTTGATGCTACGGTAGAATTGTTTCAAGATTTGATTGATTCTGGTCTAGCGTGGCAATTGCAAGGTTCATATGGTCGTATGGCAAATTCTCTGATTGAGAATGGTTATTGTGAGCGATAAAATGAGTGAGCCAAGAATCGTATCAAATCGAATTCGTACTCCTGATGGTACGATTCTTGAATCTATACATCGGCACGATTATAAAACTTATGTTGATGATAATGGACTTGAATACATGGTTGATGGCGGCTTGGACTACCTGCGCCGTAACGTACATGATGATGCACCGCATGAAGAATGGTCAGTATATTCCAATGACCCTCATGAAGTAATTCGTGAAGTGTTTAAGTGGGGAACACGTGGCAAAGATGGTAGACAACCATTGACATATGTACCGCTGAAAGACTTGACAACGGATCACATTGTAGCTATACTTGAAACTCAAGATCACATTCAGCAATATATTAGAAATATTTTTTTAGATGAGATGATTTTTAGAGCAAAAAATTTATAAATAAGATTATGAACAAACATATACACAATACGAAGCCCTGCCAAGAGTATCGCACATTTAGCGATAATGGATCATGGGCGATTACGTTGGGAGTTTGTGTATAGAAGTTAGTCTGTAGCATAAGATTACACAAACCCCGAAGCCCAAAAAGTTTCGGGGTTTTTTTATCTGGGTGTATTGTCAGCCTGGTCAGACGGCTTCCCTTGGAAGGAAGAGGACAGTGGTTCAAATCCACTCACCCAGACCAGTTATCAAAGTAGTAATGTGTTGTAAAACAACAACACACAAAAAATGCTTGACAGTTTGGCGAAATATCTTTATAATCGTTTCTGTTGAGTGATTGATGTTCTTTAAAAAGTTCGAATCAAAACAGGTGTGAGCGACCTGTCTCTGAAAAGAGTTGAGCAAGGGTTTGATGCAGTAATGACTTCGGCATCATGTAATAGTCTGTTCCTTGTTAGTTTGCGAATTTTAGTTTTATGTACCGTGGGACGGCTGGTGTGGTCAGTAGCCTTTCAAGCTACGTAGACGGGTTCGAAACCCGTACGGTACTCCATATTGAAGCATATTGCACAGGTTTTTGCGGATTGTACAGTCCAACACAATTCAGTAGTGTGCTTCAATATGGAATAATTTTTATAGGAGACCTGTCATGGACAGTGACAAGAGTGGTAAGATAATGGGGCTATAGTCAAACGGTTAAGACAGCGGACTTTTAATCCGTCAGGTCAGGGTTCGAATCCCTGTGGCCCCACCATCTAAAAACATATTGGTTCAGCGGGTTGTTCCAATGGTAATTCCCTACTAAGTAGGCCCAGTATGTTTCTAAATGGTTTGTTGGGATGTGGTGTATCGGCGAGCACCGTTGACTTTGACTCAACTAGACTAGGTTCGAATCCTAGCATCCCTGCCAAAAAAGATTATGGTTCGTTAGCATAGTTGGCCTAATGCGCTGCCCTGTCAAGGCAGAGACCACGGATTCGAATTCCGTACGGACCGCCAAAGTTTATTGACCGAAACGCACAACGGTGTGCGGCCGGACTGTTAATCCGTGTGAGACAGGTTCGATCCCTGTTCGGTCAGCCAGTTTTGTAGTACCTAGTGAAGATGTGGTGCAAACGTATTGACAAGCCAAACCCCTGGCTAGGAACAATACTACAAAAATCCGGTTAGCACTTTCCTAAAAGTGCCGGGTGTCACACGTTAGTTAGACCGGTTGGCTAGGCTACCGTTAGCGCAATGCAGAGCAGAGTACCTAGATATCCGGACAAAACCGGTAGCACGATACGCTGAAACAAATGTGGACGGTGTAACAATCCAGCATAGGGGCGATGAGTGGAATCACGTAGCCTAAGCAATATTAGTTTAGTGTTATCAAGGTATGTGATCTGATCAATCACTATGCGGGTCCAACCGGCCGGGAACGGATCCTGATATAACTGCATCGGCTTTGGATGGGAAGCACCCAACTCCTAAATTGGCACGATAACACTAAACTAATATGGGTTGAATGCTCTAATGGTAGGGCAGCGGGCTGTAACCCCGTGGCTTCGGCAAGTAGGTTCGATTCCTTCTCAACCCACCAAATTTCGGTCTTTAGTAAAATGGATATTACGGTGGGCTACGGACCCGCAAGTGGGAGTTCGATTCTCTCAGGACCGGCCATATTGAAACATATTGTCTTTACAAAAGGTTCTTAGTCGTACCTGTAGTTTGTGATAGTATGTTTCAATATGGGCTGTTAGTGCTAATGGGAACACATCTGGTTTGCAACCAGAAATTGAGAGTTCGATTCTCTCACGGTCCACCATAAATAATTTTATGCCTCTGAAGCATTGCTGGCGATGCACCGGATTTGTAACCCGGGGATAGTCTGTTCGATTCAGACCGGGGGCACCAGTTTTATAGCGGGATAGAGAAGAGGTCGTTTTCGCCGGTCTCATAAGCCGGAAATCGTGTGGTTCGAATCCCACTCCCGCTACCATTTTTTATTTACGGGTGAAACATGAAAAAAGAAATTGACATACATGAAGTGGCTGCATTTCTTGACACATGCGGTCCCGATACGAAAGTTTACATTGGTGCAGATAGTGAACGCTTTCAAATAAATGGTGAATGGTTTGCTGATTA
>Ga0129336_10001607_pt1 | contig 13732 bp, 11 predicted proteins | sample CPB6_02_DNA_FD_96878 | JGI IMG/M metagenome (GOLD analysis project Ga0129336, IMG submission 96878) | Freshwater to marine salinity gradient microbial communities from Chesapeake Bay, USA - CPBay_Sum_0.6_0.2_DNA | ecosystem: Environmental > Aquatic > Marine > Coastal | place: USA: Chesapeake...
CGTGGTCTATCTCATGATTGGCGCACCGCGACTGCGCCCGACCGTTGCCAGCCTCATCGGTCGTCGGTAGCGTAGAAGCGCTTAACTCGGGCGAGTGGCGAAATGGCAGACGCGCTGGCTTCAGGTGCCAGTGTTCGTTAAGGACGTGGGGGTTCAAGTCCCCCCTCGCCCACGACCTAGCCTCGCTGTGTACGACGGAGAGCAACAATGAGCACCAATCTTGAAGCCAAAATCCGCAACAGAAGCGCCACCGTCGGTGTCATTGGTCTTGGTTACGTTGGCCTGCCTCTTGCGGTAACGCTAAGCGACCTTGGATTCGGTGTCGTTGGCTTTGATATCTCCGAAGCGACGGTAGGGAAGCTCAATGCTGGAGGCAGCCACATTGACGACGTCACAGAGTCACAAGTTCGAGCATTTATTGGGAACTCGCGGGTGAAGGTAACCAGTCACGAAGAGACGCTGAGGACGTGCGATGCAGTCTTCATCTGCGTTCCCACACCGTTTGACGACTACAAGACACCCGACCTTTCCTACGTTGAGGCTGCTTCCCGGACGGTTGCGCGCATCCTTCATCCCGAGATGCTGATCATCCTTCAGTCCACGACCTATCCCGGTACCACCGAGGAATTCGTGCGACCAATTCTTGAATCGTCTGGGCTCACCGTTGGCAACGACTTCTACCTCGCGTTTTCTCCCGAACGGGTAGATCCGGGTAATCAAGTCTGGACCGTGCGGAATACCCCGAAGGTCGTCGGAGGAGTATCCGCGCACTGTACCTACCACGCCAAGTTGTTGTTGGAGACGTTCATGGACGAACCTCGATTGGTGCATGCAGTTGAGTCTCCGGCAGTGGCGGAACTTTGCAAACTCCTTGAAAACACGTATCGTGCAGTCAATATCGCACTTGTGAATGAGCTTGCTCAACTCTGCCACCGGATGGAAATCGATGTCTGGAGTGTCGTCGCGGCCGCCGCAACAAAGCCATTTGGATTTCAAGCCTTCAGTCCAGGAATTGGTCCGGGTGGTCACTGTATTCCCGTTGATCCGTTTTATTTGGCCTGGAAGGCCAGAGAGTTCGGGTTTCAAACCCGATTCGTTGAGTTGGCTGCGGAAATCAACAACAACATGGCGGACTATGTCATACATCGAATCCAAGATGTCTTGAACGAAGCCAATCGGCCACTTCGCGGCACGCATATTCTTTGCTTGGGTGCATCCTTCAAGCCGGGCGTCAGCGACATTCGCAACTCGCGCGCCCTGCACGTGATGAAGCTCTTGCTCGAACGAGGTGCCGTACTTGAGTATTGTGATGCTCTCGTGCCGACCATTCAAGTCGGAGACCATGAGCTGTCTAGCATCCGTTCAGACAACGTAGTGAAGACTTCAGCAACAATGGTGGTCGTCTTGGTGGGTGGAGCATGGCCGCTGGATGATCTTGAGGCCCGCAATATTCTTGTGTTTGATGCGGTCAATGCCGGTGGAAGTGGCGGGAAGCTCCGAACGCGCCTGTAGAACCGTCATTCCTTCTCACAGGGAGGGGTCCGTCAAACGCCCTTTGAGCAGGGCGAGATAAACCTCCTGGTGTGACTGAATGTAGCGCTGCAGACTGAACTCCTTCAGGGCGCGGGTTTGGGCAGCGGCACCCATTTGCCGAAGAAGCTCTTCATCGTTTATGAGATGAGTTACCGCGGCAGTAAGTTGATCTTCGTGCTCGACGATTGTTCCAGTGACTCCATTGACGATGAGTTCCGAAACACCCCCCGAGTTCAAGGCAACCGTCGGGACTCCGATAGAAGCAGCCTCCATGACAGAGAGCGGCATGCCCTCATTGTCGCTCGTTAGAACCAACAAGTTGATTGCCGACATCACACGATTCAGGTCGACTTGCCAACCAAGACAGCTGATGTTGTTCAGTTTCGCCGTTTCTCTAGTGATCTCTTCGGCCATGGGACCATCTCCGAAAATGGCAAATTGAACCTCGGGAAGTTGTCGCGCGAGTGATACAAAACGATCCGGTCGTTTGATCGGTGAGAGTCGACCGACGTAACCCACGATCTTCTCTGCAGAGGAAAGCCCAAAAGTGCGACGCGCATCAGCCGTAGAGAGTCGGTGTAGGGCTGTGACAGCGGGTGGGATTGACCGCGAGTCGGAGTGATTTATGACGCGTACGCGAATGAGATCTTCACGTGGAGGACCACCATCGACGATTGAGAACGCCGTGATTCGGGAGAGGAGTCGCTCTATGCCCACAACAAGGGCAGTTTTCCAGCGCGGAAAATAGCCCGTTAGGAGATGGCCATGGTAGGTGTGTACTCGGATTGGCACCCCAGCTATCCACGCTGCGAGTCGACCTAGAGCACCCGCCTTTGCCATATGGGTGTGAACAATGTGAGGGCGTAGACGCCGGAGGGCTTGGATCAAGGCCAACAGACTTCGAACATCGCGCCAGAGATTGGGTGATCTTCTGAGGTGGGGAATCACCTCGCACTGCCGACCGCTGCTCACCCTCGTGAATATGCTTCCTTCATCGCCAGACGTTTGGCCATGAATGAGTACTTGATGAAACCTGTCTTCATCAAGACCGTTCAGCAAGTCAATAATCATCAGCGAGGCCCCACCAATATTCATTCGTGTGGCAACGTGGACCACGCTGATCACGGCTGGGTTGCGCGCCACCATTCAATCGTCAAGCGTAAACCTTCATCAAAGGCGACCAGTGGATTGAAGCCAAGGATCGAGCGAGATCGCTGCAGATCAGGAACTCGCCGTCGAGTGTCTTCAAATCTTGGTCCGAAGTGCGCCGAATGCGGTAGGTGAGTGATCGTGGATGTGGAGCCAGTGGCGAGCACGATTGACTTAGCAATTTGGTTTACGGACATTTCGAAATCATTACCAATATTGAACGCAAGCCCCAATGCATCGTCATGCGATCCAGCAAGATACGTTCCCGCAACGGTGTCGGAAATAAATGTGAAACATCTCGTCTGTTCACCATCGCCAAACACCGTTAGTGGATCACCGCGCAGTGCTTGACCGATGAAGGTGGCGATGACGGAACCGTAACCGCGGGGGTCAAGGCGTGGCCCGTACGAGTTGAAGTAGCGAACAATTGACATTTTTAGACCAGACTCGGCGTAAGCCAATGCAAGGTGTTCATCCAATGCCTTTGAAGTTGAGTATCCCCACCGATGAATGGAAGTGGAGCCGAGGAGGCGGTCATCGTCTTCACGCATCGGGAGACTGGGGGACTTTCCGTAGATTTCACTCGTAGAAGCGAGAACCAGTCGCGCGCCATGTTTGTATGCCGCTGTTATGACATGGTCTGCTCCACGGGTATTGGTGATGAGCGACTCAATTGGGTTTTTCGTAACGTTTGCAACCCCGACAGCGGCAGCAAGGTGATAGACGACTTCGCTTTGGGAAACGAGATTGTCAACAAGCTGCTCATCCAAGATCGTCCCCTCGACGAAACGGATTCGCTCGATTGTGGAAGTGAGATTTGCAAGTGACCCGGTGGACAAGTTGTCGAGAACGGTGACATTGCTTTCCAAACTGACGAGTTTCTCGACGAGATGTGATCCGATGTAGCCCGCCCCACCAGTTACCAGAACTCGCATCGTCATCTAGAACCTAACAGTTCACTCAGACGAGCTCTATCGATCATGCAAACACAAGGTCCGACATAGTATTTCTTCGTGAGCTCATCTTCCTTCTATCTGCTCGCATTTGGCTTCTCCCTCGTACTCTCGCTTCTTCTCGTGCCAGTCGTGCGTGACTTTGCTACCCGAAGGGGTTTTCTAGATGTTCCTGGTGGACACAAGTCCCACTCGTCCCCCGTCACGATTCTTGGGGGAGTAGCGATGGTGGTTGCTTTCACCGCCACCACCCTTGTTGGAACATGGGTGCGGGAGGGCCTAGGGCGAGCGGGGGCAAACGATTCCCTCTCGTTTGACCCCACGCTGGATCTTTCCAGCAACCTCGTGCGCGAGGTGCTCATCGTCACTGGGCTCGCAGTGTGCTTTGCTGTCTTGGGCCTCTGGGATGACCTTCGTCAAGTCTCGCCTCAAACTCGGCTGATTATCGGGTTTCTTCTATCAATCGTTCTGGCAACGCAAGTGCAGATGGTTGAGACCCCCCTGCCACAGATGGCGGATTTTCTCCTGACTCTCTTCTGGATTGTTGGGATTACCAATGCCTTCAACTTGCTCGACAACATCGATGGACTAGCTGCCGGAACAGCTGCCGTTGCTTCGTCAACGTTCTTTTTGATTGCAGTGTTCAACGACCAGGGATACAGCGCCTTGCTTTCGATAGGACTCGCCGGAGCGATGCTTGGTTTCTTGCGCAGTAATTTCCATCCGGCCACGATCTACATGGGCGATGCAGGAAGTCTCTTCGTTGGTTTTTTGATGGCTTATCTCGGGTTGAAGATGCGTACTAACGTGACGGAAATTCCACAGCTCTTTGCGCCAATCGTGGTGTTGGGGGTGGCCGTGCTTGATACGACTGTGGTGGTCGTCTCTCGACTACGTCGCGGGGTTAGCCCGTTTAATGGCGGGCAAGATCATCTGAGTCATCGGCTGCGCCGTCTTGGTCTCTCGGTTCGCCGCTCGGTAACGACGCTGCTTCTTGCTTCAGCGGCTCTCGGGGGGCTCTCCGTAGCGCTCTCCGATGCGCCGGCTGCTGTGGGGTATTGGCTCCTTGGTGCAGTAGTCCTTCTGGGCATCATGTCGTTAGTCCTACTCACCACCAAAGTTACACGTACAGCCGCTCCGGAAGCACCGGATATCTCTCCCCAGTAAACGTGACGTTGGTTGAGCCTTACGTGAGTCGACAGTAAAGGTCTGCATCAAACTTGCTCTTCCAACGGTCCAGCAACAACACGACCTCTTCACTGTCAACCTCAGGATCGCGTGATGCAGTCTCAAAATGGTAGACACGCGTATGCGGAGTCCAAATGATTCGATATCCGGCTTCAAGAATCTTGAAGCCGAGGTCTACATCGTTGAAAGCTTTTGGAAAGACTGGACTCATCCCACCGACCTCGTCGTAAACCGTCTTTCGAATCAAGGCACACGCACCAGTGATTCCGCTCGTTTCTCGGGCGATGGTGAGAACCCCGAATTCACCGGGGTCGCCTGCGGACGCACCAGAGCGAAAGTTGTGTGGTGAGGGATTGTTTGAGTGACCCGCACTTTGAATTCGTCCGTCTTCAAGGAGCAACATCGGACCCACCATGGCGACGTCCGGCTCCTCAAGATATCCAACCAGCGTGTGCAGCCAATGCTCGTCGATCACCTCGGTGTCGTCATTGAGCATGAGGAGATGTTCGCCTCGAGAAAGCACGGAACCAAGATTGCATTTCGAGGCGAAGTTGAATGGTTTGTCATATCGAACGAGATGTACACGTGAATCCCTGATTGACCGAAGACCATCCCACACTCTCTCCGATGTGTCATTGTCGATAATCACAAGTAGTTCATAGTTTCGATAGGAAGACTTGGAAAGAATGCTTTCTACTGCATTGATGACCAGGCAGGTCTCTACGCCAAACACGGTTTTGTATGTACCGCAGGTAGGAATAATGATGCTGATAAGAGGCTCTTGTGGTACCTCTCGGATAATGCGTTGATATGGCCATGGATCGGCTGCGGAAACGGTTGCTTTGATTTTTCGACGAACCAATGCAGACTTGACGGCCTCCACCGCGGCCAAGTGCGCGTAGGGCTTCTCATTTTGTGCGAGGGCTGTTGACCCTGATCCAGCCCGCCAGTGGTAGAGGGTTTTAGGAAGATGGGCGATTTCTCGTGCCCGTTCGGTCAATCGAAGAAATAGATCGTAATCTTGGGCTCCCTCAAATCCGGTTCGAAATCTTCCCACATCATTGACAAGTTGCGTTCGTGCGACCGAGAGATGACTGCAGTAGTTCTGGCCAAGGAGTCTCTCGGGGGACCACTTTGGTTTTGCAAAGTGTTCATAGAACATATTGTGTTGGTCAATCTTGTCCTCATCCGTATAGAGAAAGTCGATCTCATCCCTTAGGCTCAGGACTCCATGCACCTGCTCTAGAGCCTCATGGTGCAATACGTCATCGTGATCAAGAAACGCAACAAACTCCCCAAGCGAGAGGCCCAGTGCGTCATTTGAGGCTTCAGCAATTCCACCGTTCGATGTCCGAAAGTGCACCACGATGCGCTCATCGAGGGCTTGCAACTCCGCCAATCGGTGCTTGATCCAGGGTTCGGTCGAACAGTCATCAACCAGACACCACTGCCAACTGGTGTAGGTCTGGTTGAGTACGGACGTTACACAGTCCTCAAAGGCATGTCGTGGGGGATTGAAGACCGGCGTTATAAGACTGAAGTACACCCTTGGCGGTGCTTCAGCCATGTCTACAGAGCCCGAAACAGACGTCGTACGACTCGAACGGGCAGCATGAAGAACCTTCCGATTCGCCATGTGGTCGTTGCCCGAAGACTCTCGTCCTGGTGTTCAAGTTGCGTGCGCAGTTGAGTGATTCGAAGAGCTTTTCGCTGGATTTCGGATTCCTTCTCCTGCAGACGAGCCCGAAGTTCGCTCGCTTGAGCCCGAAGCTCACCTACTTGAGCCCGAAGCTCACCTACTTGAGCCGAGTGACCGATTGCATGATCACGCAACTGCATAATCTGGAGGCGCAACTCTGCTTCCATCGCCGGATTAAGTTCACTCAATTGATGCCGTGGAGCAGAAGGACCTGTTGAGGCTGTAGCCGAACGTTGATCTTGAGCCACCGTTGTCAATTCTAGTTCGTGCAGGAATTCAGGTGAACAGGCTTCGAATTCGGCGGATGATACCGTGATTCCTGATGCAACAACTAAAGGACATCGTTGCATCGCGAGGACTGCTGTGGAACCTCACGCTACGAGAATTGCGGGCAAAGTATCGGCGTTCGATAGTTGGATGGGGCTGGTCGATGCTCAATCCGCTATCGCAAATGTTGATTTACACCGTCGTGTTCGGGGCCATTTTCGGTGTTCAGGCTCCGCCAGGTGACCCTTCAGGAATAACGATTTACAGCCTGTATCTGTTGAGCGGAATATTGCCATGGGGATTTATCAATCTCATCTGTGGCCTTGGTCTTCAGTCACTGCTGAACAATGCCCACCTGATTCGCAAAGTGAATTTTGCTAGAGAAACGCTGGTGTTCTCTGAGGTGCTCTTCTGCTTGGTGCAGTTCAGCATTGAGATGTCACTCCTTTGCATCGTGCTACTCATCTTTGGTAGTCCACTCCTCCCATGGCTCCCGATGTTGGTGTTTTTAATGCTTCTTTTGGCAGCATTTTCGGCAGGAGTCGCACTCATTCTCTCGATCGGGTCAGTGTTCTTCCGTGACCTCCGATATCTCTGGACCATCGTGAGTCAAGTCTGGTTCTTTTCGACGCCCGTGATCTACGATCCGGCGCGAGTGGAAGAAAGAATCTCCGGTTTCTGGTACTCGGTATATCACTGGAATCCATCGACGGCGTTTGTACGTTCATTCCGACATGTGACGTTCGACGGACGGGCTCCAGAACTCTCCGATCTTGTCGTTCTCGTAGTCGTCTCAGCAGTGTCGTTGACACTTGGCCTGGCAGTCTTCAACAGATTTTCGCGCCGAATCGCCGAAGAGCTGTAATTCGCTCGGCACTTAGGTGCGTTGTCTCCCGATTGCCCATGTTGATGGAGTTGCCAATACACCGCCATCGTTGGTTTGTGCATTGACGATGTGCAGCTTTACCCAGTGTTGGCAGTGGTCGAACTCCGTCGCGCCGGTTGCATCGGTGATGACGGCACTCAGATAATACGTACCGTCAGCGAGCGGTAACGAAGGTACATCCAAGATTGCGGTTGCTGGACCATCGAGTATCCGAAGTGTCGCAGTACCGCGCTGGGTGGATGTGGACCACACAAGTTCTCCAGAGATCGTCTCGATGTGTATGCGAATGACTGGTGACTCGAGACGGAGATGGGAGTTCACCTCCATTCGAATCTGCAGATGTTCGCCGGAGTTGAGTGTTTCACAGGGATTCCCATCACCATCGAGGATCACGATGTTGACGAATTGGGCGTCTCCAGTACCCCAACGTCTACGCGATCCAGCATCTTCGCGCGCAAAGTTGCCATACGTTGCGCCGGTGTACTCCGCAATTACCTCGGTAGCCGGACCCCGCATGCGCAACTTTCCCTTTTCCAGCCATACCACGGTGTCGCAAAGCTGCTGAACCAAACCGAGTGAGTGGCTCACGACCAAAATCGTTCTTCCCTCTCTTCGAAACTGCTCAATTTTTTCAGTACTTTTCCGCTGAAATGCTTGGTCGCCAACGGCGAGAATCTCGTCAATCAAGAGAACTTCTGGTTCCACATGAGTAGCAATGGAAAAACCAAGTCTCACCACCATTCCTGAAGAGAAGTTCTTGACAGGGGTGTCGATGAACTGTTCTAGACCCGCGAACTCAACGATGCTGGTAAATCTCTGGTCAATGTCCTTCTTTGACATTCCGAGAATAGAGCCGTTCAAGTAAATGTTCTCAGTTCCCGAGAGCTCAGCGTGAAATCCTGCACCGAGCTCTAACAGCGCTGCAGCGGTGCCGTTTATGCGCACCGAACCCCTCTCAGGTTGGTAAATGCCGGTAAGACACTTCAATAGGGTTGTCTTACCTGAGCCGTTTGATCCGATGACTCCGACCGTGGCACCACGGTCGACGAAGAAACCCACATCCTGCAGCGCCCAGAACTCCTCGTATCTGGCCCGTCGACCACGGAGCACGGTTGCCTTGATGTTTCGATTTCGCTCGTGGTAAATCCGGAAATTCTTCCAGAGGTTCTCAACTTCGATGGCTGCTTGACTCATGCTTTGTCTTTGTGACTGGTGGTTGACTTTGAGAGGTGCAACCTAGCTCGCACATTCGCTGGGATTCGGTCGTCATTCCAGTTGGTGATTTGTGAGTCAGAGTGTTTCGCGTAATAGATATCTTCCTCAGATAACGCGGCTGAGTTCTGGTACCAGGGCAGGTGCCTTGCTTCGTAGGGTGGCGCTGAACGTAGATGGTGCGGACCATGGCCGAGTCCTGGTGGGTACATGGCAAACGTGGTATCAATTGGCGCACGATAGAAGTCACCAAAGGCGGGGATGTTCCAAAACTGGCTTTCCCAGGCGATGACTTCCTGTCTGTGTTTGAAGTGGTCGGGAAGGTCATCAATCTTGAGAGAGAAGCCGACCTTGTTGATTTCTGGATGTTCCTCGAGGGTGCGCTTGAAGTAATGCAATGCGTCGAGGGGGCAATTCTCTGTCGGCACAACATCGGGATCGGTTACGACGAAATACCTGTCGTGGCCAACTTCAGGCACTAGTCCGCTCAGCCAAGGGCCTCGCTTGCCGAGATTAAATCCAGTCAGCAGCACGCGATGTCTTGTCGTCTGGAGGAAGTCAACCATCGGCGGGTAAGTACTCGCGTTATCACAGAGCCAGATTTCCTGCTGTCCCGCAGCGGTGAGCCACTCGAGCAGGAGCAAGAGAGGAGCAAGTCGGTCGCGAACATTGATGATGATGGGGAATTGTTCGGTTTTCACTGCACCGAAATCCCGAGGCTCACCGTCTGAAGTTTACTTGTCGCCCGAGACCTTGTCGTCGTTCAATAGATTGGAGCACTGTGGGCGCAAGTAGCAAACTGACGCCTCAACTTCTGCGCGGTGTGGAATGTGTTTACGCGACTATCACCCTGTTTGCCCTTACTCAAGGCCCGATCTATCGCCTGTGGAGCGAGAGTGCCGCTTATCAGCAATTCATTGCATTACCGGCCGTTGGACAGGCACACTTCAGCACCTTTCTCATGCTTCAGCTCCCGGCACTTGTCATATGGTGCCGCACAGTGTCGATCACGCAGTTTCGCGAACAACGTTTCGTCTGGCTTGCCGGACTGCTCGGCTGGCTGGCGTTGACGGTGGTTTGGTCGACGTTTGCGCGTCATTCGATCTCTGAGTATGTGGCACTCGTCTTTACTACTGGCTTTGGGTTGTACCTTTGCCATCGTCTAACGACCCGAGAATTTTGGTCAGTAATCATTGCTGCAATGTCGATTGGCCTGCTGTGGTCCCTTTACTCCGTCACGATGTTGTGGGATGGGGCAGTTGATCTTCAGGCTGACTACTGGATTGGTATCTACTTCAACCGCAACTCACTTGCCCCTGTTGCTGCCGTCTCGCTCGTGGGCTTGATTGGTCTGTTAAGTGCAACGCGACTACGGCAACAGTGGTCTGCCTACGTGTTGGTGGGTGGCTGCCTTGGTCTCACGACGTTGGCCGCCATTGTTCTTTGGAAAGCCGACTCACAAACTTCGCCATTGGCCCTCGCAGTAGGTGTCGCCGGATTGATCTTGTGGCGCTTGTTCCGTTGGTTTGCGACAGCCTTGCGGCTCAGTTCCAGGATTCAGCGGCTCACCATGCCGCTGGCGGTTTTGATAATGACTGCAGCAGTCTTTGTGACTCTTTATTATGCAGAAAACGTCACAAGTCTCTCGCGCGAGACAACAACATTCAACATCCGCCGACCGTTATGGAACATGAGTTGGTCTGGTTTCTTGCTGAAACCCATTCACGGCTGGGGGTGGATGGCCGCCTGGCGTACCCTCCATTTCTTTCATCAGGGTGAATGGTGGACGATTTATCCCACAGAGTGGTCGCACAGCGCCTATTTTGATTTACTCCTCGGCGGTGGAATTCCGGCACTTGTGTTGTTCATGGGTCTCGTCTTGGTGGGCGCAACCAGGATCGGAAGCCTCGCTGTCGGCGAGGCTGCTCCTCGGTTGTTGTTGAGTGGCTTCGTTCTTGCTGCGGCTACACAGGAGTCATTCTTCATCGGCTCACATTTCCTCTGGGCACTGCTGATTGCGGCACTGTTTGCCCCAGATGAAAGCGTTCCCCGTCGATTCGAGAGTGCTAGACGTGAGACATCAGGAGAAGCAACTTCTAGGAACTAGACAGGACCACGCCACCGAGGACCTGAGCAGAGTACTTGAGAGTTGAAAGGGCATTCTCTACGTCTTTCCGTGTGTCTCTGTCTCGCTGAACCACCAAGATGTCGAGGGCACCCGGTGAATCCATCAGATCAGTCACACTGAGTTTGGTAAGCACTTCCGTTGTTGCCGAAGTGATGCGACTCTGCTCAATCACGCGACCAATAGCGCCATGTTCAGCAGGTAGCGATCGAAGAGTCAAGAAGCGAACCGTTGTGCAGTGGTTGCGGTTCAAACCGTGTCTCAGGCCAACTGCAATTCGACGATCGTGAAGTTCGTCAGGCTGGGTCACAAGTTCGCCAAGAACACGTTCAGATCCAACGAGGCGAATCAACTGACGGAGCGTGCGAATCCGACCGTCGGAAACGGATAGCTGTAACAAGATCAGAAGGGAGAAGAAGAGTCCGACGGCGCCCCCGAAGGTGTAGGTGCGTCGACTGATACTCGAAACAGTGGCACCGATGACCTGTTCGTATTCGCTGATTTGTGCAAGTGGAGTATCCGCCCGATTAATCAATACGTCAAGGGCAATGATCTTGGCAGCCAGTGTCGGGTCATTGGACTGTTCGTTGACTTCTTCGAGCACCGCTTTGAGCTCGCCGAGTCCCGCCCGAAGTGCATCGGTGCGCAACGTACTTGCTTTGGCCACATACGCATCGATTGCTGCCTCGCATGTTCCGCGTTCGGGTGCGTTGCAAGAAAATGAATACGTAGGCACGCCAGCACTCTGGAAGACAAACGAGCTCTCCCCATCGCTTTCAAGCGTGTCAATCAAAGTGAAACTTGGTCTACTGCGCAAGATGTTCACTGTTGCAGAAGTTCCAATCTGATTGGCAATCTCATCTCGCACGGCTGCGCTTTGCAGCACGAGCAATTGGTTGTTGGCATCGGGGAATGACCTGACTGACACCGGGTCGATGCCTACGCTGGCGAGCACCCCGGTCGGGTCACGTCCTTCATACGTACGCGACACCGTGTAACTCGCGGGCTCTTTGCGCAAATCGGTCTCTTGTGCCCAGAGGAATCCCACCACCGCAAGCGGGGTGATGGGGATGACCCACCAGCGGAGTCGCAACGTCTCCCACAGCGCCCGCAGGTCGAGACCAGTGAGCAAGCCGTTCTCGAGAGGATTGTGCGACGACGTCACGAGAAACCGACTCTCAGCCTACTAAGGGTGGGCGTGCGCCAAGATGGTGAGGTGCGGCCGCGTGAGTTCTCGCCATGGTGCGAGCCAACAGTCGTTGACATCAATCGGCTGCCGATGCGCCCACCTCTCCGGGCGAGTGCCAGCGTCGAACAGGCCCGCCGCGGCAGGTTCACACGACTGGTGTCACTCGACGGTCGCTGGAAGTTTCGATTGCTCGATTCACCCGGCGATTTCAATGACACCTTCCTGCGTGGAGCAGCAGCAAAACTCGGTTCTTCATGGCACAACATTGACGTGCCCGCAAACTGGACGATGCACGATGTCGGTGACCATCCGCACTATACGAACATCACGATGCCCTTCGACGGGCCGCCACCGCGGCTGCCTGAGCACAACCCGACAGGTATCTATCGTCGCAGTTTCAACGTGCCGCACGCCTGGGAGGGCACCCAGATCGTTCTGCATCTTGGGGCAGCCGACAGCGTGCACTTGGTGTACGTCAACAAGCAGTTTGTCGGCTACGGAACCGACAATCGCCTCGCGAGCGAATACAACATTTCGCCATATGTTCGCGCGGGCACCAATGAACTTGCCGTCGTCGTTGTGCGCTTCAGCGCTCAGAGTTATGTCGAAGACCAAGACCAGTGGTGGATGGCAGGTTTGCATCGAAGCGTCTTTGTTGAGGCACGTTCGGCGGTGCACGTGCGCTCCGTTTCATGTCTCGTTGACTACGACGCTGTAGCACACACGGGAATAGCTGATCTTGACATCGAGGTTGCGTTTCTTGACACGCCAACGCCCGGCGTTCGCCTGCAGACCTGGATCGAAGATCTCGCTGGTCGCCGCGTCTGTGAACCACAGATACTGTCAGTGCCGCACAAGTACGACGAGCGGTACGTCTTTCGGGGGCATCGGGTCACGACTCGCCTCACCGTGCCTGATGCCCGACCATGGTCAGCCGAAGACCCGCATCGTTATCGCGTGATGTTCAAGTTGCTTGGGCCGGTGCGTGAATACACTGCACTGGTCACCGGCTTTCGTCGTATTCGAGTCGAGCATGGTGAGATTCGCGTCAACGACCAGCGCATTACGGTGCGCGGCGTGAACCGACACGATCATCACCCCGAGCGTGGTAAGGCGGTGACACGTGCCGACATGGTCGCCGACGTGGTCGCGATGAAACAGCTCAACTGCAATGCGGTGCGCACCAGCCATTATCCAAATGACCCAACGTTTCTCGACCTCTGCGACGAATACGGGCTCTATGTGGTCGCTGAGGCGAACATCGAATCACACGCCTACAACACGTCACTTTGCGACGATCCCTCGTATCTCGCAACGTGGCTGGCGCGCGGTGCGCGCATGGTCGTGCGTGACCGTCATCACCCGAGCGTCATCTTCTGGTCGCTCGGCAACGAGTCGGGCTTCGGCGTCAACCACGATGCACTCGCCGCCCTCGTGCGCTCACTCGACCCGACTCGACCGTTGCATTATGAAGGCGCAATCTTCCACGGGCGCAACGGCGAGACCCACGCATGGCGTAACGGTGGTCGCA